>ULTA01017474.1_pt1 | contig 36952 bp, 34 predicted proteins | sample 1957181 | NCBI WGS metagenome assembly ULTA01 (sample SAMEA4835722, study PRJEB28245) | human gut metagenome | biome: gut microbiome; material: fecal sample | place: Denmark | collected 2008
ACGGCTGGGTACTGAAATGTCATTTTTTTTCTCCTGTGAGCGAGCTGCTTTTGGGGAGACAAAATAATCGGGGTCGTGATCGATTGTTTTGTCGGCAGCGGTCTCTGGGGTGCAACGCACCTTATCTCTAAGGTTAATCCATTTCGGGTTCGCGCCAAGCAGAGAGCTCAACCGATCCCACTCATGAAAACACCCATTCGCAAGCAAAAACTGAAAGGCACCGATTGCAGATTCTGAAAAATGGTTAATAATCGCACTCGATCTGCTTTTATGACTGAGGAGAATTTTCACTGATGTTGTCTCGACGTGATTATCTGAAAGCCTTTTGCGCAGCGTATCTTCTTCCCATCGGAGGCTCCTTTGCCGCAGAGCCCAAGGAGGCTTGGAGCCGGAAAGCTTTTGCAGCTGCAGGTTCAAGTCTGCAGGCTGTCAAGCGGCATGCCTTCTTGCGTGGAGTATTTGACGGTACCTTATCCAAAAGAACGTTTGCGGCTTATCTCTGCCAGAACATCAGTTATCTGGACACCTACGCATCTTGTCTGGATTTGCTCGCAGCTCGTTTGTCTCAAATTCGAGGCTTTGAGCAGGAGGCTCGGGAGCTCAAACAATGGGCTCAGGAAACACGCGATATGCGAGTCTGGACCATCGACTATGTGAAGTCATTTACGGGGCAATCGGTTAACCCGTCTGAAATTGTTCCTTTGCCGGAATTGCTGGCCTATCAGGATTTCGAAGCGCGAGCCGTACGGTCTGCCGATCTCGGAGTTGCAATGGCGGCTCTGTTGCCGTGTTTCTGGATTTGGAACGAATTCGGAAAGGCACTGCGTCCCACAGCCAAGCTTCAGGACAATCCGTTCCGAGATTGGGTTGAAGGCATGGGTTCGGAGGCGTCCGATGTTTGTGCACGAAAGGCGGTGTCAATTGCGGATAAACTGGCCCAAAACGGCTCAGACGCTTTGCGTGCGCGCATGACAGACGTCTTTGCAGCCGGTTGTTGGCTCGAGTGGCAGCTATTTGAAGTTGTTTCGCACAACTAAACGACGATTTGCAGATGCAAAAGAGGCGCAATGAGGATGTGCCGGATTCTTTGAGTCTGTACGCGTGTGCCGAAGAGAAATCCGTTTGCCTGTGCAAGTTTCCTACCGGATAGCGCACAGACCAAACATCGAGAATCAGAAATCAGATATCCCAGATTGAGTGGGCGACGACATCTGAACTCAGATACCGAGCTTTGGGAGTCAAGCAGATCCGTGCTCCGCTGCCGCGCTTGACTGTGTTGCCTTTGATGCAATCGAAGGTCTTGATCTCGATCGGGTGATAGTGCGTGCCGTCGAAAATCAGAAGGTCGATTTCGTTGAATCGCGTGTCGCGGTAGTAGTAGAAATACGGCTCTTCACCGTTGTGAATCCAACTCTTGAGAAGTTCCATGACGACGAAGTTCTCAAAGAAACTGCTGCTGTTGTAGACCTTGCTCAAAGCTTCCGGTGAAGGTATCTTGCACAACCAGGCGGCAAATCCGGTGTCAGTAAAGAAAAGTTTCGGTCGCTTGATGACCGTTTTGCCAACATTTTCAAAGAATGGTGGCAACAAGTAGATAATCCCAGAACTTTCTGCAATCGACAGCCATTGTTTTGCCGCCTGAGTGGCAACACCGACTTCAGCGGCGACGGCGTTCAGCTGAAACTCCTGCCCGATGCGAGAGGCAAGCACAATGAGGAACTTGCGAAAATCCGACAGATTGCGGATGCCGGTCAGGATCACGTCGCGCTCGATGTAGGTCTGCAGAAGACTTTGGAAAAAGATGTTGCGGTTTTTCGGCGTGTCTTCAGCGACTTCGGGCCAGCAGCCCTGCCAGATAATTCTCCAGGTTTCTTCCGGTGTTTTTGGCGAAAGAGAGCCGCGGGACATTTCTCCTGTCGGGATATACGGTTTTGCATCGAACGCTTTGTTTTGCTGCTCGTAGAGACTCAACGGCAGAAGCTTGAAGCAGGCCAATCGGCCGGCGAGCGACTCCGAGACATTTTTCATATAAATCCGCGATTCCTTCCGCGGCTAAAGCCGCAGGTTTCCTCGCAGATTTATATGAATCTGCGCGTGGTGTTGGCTCGTATTGCTCGCGTCAGTCTGTTGATCGTGGCCCTTTTGTTTGCGCTTTCCAGCGTCGGTATTGATCTCACGATTTTGTCGGTGGTCGGCGGCGCCGTGGGCGTTGGCGTGGGCTTTGGCATGCAGAAGATTGCCTCCAACTACATTTCAGGCTTCATCATTCTGTTCGACCGCTCCGTCAAGCTCGGCGATCTGGTGCAGGTAAGCGGGTTTACCGGGGTGATCACGCAGATCAATACGCGATATTCGGTAATCCGCAGTTCGGCAGGACAGGAACTGATTGTTCCGAATGAGAATTTTGTGACCGGAACCGTCATGAACTATTCGCTGACCGAACGCGAAAGCGCTACGAATCTTGAAATCTCCTGCGCTTATGAAAGCGACATTGATCGCGCACTTGAAATCTTCACCGAATGCATCAAGAAGCAGCCCAGAGTGCTTAAAACCAAGGAGCCTTGGGTGGTGGTGTCGGATTTGGCCGCAAGCGGAGTCACTCTCAAGTCAGGTTTTTGGGTGACGAATCCTGAAAACGGAACAGCTGTTCTGAAGAGCAATATCTTGCGTGATGTCCTCAAGCGCTTTACTGAGGAGGGAATTGAAATCCCGTACAACAAGCTTGATCTGATGGTCAAGAACGCGGAAGGAATTGCTACAAAGACCGTCTAAAATGGCGAGTTCTCTCTCCGACCTAGGCGATTTCGTCGGGATACCACGGGGCCTGTGAAATTGTTCGCAGGCCAAAATTGTTTAGAGAACTAACGCATCATGAAAAAGACACTCACCACAGCCGCGGTTTTGTCCGCACTCTCCTGCGTAGCCTCCGCAACGGAAGTGACGCTCTACGGCGTTGTGGATACGGGCTTTACGTATCAGCACACCGAAGGCGGCGACGATTCGTTTGCCATGACGAGCGGCAACTATGCCGGTCCTCGTTTCGGTTTTAAGGGCACCGAAGATCTGGGCGACAATTTGACGCTCGGTTTTGTTTTGGAAGCCGGTTTCAACAGTGACACCGGTGCGCAGGGGGAAGACGGCAAGATCTTCAACCGTGAATCGCAGATTTATCTCTCGGGCGACTGGGGAACGCTCGGTTTCGGTCGTGTCGGCGGCTTTTCGTCCGGTATGAGCTCTCTGTCCTGGTATTGGGACTTCGAACCTTTTGAAACCGGTTACGTCGACGCCGGTATCCAGGCCTCTCAGGTCAACGTCTGGAACGTACACAGCAACACGATCTATTACGTGTCGCCGACGTTTGCGGGTGCCAAGCTCGGCGTGCAGTATTCGCTCACGAACGAAGCCGACGACGAAGACGTTCGCTGGGTCAACAACAGCAAGTGGCTCAATGTGGCGCTGCGCTGGGACGGCAGCAACGTCAAGGTGATCGGTGCCTTTGAAGCCGAGTTCTACGGTGACAGTTCCGAGTACTACGGAACCGGTTACGATACGAAGAACTGGGAAGATGCCTTCAGCTATAAGCTTGCTGCCACATGGACACCGGGTGGCGGTGCCACGACGCTTTACGCCGGCTTGAACTACTTCACCAACAACCGCCGCATGAGCGACGCCAACTGGAACGAATACGACTTCGATTCGGATCTCTTGAAGACGAGCTCGGACGCGTACGATGCGATTTCCGGATTCTTGGGTGTCCGCTACACCGTGGGTTCGGCCAACTGGCTTGCTCAGGTGCAGTACCAGGACGGCGAGTTCGAAGGAGCACCGTCAGGTCAGGACGGCGACTTCAAGCGTTACGCCGTGGGTTTGGGCTGCCACTACTATTTCAGCAACCGCACGATGGGTTACGCTGTCGTCTCTTGGGCTAAAGGCGAAGGCTGGCTCAACAAAGATGAAAATACCACGAACCGTACGGCTGCCTCGATTGGTTTGACGCACTCATTTTGATTGTCAGTGACGGCGGCAGTTGCCGCATTTGACATGGTTTCATGCCGAAGGTGCATCTGGCGCTAAAACGCTGGAGTTGCGCCTTCGGTTTTTTGTTTGCGGCAAATGCTTTTTGCTCGCGTTCGAATTCGGGCGTAGCATCGGTAAGAGAAGCCTTTATGTCGGTGTTATGCCGGCTGAATCCATATGGTGACGGCGTAATGTACGGAAAACTCGCTCGAGTTCTGTTCATATTGCTGATCCTGCATTCCTGCACGACCGGCATGCGCTTTTGCGTGACGCTCGATGCACTTGAGCACGGGGCGAGTTCCTTTGAAGTGGGCGCGATGCTCGCCAGCGTCGCCTTGTTTCCTGCATTCGGCGCCATTGCCGCCGGTCGGTGGCTGGATCGTTCGGGGCCTAGACCGTCGCTGGCCTTGGCCATCTTCTGTGCGGCTTCAGCCGGTGCCGCGACGCTCATCTTTCCCACCAAGACAGCGGGCCTTTGGCCGCTCTTTTCGGCCTGTATTCTTGTAGGCACGGCCTTTATGCTCACCAACACCGTCGTTCAGCGTCTGACCGGTGACGTTTCCACCAACGAGACGAGAGCATTGGCCTTTACGCTGTTGTCAATCGTGACAGCCTTGAGCGGTCTGCTTACTCCGATCATTACGGGCTACATGATTGAGCACTTTGGCTTTGCCAGTTTCTACTGTTGGGTGGCGGGCGCTCCGATCTTTGTGGGACTGATGTGTTTGTTGCCGTTTATGCGGCATGTGCTTCCTGCAGGAGGCAATGGTGCTCGCAAGGCGGCGGGAACGCATCCTCAAAAAGTAATGGACTTTTTCCGGGACCCGCCCATGCGAGCGGTCTTGGTCTGTTCCGTCGTCGTTTCAGTCGCCTGGGAAGTAGGCAATCTGCTGATTCCTGTCTACTGCGCATCCGTGAAGCTTTCGCCTTCGGACATCGGCTGGGTGCTGGGCAGTTTCTCGGCGGCGTCTTTTGCCGTACGGCTTCTGATGCCGTATCTGATGCGGCACATGAGAGAGTGGATCATGATTGCGCTTACGCTTCTGATTTCGGCCTTGGCTTTCGTTCTCTTTCCGTTCTTTGAAAGTCAACTGCCGCTCATGGCCTGCGCGTTCCTGTTGGGCTTGGGACTGGGGGCGTCGCTTCCGAACATGATGTCGCTTGTTTATCGTCTGGCACCCAAAGGCAGAACAGGCGAGGCGATCGGACTGCGGCTGATGCTGATCAATTCAAGCAAAGCGACTTTCCCGGTGGCCATGGGTGCGCTGGGGGCCGTTATCGGTGCCGGAGCGTCCCTGTGGGGACTTGCCATTTTCGTCTTTCTGGGCTTTCTTTTTGCGATGCGATCGGCGCCGACGGTTATCGGTGCGGTGGCAGGCAGTCACACGGAACACTGACAGACATCTAGCAGACGAAAAGAGAAGTGTTGGAACGTGGCTTTCAGTTTTTCTTGCCGAATGCGGTTTGCAAGAGGTCGTACGGTCTTTCTCGAAGGTCCGATTCCGGATTGGCAATGCAGCAGGCATTGGAAATTGCCGGAAAATTGTCAATCAGCATGACGATTAATTGTCAATTAGGTTTGCAATTTGCTTATTGCAGAGGCGCTTTTGACTGTCCCGGGAGAGTATCTTTTTGAAAGTTGTTCCACCCCAAGCCGTTTGATGCGGCCAAACAGGAGAGCAGTATGTTGCCAATGATTGGCGTGTGTCCGCTTTTTGATGCGAGATCGTCTCGTATCTGGATGCGTTCAGAATACTTGCAGGCCGTGGAAGAGGCAGGCGGCGTGCCGGTCGTGTTGCCGTTGACGACAAAAGTCTCAACCATCGAGTCTCTGTTGGATCGATTCGACGGATTTTTGCTTACGGGCGGCCAGGATGTGGATCCGGCGATCTACGGTCAGAAGAAGAAGTCCTTGTGCGGCGAAGTTTGTGCGGAGCGCGATGCCTTGGAGCGGTTGGTGATCCAAGGCGCCGAGTCACGAGACAAGCCGCTTTTGGGTATCTGCCGCGGCATTCAGATTCTCAATGCGACCTTGGGCGGAACGCTCTATCAGGATTTACCTACTGAGCATCCCGGCGTGGAGCACGATATGGAGCCGCCGTATGACCGTGCGATACACCGCGTGTTTGTGCTGGAAGGCACTCCGCTTGCAGACATTGTCGGCTCAGGCTCGATTGAGGTGAACAGCTATCACCATCAGGCGATCCGAGACTTGGCGCCTTCGCTTCAGGTTTCGGCCGTGAGTGAAGACGGTATCGTCGAGGCGGTCTGGATGCCTGGCAAAAGGTTCTTTCAAGCTGTGCAGTGGCATCCGGAGACGCTGTATCGGAAGGAAGAAAAGTGCCGTCGGCTGATCGAGGTGTTTGTGCGGGTGGCCTCGGAGAACTGAGAGAAAAGGTGTTTTTGTAAAATTGTCAATCTGATTTACAAAAATCTGCAATGCTACTTGACAATTTATCGTCAGTCTATTTTACAATTTCTCATGCGATATGTTTTCTGGACTGCTTGAGACAAAAAATGACTTATATCCGACGTTGGGCTGAGAGTGAATTTCAGATGGCCGAGAGGATTTTCAAGGCTGTCATTTTTTCTGGAGTGCGACAGTGCGGCAAAACGACTCTGATGAGAGAGTTATTGCCAAAAGATGCGGCATATGTGTCCCTTGATAGAGAGATCTTTAGACAGGCTGCTGCAGATGCTCCGGGAGGTTTTCTGCAGCAGTACAGAAATCGAAGCTGTTTAGCTATTGACGAGGTTCAAAAGGTCCCAGCGCTTTTCCATGAAATCAAGGCGTTTGTGGATGAATCCCGCGAGTTGAGGCAGTACTTGCTGTCCGGATCGTCCAACTACAAGACGATGCCGTCCATACACGAATCTATGGCCGGCCGACTCGGAGAAGTCCGTTTGCGACCGATGACTGAGGGCGAAATACAAGAACAGCCCCCTCGGTTTATCGACAGACTTTTCAATGAAGAGTTTGATGACAAATTAACCGCAGAGGACTGTAGCAAACGGGTGATTATTGAAAAGGCTCTTCGTGGCGGTTTTCCGGATGTCCTCCGAATGGAAGGCGGGGAACGCGATTATTGGTTCGAAGCCTATGTAAGTTCACTCGTTATACGGGATCTGCTGGAGTTGGGAGATTTTCGTAAACCGCACTATATGCAGATGTTGTTGCAGCAGTGTGCTGGGAGCTCGAGCCGGATGGTCAATGTTTCATCATTATCTGCAGCGATGGAGGTGAACAGACCGACAGTAATGCAGTATTTGACGGCAATGCAAACCATGTTTTTGGTGGAATTGTTACCGGCATGGCAAAACAAAATTATTAAACGCGCATCGTCGACACCCAAGCTGATGCTCTGTGACAGCGGACTGATGGCATATTTGGCAGATCTAGGCGATGTGGATCTGGCTCTTAATGTGGAAGACAAAGCAACCACGGATTTGGTGGGAAATTTGCTTGAAACATGGGTTTATCAGCAACTCGTGCCGATTACTGATATTGGGCGCAAGTGGAAGCTTTATCACTTCCGTAACACGACAGGCAAAGAGATCGACTTTATTTTGGAAAACAGAAATGGAGAATTGATTTGTCTGGAGGTAAAGGCAAGCGAAGGAGTAAAAGCGGAACATTTCAAGAACCTTCGCTGGTTCAAAGAACAATTCGGTAAGAACCGCCGTATTTGGTCGGTTGTTCTTTACACGGGCCACGATGTTGTTCGTTATGGCGAGCGCGAGTTCGCTTTGCCGATGGCGTATTTGTGGCTCTAGAGAACCGGGTGATTGGGCAGGCAAGCCTGCAAGAATGGTGCTGTCAGACCTCACGACTTACCCACAACCTCGGCCTACGGCCCAGTAAGTAGTCTGAGCGGCCGAGGATGTGGATAAGTCTTCTCTTGTCCCCGAATTGACCGATCGTTTATCGGCATCGTTCGCAGATGCAGGATGGGAGGATTCAGCACGAACTCTTTTTGCTGCAAAGAGAAACGGACGCAAAAAGACCTTCCCGAGCACCATTGGTTCGGAAAGGTCTTAAAAGATGACAGAAAGTTTCGACTTAGTGGTTGAGAATCTTCGATAGAAACTTCTGCGCACGTTCCGTGTGCGGCTTATTGAAAAATTCGTCCGAAGGAAGGTTTTCAATGACTTCGCCGGCATCCATAAAAATCACATGGTCGGCCACTTTCTTGGCAAAGCCCATTTCGTGCGTCACCACCATCATGGTCATGCCTTCGTGAGCAAGTTCCACCATTACGTCAAGCACTTCGTTGATCATCTCGGGGTCAAGCGCCGAGGTGGGTTCGTCAAAGAGCATGCAGATCGGATCCATGGCCAAGGCGCGGGCAATGGCAACGCGCTGCTGCTGACCGCCCGAAAGCTGACCCGGAAACTTTTCCGAATGCTTCAAAAGACCCACGCGATCGAGCAGCTTTAAGCCGCGTTCTTCGGCTTCGGCCTTGTCGCGTCCGAGCACCTTGATCTGGGCAAGCGCCAGGTTGTCGCGGATGCTCATGTGGGGAAAGAGCTCGAAATGCTGAAAGACCATGCCGACGTGGCTGCGCAGTTTCGCGAGATCCGTCTTGGGGTCACCCACGGAAATGCCGTTGATGCGGATTTCGCCCTGCTGGAAGGGTTCAAGTGCGTTGACGGTCTTAATGAGCGTGGACTTGCCCGAACCGGAAGGCCCGCAGACAACCACCACTTCGCCTTTTTCGACGTTCACCGAGCAGTTCTTGAGAACCTGAAAGTCTCCGTACCACTTGCTCACGTTTTTGATTTCAATCATCGACATTTTTCTTTTAATCCTGTAATTCCGGTTTTGTGCGATGTCCCTGTGCTCTTAGCGGGCGGCCACGGCGATCTTGCGCTGCAGGCGACGCACGAGCATCGAAAGCGACACGGAAACGGTGAGGTAGCAGACGGCGGCAAAGGAGTACATCAAGACGAGCTGACCGTCGCGCTGAGCAATCTTGCTTACGGCGCCCATGAAGTCGTTGCCGCTGATCACGTACACCAGACTGGTGTCCTGGAAGAGAATGATGGTCTGGGTGAGCAGCACCGGCAGCATGTTGCGAACGGCCTGCGGCAGGATGACGTAGCGCATCGTCTGACCGTAGCGAAGGCCGAGCGCCATGGCCGCGGACATCTGCCCCTTGCTCACGGACTGGATGCCGGCACGCATGATTTCTGCAAAGTAGGCCGCTTCAAAGAGCACGAAGGTGATGATGGCCGTCATTTCCGCGCCGATCATGACCGGATGATCGAGCCTGAGCAGAACCTTGAGAACTTCCGGCATCAGCAGGAAGAACCAGAAGAGCACGAGCACGAGCGGCACGGCGCGCATCAGGTTGGTGTAGAGCTTGGAAAACTCGGAAAGAATCTTGGAAGTCGACAGACGGCAAAGTGCGAGACCCGTTCCGAGAATCAGACCGCCCACGGCCGTGATGATCGTCAGTTCGATCGTGTACTTGACGCCTTCGAGAATGTAGGCCCAGGAATTCGTAATCGAGGAAAAATCAAACATCGCTTATCTCCTCTCTTACTTGGCAAGGATGAGGCCGGGAACGGCGCTCTTTTTCTCGACGACGCGCATGACGTTGTTGACGATCAGGGCGATGACGATGTAGATGATGGTGGCCCAGATGTAGGCGGCGAAGAACTGGAACGTGTTTTCGCCCATTTCGTTGGCGCGCATCGTGAGTTCAGGCAGACCGATCGTAAGAGCCACGGCGGTGTTCTTCACGAGGTTCATGGCTTCGCTCGTGAGCGGCGGAACGATCAGACGCATCGCCAGCGGCAGAATCACATAGACGTATGTCTGAATCGGCGTAAAGCCCAGAGCCTTGGCGGCGTTGGGAAGGCCCTTCGGAACGGAGGCGATGCCGGCGCGAACCTGTTCGGCAACGCGTGAGGAAGTGAAAAAGCCCATGCAGATGAAAGCCGTCAGGAACTGCGAGTAGACGGGATCGACCGTGTTCATCCAGTCCTTGTACCAGGGAATGAATTCCGGAACGACGAAGAACCAGACGAAAATCTGAACGATGAGCGGAATGTTGCGGAAGGTCTCGATCCACACTTCGCAGATCGTGCTTAGGAATTTGTTCTGGGAGGTGCGCAGCGTGCCCACGATGATGCCCAGCACGAGAGCCAGCGCAAAGGAGGTGAGCATCAGAGCCACCGTCCAGCCGGCGCCGCCCAAAATGTACGACCACCAGGGCTCGTCGGAGAGCAGCGCAGGCTCAAACAGAGAGTTCAGATCAAAATTGAGAGCCATTTTCAACTTTCCTCTTTTTATGTGCGGCAGCCCGTGTGAAGGGCAAGGACTGCCGCAACCGCGGGAAATGAATTTTCAAAAAGACCGGGGCATCTCAACGTTGGCGCCACTGAGACCGGCCCCGGCATAAAACTTCCCTATCAGATGCCCTTGTCCGAAGGATTGGCAAAGAGTTCCTTCGTGTAGTTGTTCATCTTGAAGTTCAGGTTGACGTTCTTGGGCGGAATGGGAGATTCGAACCAAGTCTTGTAGAGCTTTTCGAGTTCTCCGGTTTTGATCATGTTCGTGACTGTCTTGTCAACGAGAGCCTTGAACTGCGGATCGTCCTTGCGGAACATGGCGCCGTAGGGTTCGACCGAAAGAGCGGCGTCGAGAATCTTGAAGTCGGCGGAGTTCTTCAGGTTCGCAATCTGACCTGCGAGCAGAACGTCGTCAAGCACGAATGCGTCGGCGCGTTTGTTGGCAACGAGCTGCATGGCTTCGGCAAAGTCCTTCGTCATCATGTAGCGCACGCGAATGCCGTTTTCTTTTTCAAACTTCTTCATGAGCGCCACGGAAGTCGTGCCGGAAGTCACGGCAATCGTCTTGCCGTTCAAGTCCTTCATCGAATTGATGCCGCTGTTCTTCCAGACGGCGGCCGAAACCTGGATGCCGAAGTAGCTCACGGAGAAGGCCGCTTCGCGCTGGCGAACCAGAGAGTTGGTGGTCGAGCCGCATTCGATGTCAACCGTACCGTTCTGAATGAGCGGAATGCGGTTTGCCGAAGTCACGGCCTGATATTTCACATCAAGCTTGGCCAGGCCGAGTTCCTTCTGAGCGGATTCGGCAACCTTGCGGCAGACCTCAAAGGCGTAGCCAACGGGCTTGCCGTCGGCGCCGAGGTAGGAAAACGGCACGGAGCTTTCACGATAGCCGAGCGTGATCGAGCCGGTTTCCTGAATCTTCTTGAGCGTTCCGGTGAGCTCCGCGGCGGTGGCTGCGTTCATGGCGAGAACAGCGGCGGCGACGGCTGCGAGGGCAAAGCGGGAAGTGTGCTTCATATCAGGCTCCTATTTGAGTGTGTGATCGTTCTCGGTGCGCGTGAATGAGTGCGCGCCTTTTGCCTTTAACTGTTGCAAGGAGCGTGCCAGTTTTGGACGTAATAGGGAGAACCCTCGCTCTTTTCTTAAGTCGTTAAGGTTTAGTGATTAAGAAAGCTAATCGGTAATGATTAGTTTTGTCATGAATTGCCCGATGATTAGGTCGAAGGGACTAGAGAAACGATAAAGCTTAAGACGGGGCTAAACGGTAGCAAAAAGCACCGTTTGGGTGCGCTATAGGCAGTTGTGATGCATCAAATTGGTGCATGGTTAAGATGCAGTCGAGCGCAGGAAGGTGGGATGGAATGCCTCTGAATTGCCGATGAAGAGCAAAATGACTCCAAATCCTTAAAGAGGCCTTTATGGAATTCTCCTGAAAGACGTATTTGGATCGCTTGATTGAACGAAAGCACAACGGATTGGTGAAGATTCTCACGGGCATCCGTGGTTGCGGCAAGTCGTATTTGCTCCTGACACTTTTCCGGGACCATCTGATTAAAAGCGGTGTCGATCCTGACCACATTTGCGTCTACGAATTTCCTCGTTCATCAGATCGTTCAATGTGCAGTCCCGACGTCTTTTTTGCCGATTTGAAAAAGAGGCTTCCCGGGACCGGTCGTTGCTACCTTTTGCTTGACAATGTCGAATATCTTTCCGACGTAGCTCAAGTTCTCAATTCTCTCAACCATGAGGATCGTCTGGACGTGTACGTCACCGTGAGTCACGCTTCGGGCTTCGCGACGGATGTGTCGACGGTGTTTCGAGGTAGAGGTGACGCGGTGCACGTTTTTCCGCTGTCGTTTGCCGAATTTATGTCCGGCTTTGACGGTGGTCTTCACGAGGCGTGGGCGCAATATTCCCGCTACGGCGGAATGCCGGCGGTGGTCGCCTTGGAGTCGGAAGAAGAGAAGAGGTCCCGGCTCACGAGCTTTCTCAAGGACACGTGTGTGGCGGACGTGGCTGGTTACTATGACGTTGGCAAGACGAGTGAACTTGAGGCGTTCATCCGTGTCATAGCCTCTTGCGCGTGACAATTCCTCAATTCAACACGGGTCGCTAAGCAATCCACAAACGGCGCGAGTGTGACGGTCAATACCGTTGGTTGCTATCTGAAATATTTGGAGGATGCGTTTCTGATCAGGGCGGCGCGCCGATACGACATCAAGCGAAATAGGCGGTTTGGCTCGCCGGTGAAGTCACAGATCTGAGGGTGCGAGGTTACGAGGTTGAGCTCGGCAGCGTGCTGAAGCGAAAAGTACGAAACGGAAGGAGTCTCGCCGAGCAGCTTGAGGTCAGCTTCGTAACCAATCGGCTCAGTCGCAGAGTCTACGTACAGGTGGCCGATGACTCGTCGGGTGAGGTTGGAGTGCGGGCACAAAAGGCGGCGCTGATGGCCATTCGTGATGGATTCAAAAATAATGATCGTGCTCGGTCGCCCGATTGTGCCGGCATACGATGAAGAGGGCATTTTCTACATCGGTTTTTTGGATTTTTTGCTCAAGCCGGAGATGTTGCTTTGGTAGCGTCGTAAATAAGCCGAGTCGTTAGCTTTGCCAGGTTTTGCACAGATGTGTGGACAAAAGTTGTGCATAACTTAAGAAGGCCTGAAAAATCAGAGGCTTATCGGCGTGCTTAAATTTTGGGCACATGAGTGTTCTAAACGCAGTCTAAAGTCAGTGGTCGTCAGCTATCGCCACTCTTGTCAGAAAAAACTGACGCAGGTTGGAGTGGACGGCAGACATTTGGCGGACTTGGTTTTTCCGTAAGAGAGGAAGACGGCTGTCGTCTTTTTCTAAAGCAATGTGCCTACTTAATCTGACGTCGGCCAAGATTTGTGCGGATTAGTTTTGAACAACGCCGGGTTTGTCTGTCTGGTGAGTGATAATCCAAGGAGTTTGTGTCGTTTTTCGCCGCAGGAAAGCTCGCCATGGATTCTCTCGTTCGAAACAGTGCCTCCATCAATGAAATGCTCACGCGTTACGGCGTTAAATTCGGGCTTTACAAAAACGGCAGTTTTCACGAGCAGATCTTTCCTTTTGATCCGATTGCCAGAACCATTGAAGCCGACGAGTGGAAGGAACTTTCAACCGGTTTGGCTCAACGTGTTCGAGCGCTCAACGCGTTTTTGCAGGACATTTATGGACAAAAGAGAATCATCACGGACGGCGTGATCCCTCCCGAATTCGTGTTTTCTTCTCCGGGCTTTTTAAAAGCCTGCGACGGCGTTACACCACCGGGAGGCGTATACACGCACATTGCCGGCATCGATCTGGTCCAGGCTCGTGATAAGAGCTGGTACGTTCTGGAAGACAATCTGAGAATTCCGTCCGGAGCATCCTATCCGCTGATTGCTCGCGAGATTTGCCGACGCGCTTCACCTCAGACCTTCAGAACGGCAAACATCATCGATAACCGCCGATATCCCGAGATGCTCTCTCGCATGATGCAGAGCGTGGCTTGCGACGGCATCTGCGTCGTCATGACGCCGGGACGCTACAACGCAGCCTTTTTCGAGCACAGTTATCTGTCGGAAAAGACCGGCTTTGCGTTGGCTGTCAACGACGATCTCTTTGTGGAAGACAACTGCCTCTACTATCGAGATTGCGCTCAAGGAAAAGTTCGTGTGGGAGCGGTTTATCGCCGCATTTCCGACGAGTATCTTGATCCGCTTACGTTCCTGCCGGAAAGCCTCATCGGCGTGCCGGGCATTATGGATGCCTATCGAGCGGGCAATGTGGCGATCATCAACGCGCCCGGCAACGGCGTGGCCGACGATAAAGGCATTTATTACTTCGTTCCCAAAATGGTCGAATACTATTTGGGTGAAAAAGCGATCCTGAAAAATGCGCCCACCTATCTGCCATTCTTTGAAAAAGATCGGGAGTACGTGCTGTCCAACATTGAAAAGCTCGTCATTAAGGACGTGGCGGAAGCCGGAGGATACGGTGTTGTGTTCGGACGCGATATGGACAGCGAAACGCTTGCGGACTGGCGTGATCGCATACGCAAGGAGCCGCGGCGCTTCATCGTGCAGGAAGTGATCGATTTTGTTGATTTGCCGGTGATGGACGGCGACGAAACGGCGTATCGAAAAGCGGACCTGCGTGCCTTCGTGCTGACCGGGAAGGATTCGGTTGAAGTTTGGCCGAGCGGACTGACGCGTTTTTCCCGCGTTGCCGACAGTTTTGTCGTGAATTCCTCGCAAGGCGGAGGTTTTAAGGACACATGGGTTAAGGCTTCATGAAATCGGGCGGAAATCAAGGGACAGGATAAAGTGAGGATTCAGATGACTTCGAAACCGATGCTGATAGCCATTTCTGCCGAGCAGGCCGACCGCCTGTATTGGCTTGGGCGGTATGTGGAGCGCGTGTTTTCAACGGTTCGCATTTTCAATCAATCGCTTGATCGAATGATTGATCAGGACGGAGAGGACTACGTGGCGTTCTGCAAGCGCTTGTCGATTCCGTCGGATATCTATCGGGATGCCGCCGATTTTGAAGTCAAATACTTGTTTGATGCGACCAATCCGGATTCGATTTATTCCAATCTTTCACGGGCTTATGACAACGCCATCGTACTGAGAAACTTCATCACCACCGAAACGATGGCCTTCATTCAGTTGGCCCTGGATCGGTTGGAACAGGGCAGCATCGCTGAGTCCGCTTTTCTGGAAACGCAGCGCGTGAGCGATCTGTTGCTTGCGTTTTGGGGATCGGTAGACGATCGCGTTGTCGATGTCGAGCGACGCGACCTTTTGAAAGTCGGGAAGTATTCCGAACGATTGGATCTGATGATCCGACTCAATTGTCAGGAATACGCCATCGATGAACTTCTCATCCGCATGCTTTCCCATACGAGACGTGTGGAGCCGCTCCTCAATCGTGAGATTCTGCAGGAACTGCGCAGCATGAAAGAGCCGGCGCTCGAAAGCAACCGAGCACACCTGTTGCACCTTATCAACGCTTTGCACTGAGTCAGTAGAGTTTTGCCTTGAAGTGCCGTTTCACCTTTACCACGGCGTATCGGTTTTCTGCCCCCGTTTCCGGACACGTGTTTCATATTAGGGCGTTTCCCTCGGATACGCCCGGACAAAGAGTCCTGGAAACGCATCTTACGACGAGTCTGCCTCAGCCTCCGGCTTCGGTTTTTGATTCCGTTTGCGGCAATTTGACTCTGACCGGACGCATGGACGAACCCCACGACGAGTTGTTTTTTGAATCTTCGGGCATTGTCCGAACCTGCCTTGACGACAATCGAAGCGACTATCCCGCAGCCCCTTACTTTGTCTATCCGACGCGGCTCACAACGCCGGGTCCGAGCATTGTCAATCTTTGGGAGCGTATCAAAGGGACTTTGACCGGAGACGTGCAGGCTGATGCCCTTCTTCTGATGCATGCGGCTCACGCGAGCCTTGTCTATATGCCGGGAGTCACGAATGTCGGCACAACGGCTGAGCAGGCGCTGTCATGCGGAAAGGGAGTTTGTCAGGATTATTCGCACGTCTTGCTTTCACTTCTCAGACTTGCTTCAGTTCCTTCCTTATATGTTGCCGGATTGATGGCAGGCGAAGGCGCCACACATGCCTGGGTGCAGGCATGGGTCAACAACAGGTGGACGGCGCTCGATCCGACGCATGACTGTTTGGCTCAGGGAGCTTATATTGCTTTAGCCAGAGGGTGCGATTTTGAAGACGCAGCTCTTGAGCGAGGCATTTTCTTGGGAAGTGCCCGGCAGTCTGTTCAATCGTCTGCCGTGGTTGAAGTTGTCGAATAACATATAACATGATCAAAAACGTCGTATCGATTCGTCTGCCGGTAGCCGAAAAGGCGGTGATTCGCAAAAACCGCATTCTGCCGGCCGGACTTTCAGAAAAAGAGGCCGAAAGCCGTCAATTGCCCCGTATCTGCGTGGTGACGGGCACGCACGGAGACGAGTTGGAAGGTCAATATGTGTGTTTTCGATTAAACCGGATATTGGCTGAAAATCCTCAGTTCGTGAGCGGTATTGTCGACATTTATCCTGCTGTCAATCCTTTGGGCATTGATTCGATCACGCGGGGTATTCCGCGTTTTGATCTGGATATGAACCGCATTTTCCCGGGAGACGCAAAAGGCACCACGGAAGAGGTGATTGCAGCCAAGATCATTTCCGACATGAAGGGGGCCGCCTGCGCCGTTGACATTCATGCGTCGAATATCTTTCTGCGGGAGATTCCTCAGGTTCGTGTCAACATCAACACGGCCGAAAAACTGGTGCCCCTGGCTAAGGAACTCAACTGCGATTTCATCTGGGTTCATGCGGCGGCCACCGTTTTGGAAAGTACGCTTGCCTGGTCGCTCAACAGAATCGGAGTGCCTTGTCTGGTGATTGAGGCCGGCGTCGGAATGCGCATTACGCAGGAGTATGGCGAGAGAATCACTGTCGGTCTGTTGCGCTTGATGAAGCGTCTGGGTATTTGGTCAGGCCCCGTCCAGGAGGTGGCGGAGCCGATTGTTTCAACCGACGGTCGGGTGAAATTTATCAATGCGGACTATCCCGGCGTTTTCATACCGAAGGTGCGGCACTGGATGAATCTCCACGAAGGCGATTCGTTGGGACTGATCACTGATTCGATTGACGGCACGGTTCTCCAGGATGTGAAGAGTCCCTGCAACGGACTGGTTTTTACGCTTCGCGAGTATCCGGTCGTCAATCCCGGTTCACTCGTCGCTCGCGTTTTGGCCGTCAGCGAATCTGGAAAAGACAAAAAAGGAGCGGCCAAATGAGGCGCATCAGGATTTTTGAGATGCCGTCGCTTTACCGCGAGCCGATGGTTATTACGGGGTACCGCTTTGGCAAAGGTGAAAAATCGGCTGCGATTGTGGGGGCCATGAGAGGCAACGAAATTCAGCAGCTCTACATTTGCTCTCAGCTGGTGCGTCGGCTCAAGATGCTTGAGAAAGAAGGCTTGTTGACAGCAGGGCACGCCGTCGAAGTCATTCCCTGCGTCAACCCGTCTTCCGTGAACATCGGAAAGCGCTTCTGGGCGATGGACGACACCGACGTCAATCGCATGTTTCCCGGCTATGACAAGGGCGAGACGACGCAGCGCATTGCCTCCGGTTTGTTTCAGCATCTGATTGGGTGGAAATGGGGCATTCAGTTCGCTTCCTTTTATATACGAGGCGATTTTGTGCCGCACGTGCGAATGATGAGCACCGATTGGAGTGATGCGCAGACAGCATGTGACTTTGGGCTTCCTTACGTTTTCGTACGCGATCCGCTTCCGATCGATACGACGACACTCAATTACAACTGGCAGATCTGGGATACCCGGGCTTATACGATTTTCACGAGTGAAACGGACCGCATTGATGTTGTGTCGGCCGAAATTGCCGTCAACGCCGTGTTGCGCTTTTTGGTTCGGCGTGGTGTTCTGTCCTGCCAAGTTCAAAAGGGCGTTTCTTCTGAGCAACTGCGCGACGATGACATTGTGAACGCCCATGCCGCGGCCGCCGGCATTTTCAGATGTTTGGTGAAGCCGGGAGACCTTGTCCGCAAAGACGATCTGTTGGGTGAGATCCTTGATCCAGGCGAAGGACATGTGCTCAGAGAAGTTCGCAGCCCTGGACAGGGGGGCGTCTTTTTTGCGTGCCGCGATGCCCTGGTGATGCAACGGCAGATCCTTTTCGGACTGAAGTTGTCTGCGGATCAGGCTGCGGAATAGTTTTTGTCGGTTCTACGAAGATGATTGTCTTCTGACATCTCGTTGTGTCGGCGTCCGATGAAGACGGAGTTTTCTACAAGTGGCATCAGGATTTTTGCAGACATCCGAGATGCCGGCGATTAAAACATTACAAATAAAGTTTAAACTCCTCAAAAACTTCATATTTAATGTGTAAAGACGATAAAAGTAGCCGACGCAAAACCAAAATCTCTTAAAAAAGCTCCGCCGCAAGGAAATGAGAGGAATTCAGGGCGAAACTCAGGACGGATAGAGAGCTAAGACTGCTTTCAGTCAGGGGATATAAGGCCGATCGTGCACCGCACGATAAAAAAAACAGGCAATACTGGCGCGTATACAAAATTTCAGGCATGATTCCCTGATCATGAAAATCATCTGCGGTTTCCAGTTTGAACTCCATACGACAGACGAGCAGCGTTCTGCATTGAGCAGAAACGCCGGCTGTCGTCGTTTCGTGTTCAACAAAGCTCTGGAGCTGCAAAACGAACGCAAGAAAAACGGTCTTTCTCTCTTGCGCTACAAAGAGCTATGCCTCGAGCTTGTCAAATGGAAGAAAGAGGAAAAGACTGTTTTTCTCAGAGAGGCAATGTCCCAACCTCTGCAGCAGGCGCTCAAGGACCTCGATCGAGCCATTGCCGACAGTTTTCGTCCTAAGAGTGATCCTGCCCGTAAAGAATGGCCGAAATTCAAAACAAAAGATATTGGAGACGGTTTTCGTATTCCGCAGTTCAGGCCTGAACATATCGATGATGCTAACGGCCGCGTGAAGTTGCCCAAGATCGGCTGGATGCGCTACCGCAAAAGCCGTCCGCTTGCATTCAAATGTGCCGATGGTTCCATGAAGTCCGGCACGGTCAGGCAGATTCACATCAAGAAGGATTGCGGTCATTGGTTTGTGGTCTTCACGACGGAATTTGACATTGAGATGCCGGATCCAAAGGCACTCGATGTCGGCATTGATCTGGGCGTGGTTCATGCGGTGGCTACGAGCGACGGTCAGTTCTTCGATCTCAATACGGGCAGAATCAAAGAGCTCGAAAAAGAGATTGCTCGCTATCAACGAAAATTGGCGTTAAACAGATCCTCGCGGCTGAAGCTTGCAAAGGAAGGACGGGCAGAAGCGTTCGATAAAACGAAGCCGAGCCGCAAACGCAGAAGATTGTTGGAAAAACTGCAGAAGCTGCACAGACGAGTTCGAAATATTCGCCGTGACTTTCAGATGAAGACCGCGCACACGCTCGCGTAGGAGTATGGCTGCGTGTACGTGGAAGATCTGAAGACGCGCAATATGACAAAGAGTGCCAAGGGAACGATTGACAATCCGGGTAAAAACGTCAAACAGAAATCCGGATTGAATCGGGCGATTCTGAGGACGGGCTTTTTTGGTATGCGGCAAGCGATTGAATGGCAGCAATACAAATTTGGCGGCTATGTAGTTGCCGTTCCCGCGGCTTATACGAGTTGCGAGTGCCCGTCATGCACGTGCACGGATAAGCGCAATCGACCGCGTCAAGCGCAGTTTCGCTGCATTGGTTGCGGGTATGAAAACAATGCTGACATTGTCGGCGCAATAAACGTGAGGAGGAAGGGCCGGACAGGTCCGAGCGCACACGATAAAAAGCGCATCGCTCGTGAAGTGAGCGCAGGAGCCGACGTGCCTTTTGCACGAAACTCCGGCGCCAACAGCGAGAACCAACCTCTTGGAGTTGCGTAAGCAACTCCGAAGGAATCCTCTGATTTTCAATCAGGGGAGGACGTCAATTCAAGTCCGTTGACGCCTTTTGTACCCGCATTGGCGAATACATTTCTCTTGCTCGGCGCAAACGAGGTCTCACGCAGATGGACATGGCTGAGAAGGCGTGTACGTCAATTGCGACCTATCAGCGTATAGAAAAAGGCGACGGAACGGTGGCGTTTGCCACAGTGTGTCGAGTTCTTATGATTCTTGATCGGCTTGAGTCGTTTGATAGCGTGTTGTCTCCGCTGGAAGACCGGGTGGCGCAGCCATGATGGAGGCCCGGGTGCCCAAACGCGTACGCCGCAAGCCCGAAGAGTTCGAAGGATTCTGAAATGCAACAGCGGATTTCGGTCTTGATAGGTGCCGACAACAAGTGTGTTGGCACGCTTGTCTTTGACGACACTCGACCGGACGCCTCTCAGTTTTGCTACGCTGACTCGTGGTGCTCTGACGCGACTGCTTTTGCCGTGTCGCCCGAGCTTGCTTTGACAGTTCAGTGGCAATACTTCAGTAGTCTCTCTCGAAAGAGTCCGTTTCCGTTTGCCTTTGCCGATACGGAGCCTGAGAGTTGGGGCTGCCGCTTGTTGAAGGCCGTCTTTTCGAAAGCGGGTCACGAGCGCAGTCTCTCGGCCGTCGATTTTCTTTTAGCAGCCGATGACGGTAGCCGTGTGGGTGCTTTGCGCTTTGTGCCGGAAGGTGTGCAGCTCGCTGATACCGAAGCAGGCAAAGACCTGACGCTTCCCCTGAAGGATTTGGGACAGACAGGTCGCGCGAGCCGCTAAGCGTTTCGAAACAGGCGAGGCGACGGACGACGATCTGGATTTGCTTAACGGCATCGGAACAAGTCTGGGCGGTGCACGCCCCAAATGTACTGTTCTCAAAGAAAACGGACGTTTTGCCATCGGAAAGTTTGCGAGCGTCAATGACGAAAGAAGCGTCGTCAAAGGCGAGATTCTTGGACTCGAACTTGCGCGTGCTGCAGGACTCAATGCCGCCACCGGCAAAGTTGTGACGATCGATGACGTCAACGTGGCGGTTATCGACCGCTTTGATCGTACGTCAGCAGGTCGCCGCATTCCGTATTGGTCAATGGCCACGTTTCTGCAGAGCACGGAAGACGGTTACCCACCGCCGTGCTACACGGAACTGAACGAACGTCTGTATCTTCAGGCAGACAGTCCGGACAAAACGACTGCTAAAGAAATCGTCGGTCGACTGCTTCTGAACTATCTGATCAACAACACTGACGACCACGGGCGCAATACGGGACTGTTGATGCGCAACAACGGAGTTTGGGTGCTGTCGCCGGCTTTCGAATCAATCCTGTGCCTTTGAGTCGTCCCGAAGCGCCGTACGTCTGTTTGCCAGAGTGAGTCGCAAAAATCTCCGTACAGGAATCAGATTCTCTGTGCTATCTAACCAGATCAAGACGCGAGTCCTCCACTTAGAAAGCCCTCGGTAACTAGCAACCTAGTCTTTAGGAATGAGCGCGGAATTTACCCGTTCGGATGCAAAAGGCGGCAGAGCTCGCAGCTCGCCTTGAGAATTGAAGGAAGCGAGCCGCGATGCTGGTCCGTTAGTCAGACTCTTCTTCGGATAGCCATATGCTGGCAGCTTGCGGGTCTGAAGCGGCATAGCAACCATAACTTACCGGATAAATCCAGTCGTTTTTCTGCATGGTACCCAATTTGCCTTGGATTGAAGAGGCGCTGATGGTGCGATCGAGACCGGCAGACTTAGTGAGCTGTGCCCGAAATGCCGAAGAAAAAAGGTTGGTACATCCGCCCAATCCAGCTTTGGCAATCTCTGTAAAAAGAAGTCTGGTGATCAGATCGCAGTTGCGAATAGGATCCAAAAATTCATTGGTGTCTATTCGGGCCTGATTTGTGCACAAAGAAACAAATGTCTGATTGATTTCGACTCCCGGATAGCTCTGAATATGTGTCAGAAGCTGACGGAAGGCTTTCGGGCGGCATCCCAGAATTGAAAAACCCTCACGTAACGCTTCTCTTGAAGGAACTTTTGACTTGTCCTTCATTTGGTCTACTTGCCACTGCAGATATTCGTCACCTAACAGAGGAAAATCTTGACGATCGGTTCCATAGAAAGGTTGGGACGATCTAGCGGCCATTGCAGTCAAAATTGAACGATGCGAACCGGTACCGACGATTAGCAGATACGTGTCTTTTGGGTTGTTCGGGCGCAGGTTGACGGCGTCACGGGCGGCTTTCAAAGCTGTGAGCAAATTGAGTCCAGCTTCGTTTTTTAATGCTTCCTGAATTTCGTCGATGATGAGCACAATATTTACATCGTACTTGGCAACAATCTCCGAAAAGACGTTTGCAAGTGACACGCCTGAGGGAATGCCGACTTGTTTTGGTTCAAAGCTTAAGGACACTCCGGGAAATGTCACCTTGAAAGATGACAGTCGTGGAGATTCCGCTAAAAATTGTCTTATTTTGGAAAGAACCGCTTCCGCCGGAGAGATGCTTCCGCGGTTTTCCCAAAGGTCAATGTAGATGACCAACGCGTTTTCCTTTTCGAGCTGTGGTATCAGGTCTCTGCGGATAAATGTGGTTTTGCCAATACGGCGAACGCCGGTGAGAAAAAGACCGTCCCGTGACGTGAGTTGCAACGCATCAGGGTGCAGCAAACGGTTGCTCAATGCAAGCGCTAGATCAGGACGTTGGAAAATAGGTGCGGACATACGGTTACTCAGAACAGTTACGCCAACTTATTGAAATCAACATAATTATATCAAATGCTATAACCTTACGTAACCTGCCTGTTGATTCTGCTAGTACGAGAAGCTACTGCATGCGAATTTGCACCATTCGCGCAATGGAGAAAAGTCGCCTCCTGTTCGTGAATACGACAACAAACTGCGGCTTTACAAGACGGCATCGTCATAAACGATGGAAATACCTCACCCAAGCGTGCAAACCCACACAGCCGACAGCAATCACCGAGAGTCCGACCACAGCCGCCCCCGCAAAAGGCATTAGTACCAAGGCTGAGCCCATAATCAAAGCCCCTAAAAAGCCAATTGCCGAGGTAAAGCTCACTGCCGGTCGCGAGGTCTCAAACGTATGGTGCGCAATGGCTCGCAGACTTAAAGCGTCAATGACGGTGGCGACGGCTAAAAGCAAGATGAGTCCGAACGTGTATTTGAAAACTTCCAGTCGCAAGCAAGCGAGACGCAGGAGTCCTTGGATAGCCGCAAGGCGATTTAATGCCGTCTGCCAGAGCCCGTTGCGAACAGCGGCGTCAAGTTCTGAGAGAGATTCATAGGCCGCCGGCAGGGAGACAATCTCCCGGTAGATTGAGTTTCGCAGTTCATCGAAACTGCCGTCAATCAACCTGAGTTTAGGGGCAATATGCGCCCGGCAGGATGCTTCGCACGTTGTACTTTCGTGCTCAAAAACGGCATGAACGGTTGAGCCCGAGGCAAAGCAAAAGACGGCAAGCCACAGGGCTATGATCAGAAACAGGCCGCCGGAGGCGAGGGATCGCAAAGGCTTTGTGGTCATGGAAATTCCTTTCAAAGGACGACAGGTTTTAGCCGGAGACCAAGTCTTCGTCGGCAATCAGAATCGGCGTGCGGCCTTTCACCAGACGGCCGCCTGCAAGAGACGCGAAAAACTCGCAGTTGGGGAGTTTGCCGAGCACGTCGCAGGGGATGATTTCTTCGCGCGAAGCCGTGATCTGACGAGAGGCGCCTGCGGTGAAGTGTCCGGGGTGCGCCGTATCCGAAGCGCTTGTGAGCGTGGCGGCGGTGTTGGCGATGTAGGTGCGACCGAACGTTTCGGCCACGAACTCCTGCGTGAGGCGATCCTTGGTGCGCAGACTCACGAGGCTGTTGAAGTTGCCGAGCGCCATTCGCGCTTCGTCGGTGGAACCCAAGCGGGCGGCAAGGTCGGCCACCGTCTGCATGGCACAGGTAGTGCGCAGGCCGGATTCTGCGCCCTTGTTGAGGATTTCGATGAGGGAGCGGTTGATGACGTTGGAGCATTCATCGACGAAAAGACTCACCGTGGTGCGGGCAATCGAGGTGTCGTTGTAACGTTCGCCCGCGCAGGAGGCGAGGTCGGCAAGAAGAAGGGAGCCGATGGCGCCCGCGACCGTCGGATCGGGAAGCGAATTGAGGCACACGTAGAGAATCTTTCGCTGGGCGATGATCTCCGACAAGCTCATTGCTTCGGCGTCGTCGTCTGCGGGCGAAAGCGTTTGTCGCAGAGCTCCCGAAGTGAGCATTGCCAGAACGGGCATGAGGCTCGCCGTGATTTTGGAAAAATGCACCGGGTCGTGAGCGTAAGTAGCGGCACCTTTGAGCGTGGCCTCCGAGAGCGCCTCTCTGTCTCGAGCTTTATCCAAGAGCAGAAGCACGCCGTCGCGGCCCTTTTTGCCCTTGAGCTTGACTTCGGAGACGAGCGTATCAAACAGATCCGGCCCGCAGTCGAGTTCCACCGCTTCCAAAAGCAAATCCTCAAAGTCGCCCGTGAGCACCGATTCGATGCCGGCAATCGAGGGCGTGCGGCCGACGTGAACGAGGAGATTTACGACGACATTCACCGCGGACCATGCAAAGGACGTAAAGGGGCCGGAGTCGGTCATCACGGCGGTGAGGCGGCTGGCGATTTCACTCGGCCTCTCAAAGTGCGTGAGCGGATTGATACGGATCCCCTCGCGGTCGTTCGGATGAAAGAAAAGGGGGTCGCTGTGGTTGGCAAGCTTTGCAGCAGCCGTTACGGCGTTCTTGAGTCGGGAGCTCATCTTGGGGTCGATCACGATCACCGCTTCGCCGCGCAGAATCGCCTGTGTGACGAGACTCGTCAGAAGCACGCCTTTGCCCGCCTGGGTCGTTCCAACAATGAGCGTGCCGCCTTCCAATGTCTTTTCCGAGACCCAGATGTCCTTCTTTCTGCTCTCCAAGCCGTCAATGGCAGCGAGCCCAACCGTACGGGGATCCTTAGGGGCAGTGCCGGTCAGACGCCGACAGATATTGCGGTGCGGAATCAGCCGCTCGACGTCAATTTTGGAGAGCTCATAGAGCTTTTGCGCGTGCTCGGGGCCCCAGTCAAAACCTCGGCCGAACCACACGGGCGCAAAGGTTTCGGTGTCGCCCTTGCGGGCCATTTCGCGGCGTGCGCGAAGAAGACGTCGGGCAAAGATGCGGCATGAAACGAATTCCAAGGCACTGCCCGCAAGCGCTGCTCGGTCCTTGAGAACGGCCATGCCGGATTTCAGACGGATGCCCGCCATGAAGGCAGAGACGAGTCCGACAAGGGTGGCGGCAAGATTCGGAGCCAATCCGGCGGCGGCAAAGACGCCGGCGACGGACGCGGTCACGCTCCAGGCAAGAGCGGGCTTGAATTCGGTTGCGGGGCGCCAGGTGTCGGCGCGCACAGAATCGGTACCGGCCGTAAAGACGGAACGTCGACGGCGGAAAAAGATTGTCAAAAGTGTCATAAATGAAACAAGAAGATCAGGAATCGGGTCGGGCGACAACGCGCTTCATGCGCTTGCTACGGGCGGCGGCAAGCTTCCGCTTCTGGATATCAAGCACGATTTCAAGACCGGTGGAGACGTCGGCTTCGCCTTTGCGGCGAAGTTCATGCGTCAAATAGCCGTGCGCGACTTCGGCAATTGAGGCCGAGCAGAGTTTTCGAAGAAGCTTTGGCTTGACAAATTTCTGCAACTCGCGTTTTGTGCGTTCTCCGGTTTGGTTTTGAGTGAGAGCTGCGCTTTGCGCGAGCATGCGATTGCCGATCTCTTGGTCTGCTTCTCGGCTTTCTCGGATAAAGAGCCTTAAAAGTCGCGCCATGGCGTCGGTAAAGAGAAACTGCTTCAACAAATCCTTTCGCGTGACGTCCGAGAGCTTCGTGCTGTGAAACTCCGTCATGTGCTCCACCCACCAGATCGCTGCCGAAACGGACTCGAAAAAGGGGAAAAGAACGCCGGTTTCGGGCAAGGGATTACCTGGCCAGTAGCGATGCAGCTCAATCATGTTTTCGGTTTCAGTCTCCGATTCGTTGTCGGCTGCCTCAGACACTTCTCTCGTACAGGACACGGCTAGTCCCAAGGCTTGCAGCGGCGAGATCCAGAGCGCGATCGGACCTGTGAAGAATCGCGACGGCACGAATAGGCCTGCGGGAAGTGCGGGCAGCTGCGATCGGGCGGCGCTCGAACCTTGTGCCGTGCGGTTTGCGGCAGTTCGTATGGCAGCTTTGTGTTCGGAGGCGTAACGCATCAAGGCGTGCGTGATGTGTTCCTTGATTTGGTCTTCTGTCTGCGGCAAGTTTTCGGCGCCGATCAACGCTGAGACGCTTGGCGCTTCCGCCTTGGCCTCAATGCTCCTTTCCATGCGGGAATCGAGTCCCACGCCAAAAAACTTGCGCGAAGCGACGTTAAGACGCAGAGCTTCGTCGACTTTGCGCAAACCCTTTGTAAATACGCCCGATGCCCAGGAAGACAGTCCGAGGCCGGCCACGGCCCCATTCATGACCGGGTGACAGATCGAATCGGGCAAGGTTCGGAGGGCTGGATTTGTTACATTGCTTCGTGTGTTTCTGACTCTCGAGTCGGTGTCAACGTCGATTTCGAGTTGCAGAAAGTCGTAGGCGGCGGTTGCAAGTGCTCGTTTCGATTCGGGTGAAATCAAAGCCAAAAGGCGTGCTGCTACCTCAGGATGAATTTCCCAGAGGGTGACGATGTGTTGTCTGCCGTCGTATTCCCAGCAATGGGCGCGAAAGGAAGAGACAACGAGCCTTGCCTGAGTGAGAAACGCATAGAGCGACTGTTGGTCCGTGACGCTTGAGAAATGTTCGGAGACGGCTTTGAAAAGTGCAGGAATCTCGCTGCGTAGTCGTTGTGTGAAAAGCTCGGTAAAAGCGTCGAGCGTCATGAAGAGCCGCAGGGGCGGATTCGAGCTCGAGCTCGATTGCGTACGCATTGCGACCATGGTGCGCGTCAGTACGCCCGGGGCGGCAGTTGCCATCGACGCAAAGAAGAGGTGCCGAGCAAAAAGCGCTTTATTGAATGCGGACGATATCCCTGAATTTGGCTTCGGAAACGTGAGAAGAAAGCCCGCCAGGAGCAGAAGGGCGGTTTGAAAGGCCGTTGGTTTGTCACCGGAGACGGGATCCTTTCTTTGGGGTTCTTCGAAAAAGGCGGCCAGAAGCCTGCGGCATTCATCGGAATATCGGGCGTCGCTTCTGGCAATGAGGCCCGTGAGCATCAGGGCGACTTCAAAAAGCGCCTCGGTGAGTTTGGGGTCGTGCCGGATGTTGCCGGTGAAGGTAGCCTGTAAAAACGACAAAAGTCGTTGTTGCGCCTGAGGTTTAATGTCGGGCGAAAAGGTCGCGAGCGATTCGGACAGAATCGTTGCGTAGCGTTGACGCAGGCTGGCGCACAAACAGAGCCTCTCAAGAAGGCGTTCGGCGAGAGTGTCAAACTCGGTGTGACTCAAGGGCGGGAATCGTCGGGGTAGTTGGGATAAGAAAGGGTAAGGAAAATCCCGGCACTCCCTTTTTCCCGGACAACCGTCGGCTAGGCCGAAGAAGCCGGGAAAAAGAGAGAATGCGACGGGACACAAACCGCAGAAGTTTAAGGTTCAGTTGCGAGCTCTCAAAGCCATGGATGCTTGACTAATCGAGCAGACGCATCTGACGGCTTTCTTTTTCGTTGAAACGCTGGCGTTTCAACGGACGGCGACGAAACGTGCGCCGCAGCGGCGTTGCCTTTTTCAGAGCTTTTTTTGGGAAGCTCGGGCAACGGGCCGCAGCCGGCATCGATGTTTTCAATTCGGTCCGTCCTGCAAAGAAGGCTTTTCCCGTAGAGGTCTCGAAACTGCTTTCGGGTGAGCTCGCAAAAGTGCGGGCCCAAGAAAGGCACGGGGCCCTTACAGTTCGGCTCAAGGTCGACGTTGACGGCAAACCGTACCGAGAAACTTTCCTCACCTCTCAAAGGGGCCAGTTTCGCGATTTCGTCGTCGGTCATCGCAACGGGTTCGGGGCGGGGATCGTCGGGCATATCGGGTGTTTTTCCATAAGAAAAGACCCCGTTGCCGTCGATCGCACACGCAAAGAACCTCAGAGGCTGACTCGACAACGCCTGCTGACAAGCATTGCGGAGAGCCTCTGCGTCTTGAGCAGGATGGACGGAAAACGGGGTCGGAACGGATGAGAAGGGGGCGTCCTTCGGGATTCAAAGGGCGCGCGGCAAGAGCGAGCGGCGTTAACCGATTTTCGGTCGTACGTTACGACGTCTTCGGTTCGCTGCCGTCGAAGAGTGAAGCGTCTCAAGCAACGGGGCGAAGTGAAATGCCGCCATTTCCAAGAGCGTCAGACACGCGCGGTCGTTGAGTGCACTGCCGATAGCAAGCCGGACGGCTCGCGACAGAGACTGCTCGGGGCTGCAGGAACCCGCAAGCAGCTGCGTCAGTATTTCGCACAGGCGAATCACAACGCGTGTACTCAGTGCCGCAGGCACGTCTTCGCTCACGAAATCCGCTTCCAAGGCAGGGTTCGTGCGCGAGGCTTGTGCAAATCGTGCGGCGCATCGGGCAAGCTCGGCAAGCGTTTCGCTTGACAGAGCGCCCTGAGCGATGCGCTCACAACGGTATAGGACGATGCGGGCTTCCACTTCGGGTTTGGGCCAATCGGCTGCCATATGCCAGAAGCGGTCGCACGTGCTGGCGTCCTGCTGGTTGCGAGAACTGTATGCCGACTCGGGCAGCGTACCGCAACGGCAGTTGTCGGTGACAATGACCCGGGTGTTGACGTGTCTGGGAATGCTCAAACCAGTCTTCTCGATCGTGATTGACTGCCCTTCGAAGATGTCGTTGGCGCCCACCCAGACTTCCGGGGGAGCGAGCGAAAACTCGTTGATGAGCAGTACGGCTCCGGTTTTCCACGCAATGGTGGCCGGTCCGTCGATCCATGCGAAGCCTCCTTCGTGCGCGCCCCAGCGGCCGACAAGGTCGTCCTTCACGAAGCGTCGGGAACAGGTCAGGGAAATGACCGGTACATGGACGCGTGCGAGAAACTGAAGAACGGAGGTCGTTTTGCCGCAGCCCGTGGGTCCCGCGATGTAAAGCGGGATACGGGTGTCGTACCAGGTCCACCACAGCACGAGATCCTGCAGAAAGGATTCATCGAACACGTGGCAGGGATCGACCGGAACGACTTGGGCGGGCGCAGCACAGGAAAGCTGCGAAGCCTGAAACCCCGGGATCATTGTCTCGGACGCAAGTCCGAAGTCTTGAGCCGAAATGCAAGTTGTGAATGTCATTGGCATAGTGGTTTTCGCCTTTTTGAAAATCCATCAAAGGGAGCGAGCGAAAACCCACCAAAGACAAGCTGAGAGTTCCGTTGAGGGAGACACTCGAAACTTGCATTCACGCAGGCAAACGCCCGCGTCGGGTTGGTTTGTAGTTCAGGTTTGATCGGTCCGAAGACCACGGTAAACACTGAGAAATCCGTTTGAAGGTCGGCATTTTGCCAGAATGGCGCGGAATTGCAAGAAGTGAAATCCGGTACGACTGTCGCGGGCAGAATGCTGTCGGTCTATGCGCGCAAAGTATGAGCCCGCCTTGCGTATCCGCTTGTCGGATTAGAACCTCAAGGATAATGATGCTTGCTCGACGTTTCCGAGTCATTGCCGAAATTCGTTCGAATGGCAATGGCTGAGAGTGTCTGACGTTCGGACCGCCGGCAAGAACGACTATGAGCGGACAAGCAGATGTCGGAACGTTTTTGCCGGCGTCGGAAGCGTTAAGCGAACTGAGCGAGGTATGACTCTCAGAGAGATTCGACCGGGCAATCGGCAAACTCTTCGGCGAACCGTAATGGTTCGGATACAAAACCTTAGGTAAACATGCCAAGCGATACCGGATGATCGTTACCATAGTCCTCTGATATCTTGAGCTCGGGTTCTTGCGAGGAAGAGTTCAGGCACTCGTTGACAAATCTCTGTCACAGAATGGAAACCGATCAAATTCTCAGATCAACGCGGCGCCGGATCCAATGTCGGAAGATCGGATCCTCAATTTCGTAGTTCGGCGCCTTGATGACAAAACCGGTTTTCACACTTACAGCTCGGGCAAGAAAGATGATTTTTACGACATTTGTCGAGTGGAAGTACTCGCTGAAATTCAAGTCGTAGATTGACGAATAAAACATTCGTCGTTTGCCGAATAATCTAGTTTCAGAATATCGAAAGTTCGCAGGCTAAATGTCCTATCTTTTTTCCGTTATCCGGTAACTAATAATGTTGATTCAAGGCTTTGAGCTCGTTGGCTACGGCAGACTTGAGGTAGGGGAGCAGTACGCGGCCTACGATCGGCAGATGCGGAAAGTGTTCGACGCTCAAGGTCGGTTCGGGTGCCGGCAAAAACGACTCCTGCAGCAATTTGGACAAGGACAGTTTCACGCTTAAGGTTGAAGGAGACAGCACGGCACCCGGAACAATCTGCTCGTAAAATTCGTCGCCCGATTCTCCGTAATCCAGAAGACCGATGGAAACAAGCTTTCCTTCGGCGGCAAGGGCCTTTTTGACGTCCTCGCGATCAGCGTTCAGAGCCAGAGAGAGCGTATCGATGACGAGTGTCATGCCTTGCTCTCCGTAGTCGAACAGATCGCACAGCAGTCGGTTGACGAGCTTCACGTCACGCGCACAGTAGACGAAGGCGAGAATGCGGGTTTCCAGATCCGAGAGCTTGAAGTTCTCCTGAAGCAGACGAAGGTTGGCGGCAAAGGCTTCAGGCAAAGCGGAGAGTTCGTCGGAGCAGGTCGATTCCAAATATCGCAGTTCACGGCTTAAGGCACGCGGCATGCCGTTTTCCAACAACTTGGCGGTAAACGGATGGCCGAGAAAAGGGCGGCAGTATGCGCCGATGGTCTCCGGATGACGGGGTTGCACCGTCAGGAAAGGCATCAATCCGTCGATAAAGTTGTATTGAGGCCAGACTTCTTCGATCAAATATCGGATGCGTTTTTCGGGAGCAATGACAGCATCCTCATCGAGTTCCATCTCGACGTCTGTAACCGCTTTGATGTCTTTGACGGCGCCGGTTCTCAGGAACTTCTCATTGTTGAGGATCAATGCTCCCAGATGCAGGTGACGACGAAGTTTGAGTCCCCAGAAGAACTTCGGCAAGGCGTCGTGGGAGTACATGTCGTTGCGGGCTACTTTTGCCCACAAGTCGCCATTGCACAGCAATCGCAGCATCCAAAGGTTGATAACGGAGTGCCCAATGTTGGAATTGTTCAGGTTCAAAGACGTGGCGCGATCAGACATACAGCACTTTCTCATCATGTATTTCGTGAAATTCGACAAGTGCAGAATAGGTCTCGGTGCGTCAACGATTGACGCATGGAGCGTTCGTTGATCAACTGATGCGCAATTGTTTTCCCCTTTTCGCTTTTTTCGTTGCAATGCGACGCAGTCTGTCGCATCCACTCTTACGATCTCCGTCAACAAAATATTTGAACACCGTCAGCTCATGCAATCGAACGGTTATGAGAAGAGAGGAGCCGGCCTAGCCGGAAAAGACAAATGGATTCGTGCACCGACATTGACGACACAGTGAATGCATTCAATTGCAACAGCGATCCCGTGAAGCATCTCATCGAAGGGTTAAACCTCAAAGCTGAAGACTTCCGTGAGCGCCAATTCGACCTGCACGGCATCACGGTTACGCTCGATCGCGTTGAAGCGGAATATCCGGTTATCACTGCAGAAGGGAAACCGCGTACCGATTTCTATCTGGTTCTCTATTGCAGGAAAGGAGACCAAGAACACGACGTGCTGGTTCGTTTCCCGTATGACAAGCAAAAGCAGGCGCTTGAGCTCTACGAAGCTCTTGACTATTGCGACTTAAACCGAGCCGCCTGCCTGTGGGATAGTGACGAGGACGAAGACCGCGACGATTATTGGGGATGCGTCAAAACCTTCAAAGCGGACAAGTGCGGCAATCCGTTTTCGTTGCTCAACGCCGTCTGTCATTGCTCCGAAGGCATTCAGGATTTGCTCGAGTGCCGAGAAACGTCTGATCCCGAACCGGTTGCACAGTCGATTCGCGACTTTGCGTCGTGTACTGACTTCATGGTCAACAAGGCACTTTCGATCATGCACGAATACTGCCGAAAACAATGCTCGCCCTCAGGCTTCGACGTCTTCTCCACGCCCGTTCGTACCGGGGGCTTCAGAAAGGACATATGGCGAAGCTACGTCTTTTGCGACGAAGAAAACGGCACCTATCGCGGTGCGTTTCACATCACGTTGAGAGGTGGCCAGCGCGGCTGGCTGATTGCCAACAATGAACAGAAATTGCTCGCTATGGCAGATCGTTATCCGAAATTGGCGGAGCTGGTTGCCGACTGGCTTGAAACTGCTCGCGAACAACGAAATTTCAAGCCGACGAGTCTTTATCCGCTCGAAGAGTTCTACGCCGGGCGAATGCGGGATCTCTTGGTTTGTCTTGCCCGCGTTGCCGAAACGCCGGTCGTGCCGTCTGACAGACAGGAGGCGGCCGACTTTATGACTTGGGGACTGGAAGAAGCCGAACGCCTGGGCAAACGATCCTTGGCGATTTTCAAGGGCTATCAGCAGTCCAACTCTTCCGCCACAACGTCCTGACGGTAACCACATAAACAAACGTTAGCTGCCAAACGATCGGCAGCAAGGAGACAAGAAATGGGATTTTTCCCGCGTGAATTCATGTTGCGCAAAGTCAGGCATCACAATTTCTACGAACTTGCCGACAAGCTCGAGTCGGTGTCTTTGCTTGCACTGTTCGGCGGCCGCAGAAAAGAGGGGGAACTGTCTCTGGATACACTCGAGGACGTCTTTATCTGTCCGCTCAAAACGGAAAAGGCCGGCAGTCTGATGTCGCGAGTGCAAAACAAGAACGCGGCCTCAATCGTTGTCAAAGATGCATCCGCATTCTTTGATCGCCTGGCTCGACATCCCGACGTCTGGATGCGCGAGATTGCCGCTGCCGGTCACGGGCTTTCCGAAGAAGCCGTGCGACTGCTTGCCAAAGATCACGGGTTCGATGTCTGCAACGTGCTTGCAAAGAATCCTGAGAACCTTTTCAAGCTCAATGTTGAAGAGCTCATCGCCTTCGTCAAGCGCGATGAGGCGATCAAGTCTCAGGTGTTCCAAAACCTTGTGCACTTCAGCGGTTTCTCGGAGGACATGATTGAGGCCGGAGTCATCGACAAGCTCAAGACTTTTGTCGAAGCGTTTACCAACGATCCCGATGGAGATCTGAGGGAGACGCTCGAGGAGCTGCGGATAAGAATCGAAGAAAACGAATTCGCTGCGACAAAGTCGGCCCATCTGCGCCGCAGAGAGAATCTTTCCTGCGACAATCCGTACGGACGCATCGGCGAGTACGTATTCGCCATCGGTTTTGTCAAAGTTGACAGCGGAACCAATGCACCTGAAATTGATCCCAACGAGCCGATTTTCTGGCTGCCGGTATCGGTTCACTCGTCTCTGGCGTATTGGGACGAGCAAGGTGTTCAGGAGGAATTGCTCACGCGGCTTGCGCAAAGCACGTCGTTTGATGTTCGCCGCGAACTCTCAGAACGCCGAGATTTGCCCAAAGCCGTCGTGGACAAGCTCAAGACAGATAAGTCGTTCATCATCCGCAGCAATCTGTTGAGCCGGAATTCAGCCCAACATCTGACGGACGACGAAATCCGAGAAATGCTGCGCGGCGAGCTCGGCGTCATGCGCGACTGGGACGATTGTTTTCCGTTTGACAAACGCGTGGAGGCGATTGCGTTGGAACTCTTTACAAACGAAGGCCCGGACGGGCTAATTGCGCCGGAATCGGACAAGCAAGGCGTATAGCAGTCAAAGTACAGATAATGAAAGTTCGGGGAGATAACAATGGGTAGCACCGTCTCTGCAGTGAAACGAGTTCAATTTCGACTTAGAGCGGAGGACAAGGGTCTGCTGCAATTGGCTGCATCCTACGAAGGCGAGTCTTTGTCAGCCTTCAATAGAAAAGCGGCACTTGAGGCCGCTTGCTCTGTTTTCTTCGTGAGCGCATTCCGCAACAAGATCGATCAGCTCACGATCGTTAATCATTTCACCGGCTTCACCGACTTTTTCCACTTCGTATTGAACGTCGTAGGCCAAGGCGGTGCCTTTGACGATTCTGACAGCCTGGTCAACCATAAAGTCGTTGATTTCGGCCGTTTCGCCGCGTACTTCCATTTGAATCTGAGCGTGTACGGGAATCACGTTGCGGCATTCGCCCGCGCTTATCAGGCCGACGTTGATGCAGCCCAAACCGTTGCCGTGGCCCCAGATTTTACGAAAACGCAAAGCGCCGTGCGCGTACCGGAGGACCTTCAAAAACGACCGATTATTGCGGAGCGAAGCGGACGAACGCTGATGCTCGGCAAAGATGAGAGCGCGGCCATCTGGGTGGAGCCGACGATGAGGGTGAATAATGCCGGAGCGCTTGCTGCTGCCCTGGCCGGTGCCGGTTACGCGGTCGGCGTACCGTTGTGGCAGATCAGCTCGCATCTCAAAACCGGCAAATTGGAACTTGTTCTGGAGAACTGGCGGATCGCGGCGCGTCCGGTTTGGCTTTTAAAACATCCTCACACAGAGCACAACACGCATATTCGACGCTTGGAACAATATTTGATTGAATGCAGGGCGCAGACTGAAGGGCTTGACGCAGCGCGCCGAACGTTTGCTCGCATGTCTCTTACTGACGCGCATTAAGTTTAGGGGACGAACGTCAACGTTTTAGCGGATTCGCTATTCCGAAAAGGAATAACTGCACTTTGGGACAGTTGTCGGAATTACTCCGGCAGGCCAAGATGAGACCATGGAGCCGAGTACTCACAAAAACAAGAAGGTCTCGGCAGCTTCTCTGCCCCAAAACAGGAGAATCGCATGAGCAAATCCGAACAACAGAGCCGTTGCGCTCTTCCCTCCACACGTCGTCAGTTTCTTAAGATGACGTCCGCTGCGGCGGCCGTCTCATCTTTGTCCTGTTGGACACAGGCTCTTGCCAAGACCGATTTGGATGTTCTCGGAGCCAAGCCTGCTGAAACGCTCGACAAAAGCGTCAAAGTTGTCAACACCTATCACGAAATCCATTGCCACGGGCAGTGCATGTTAAAGGCCCATGTCAAAAACGGAAGACTGCTTGCGTTGACCTCGGCCGGTGACGTACCGCGTTGCGAAGCGGCCAAGACGGACGAATCGATCGGTAAGATGCAGCGTCGCGCCTGCATGAAGGGTTATGCCGAACGTAAACGCCTGTACGCTCCCGACCGTCTGAAGTATCCGCTTCTTCAAACGATCGAACGCGGCAATCTTGCGGGCTTCAAGCGCATTTCCTGGGATGAAGCTATTGACCGTGCATGCGAGCATATCGAAAAGGCGAGAGCTCGCCAGAAGGAATTGGGCTACATCCCCATCTGGGAGGTTGGCAGCACGCCGCTTGCTTTCCTCGGCCCGTACGTTTCGTGCTGGGGCCATCACTCGGCCGGCAACGAGATGGATGCGCTCTTTAACGCACTCGGCAAGGGCGTCAACGGGCATCCGTCAATTGACATGCTCAATTCCAAGTTCATCATCGTTTGGGGTGCCGACCCGCAAACAACGTCGCCGCATCTGCCTTTCATCATGACCAAGGCCAGAGAAAAGGGCATTCCGATCGTGGTGGTTGATCCGCGCTACACGGGTACGGTAGGAGCCATGGCAACGGGAGCCCCTGGCATTACGCCGTGGATTGCACCGCGCCCCGGGACTGACAGTGCCATTCTGGCAGCCATGGCCAATACGATCTATCGGCGCGGTCTGCACGATGAAGCGTATATCCGCAAGTATTGCTTCGGCTTTTTCCCGGGTGACACGGTTGTCAGTCATTCTCCTGCGAAAGATCCGATCACGGGCAAGCCCTGGAAGGGAACCACGTTTACGACGCCTAAAGGTCAGTCGTTTGTGGAGTATCTCGATGAACTCAATCGCGAACACGGCGGGGAAGAGGGCGTGTTGCGCTGGGCCTCTCTCCTGTCGGGTGTACAGGCCGAAACCATTGAGGCTCTGGCTGTGACTTATGCCAAGACCAAGCCCGCTTGTCTGCATTCGACATGGACTTGCGGCGGTGCGCAACGTACCGGCAACGGCATGTACCATGTTTGGCTGTTGCTGTGTCTGGCGGCTATGACCGGCAACGCAACGGTTCGAGGCGGCGGCATCGGCGCTCTGGCTCCCGTTGACGGTATGGCGGTCAAGCTCGGCAAGGCGCCCGCCATGTGCAAGGGGAAAAAGCACAGCGCATTGCTGTTTTCTCAGTACATGCAAAGCAAAGTGTTGCTGACAGGCCGCGATTCGCGTACGCCCGAACAAATTCGAGCCGACGTGCTCGGCATCAACGGTATCGATCTGGGGCCCGACGCCAAGATTGAAATTGATATGGTTTGGCGCGGCGGCGGTTCAGCCGACCCGTTTAATCAGCGCTCTTCTATCAATCCCAAGATTCTTGCCTGGAAAAAACTCGACTATGTCGTAAGCTACGAACGCTTCATGAGTACGACGGCGCGTTATTCCGATCTGGTCCTTCCGGTGGTGACGCACCTCGAAGAGAGCTTCTTTACGGGCAGTCGTGTCAAGACCGACATGAACGTGGTCAACGCCGTTGTCAATCCCATGTACGAAGCCAAGAGCGACGTTGCCATCAACGAGATGATCGCTGAGCGACTCGGCCTGGATTGGGGACGCCACGGCATGACGGACCATGATGTGATGCGCATTCAGTGGCAGGGTACGAAGTTGCCTGAAGCCTACAAGTCGGTCGATCCCGACATGAAGCTTCCTACGTTTGAGGAGATGCTTGAAAAGGCCAACCTGCAGCTGCCCGTTCCGCCCGAAAAGAGTGTGATCGCAGCGGCCAAATTCGCGCCCGGAGAATTCCCGACGGATACCGGCCGCATCAATTTCTATTCCCCCTGGCTTGCGCAGCGCGGTCGCGTTCAGGCCGGTGTGGCTCGTGCCCAGTACGTGCGCCCGGCCGACGGCTACGAAGACATCCTCGAGAAAACGCCTCATGCTTCGGGTCGTCGCTATACGCTGCAGTA
>ULTA01025598.1_pt1 | contig 36773 bp, 34 predicted proteins | sample 1957181 | NCBI WGS metagenome assembly ULTA01 (sample SAMEA4835722, study PRJEB28245) | human gut metagenome | biome: gut microbiome; material: fecal sample | place: Denmark | collected 2008
ATGTTACGATTGCAAAACTGCGGATATAAGATAAAAAAAGTTTTTATGAACGTGCATATTGTTTTGTCGCGCGAAATGTGATAATATTTCTCTGTTAAACAAATTAACGCGCTACGCGCACGAGCGAGACATGACACAGGACAAAAGAGAAAAGCAGACAACGATAAACGTACAGGAAAAAGCCAACCTTATTTGGGCGATAGCCGACAAACTGGTGGGCGTTTACAAACCGCACGAATACGGAAAAGTTATATTGCCAATGTGCGTTATAAAGCGTTTCAGCGATGCGCTGGCGCCGACAAAAGAGGCCGTAATTTCAAAAAACGACGAACTGAAATCCAAGGGCATAGAAGTCAAGGATGGTTTTTTGAGAAGGGCGTCGGGATACCTGTTTTACAACACCAGCAGATTTACGCTTGAAAAACTGCTTTCCGACGAGTTCAACATAGCGGACAACTTTAGGTCGTATCTTCAAGGTTTCAGCGACAACGTCATCGACATAATCAACAATTTCAAATTCGAAGACGAGATAAAGAAGATGGAGGACAACGACCTGCTTTATCTCGTGATTTCGGAGTTCTGCTCGCAAAAAGCCGACCTCAATCCCGAAAAGGTCACCAGCACGGATATGGGCTACATATTCGAGGAGCTTGTGCGGAAGTTCAGCGAATCGTACGACGAGCAGGCGGGAGCGCATTTCACCGCGCGCGACGTCATTTACCTTATGACCGACTTGCTCATCGGCGAGGACGAAGAAAGACTGCGCAAAGAAGGCATAACCACCACCGTCTACGATATGGCAATGGGAACGAGCCAAATGCTCGGCTGTATGACGGAACGCTTGGAAGATATAGACCCCGACGCCAGCGTGAAATGTTTCGGGCAGGAACTCAACGAAGAGACTTTTGCAATAGCGAAATCTGATATGCTGATAAAAGGCGGCAACGCCGAGAATATGAAACACGGCGACACGCTGTCCAAAGACGCGTTTGCGGGCTTCACCTTTGACTACATCATTTCCAATCCGCCATTTGGCATCGAGTGGAAGAAAGAAAAAGCGGCAGTCGAGGCAGAGAGCAAGAAAGCGGGCGGGCGGTTCTCCGTCGGGCTTCCTCCCGTGTCGGACGGACAACAGCTTTTTATGCTCAACGGCGTGGCGAAACTCAAAGACACGGGCAGAATGGCAATCATTCAGAACGGTTCTCCGCTTTTCAGCGGCGACGCGGGCAGCGGGCAGAGCAACATACGCGGCTATCTGCTTGAAAACGATTGGCTGGAAGCCATAGTGCAGTTGCCCAACGATATGTTCTACAACACAGGCATCGCCACCTATATATGGCTGGTCAGCAAAAACAAGCCGTACACCAAACGCGCCGGCAAGGTGCAGTTGATAGACGCAAGCGCCTGTTCCGAAAAACGCCGCAAGTCGCTCGGCAACAAACGCAACGAGTTTACAAGCGCGTGTATCGCACTAATCAAGGAGTGTTACCTCGCATTTGAGGACGGCGTGTGGGAAAGGGACGGCAAACGCGTTGAGTGCAAAATCTTCGACGACGACTTTTTCAAGTACAGCAAAGTTGTGGTGGAACGCCCCCTGCGCGACGAGAAAGGGGAACTCGTGTTGAAAAAGGGAGCAAAACAACCCGACCCCTCCTTGCGCGATACAGAGGTCATTCCTTGGGGCACGCCTTTTGACGAGTATATGGCAAAGAATGTTTTGCCTTATGCCCCCGACGCGTGGATTGACGAAAGCAAGACGAAAATCGGCTACGAAATCCCGTTCACGCGGCAGTTCTACAAATACATTCCTCCGCGCCCCAGCGAAGAAATCTTCGCCCGCCTAGTCGAACTGGGCGCACGTGAACAGGAACTTATGAAGGAGTTGCTTGATGGAGAATAAAGGAAAGTTGTACTCTTCGTATTTTAAATTCAGTCAGACAGATGGCTGGCAAAATGCGCTGTGCCTTTGCAAGTTTGTAGTTGATTACTATGAAAAAACAGGACTGTCTTTCGACTGCAAACCTTGTTATGTAGAGATTAACACATCTTTAGATGCTCCGCATTATATAAATTCTGCGAAGCAAAGCAGTGGACATCACGTAGAGCTAACGGTAAGCCATTTTAATCTGTGGAATCAAATGTTATTTCAGCTTGCACACGAGATAACGCATTGCTTTATATTTTGCAACAATCAGTCCGATGCACACAGCATATCTTGGGTGGAAGAAACAATCTGTGAGGCTATGTCATTATTTTTTTTGAAATTGTCATCTCAGAATTGGAGCAGACTCCCACTCTATAAAATAAATCCCAAATATGCAAGGCAGTTTATAACACCGTATATGGAAAATGAGATTGAAAAAGATGCTGGCGCAGATAAACTTGGGTCATGCGCAAGCTATGATGAACTGCTTCATATAGAAATGACTAGCCAATCTAACCGTGAATACAGACACGGCGAGACTGTAAAATTGTATGAGTTAATCAAAAAGAATGACATTGCGGGATTGATAAAATATCGAGATTATGCATTGGCGAATAAAAGACTGTTGGATACAGAGGCATATAGGATGGCATTCCCGAATAACGATGCAGTCTCTTATCTGTGTGCACTGCAAAATAGCATAATGGCACGCGAAGCAGAGAGGAAGAAAACTGGCTGATGATTTAATAATCAAATGCCGCGCCCCAGCGAAGAAATCTTCGCTCGCCTTGTCGAACTGGGTGCACGAGAACAGGAACTTATGAAGGAGTTGCTTATAAAGGAGTAAGCGCAATGATAAAAAAGGAAGGCAACAAAAAAATCCTGTCTTCTCAACAGAAGAAATATTTGTCATTCCATGAATTTTATCGCAATAAGGCGTATAGAATCAGCATTGCTATTGCTTCTTTGGATTATCTTACAAGCCATGAAGCAGAGTGGACGGCATTTCAGTTGGTATCGCCGAGTTTTGCCAATACGGTTATCGAAAGTCTGTGGACGAAAGCGTCAATAGATTTGTCGTCATTTTTTTACGAATCGGATGAAAGATCATTCAAAAAATTTTTTGATTATGTTAAGGCAAACTGGAACTTGATTTTTACGGAAAAATTTGTCAGAGAACAAGTTTTGCCCGATGGCACAAGAGAACAAAAAACCGAATCAATAACTTTTGAGAATGTTGCCGATGCCTGTGCTGTATATGAGGGGGAATGTGCAAAACACAGTAATGAGATAACGAATCTGAAACATTGGCGAGACAACTATTTTGCACATTTTACCGATACGGACAGAACAATGAAAGGCTTCACCCTTCAACTGGAAGATTTGATGAAATTGTTCAAAGTGATGGAAAAAATACTGAATAAAATTGAGGTCTTATTTGACGGTGTGCTGAGCAGTTTAGAGCCGATAAACAAAGGTGATGTCAGCAATTTGTGTTTTGATATAAAGGTGCATAATGAGCTGAAAAAGAACCACAGAGAAATTTACGATAAAATAACTTGGGATATTGCGACGAAATGCGAATGATGAAAGAGAGCGGAATAGAGTGGATAGGTGAAATCCCTGAAAAATGGGGAATTGAATCTATTGGCAGACATTTCGAAAACAGAAATGAAAAAGTAAGTGATTATGATTATGCCCCTTTGTCTGTAACAAAATCAGGGGTTGTTCCGCAGTTGGATGAAGTTGCCAAGTCAAATGCCCACGAGGACAGAAAACTCGTACGTCGCGGGGATTTTGTGATAAATTCGCGTTCTGACCGCAAGCAGTCTTGTGGACTTTCATCATATGACGGTTCCGTTTCGTTGATAAATTTGGTTTTGGTGCCACACGGTGAAATAGATAGCTTGTATTCGTCTTATTTGTTCAACAATTATGGATTTGCGGAAGAGTTTTATAGATGGGGCACCGGAATTGTTGCTGATTTGTGGTCAACCAAGTGGGACTTGATGAGAAGAATAAATGTTCCTGTGCCCCCTATTGCGGAGCAGAAGAAGATAGCGGATTTTTTGGACGGGAAGTGTGCGGAGATTGACGAGCTGGTGCAGACGGAAGAGAAGATGATTGAGGAGTTGAAGGCGTACAAGCAGTCCGTCATCACCGAAGCCGTCACCAAAGGTCTTAACCCCTCCGCCCCCATGAAAGACAGCGGAATAGAGTGGATAGGCAAAATCCCTGCAAGTTGGGAAGTTGGACGAATGAAATATGTTGCAGATATAAATGCTCCGTGCAAAGATGTGAAACAATACGAACGCATATCTTATGCTCCTATGGAGTGCATTAAGCGCGGTTGGATGGAGTGTCAAGAAATATCCCCGTTAGAAAGTTCTTCGGGATTAACGACATTTGAAGAAAACGACATAGTAATGGCAAAGGTAACTCCTTGCTTTGAAAACGGCAATATTGCTGTTGCAAAGGATTTGATTAATGGCGTGGCACTTGGAAGTTCCGAACTGTTTGTTTTTAGAGCAAGAACAGTTTTGACAGAGTGGCTGTTTTATTTCTTGCAAAACAGTAAATTTACAGATTTAGCAAAGTCAACAATGGTTGGTACAGGAGGGTTAAAAAGAGTATCGCCCAAATTTGTTTCAAACTATCAAATGGGGGTTCCTTCTCTCGATGAGCAGAAGCAAATAGCCGATTATCTTGACGAGAAGTGCGCAAAGATTGACGAGATAATCGCACTTCGCACCGAGCAGATAAACCAACTCAAAGAATACAAAAAGTCGTTGATATACGAGTATGTGACAGGCAAAAAAGAGGCCGTATGAAGAGAACAAAAGAAAAACCGTTGTCGACATTCGATAAAGTGGCGATAGTAATTATTGCCGTATATTTGGCGATTGCCATTCCGCTCGTTTGCTGTGTGGACGCCTTTTCGGTGTACTGGTTTTTCTTCGGTTTCTTTGCCGTGTTTTGTCCGATTGCTTTTTGCCGCTGGTATATAAGAGTATGTAAAGACAGATGTCCTTATCAACAACTGGATGAATTGAAACTGCTGTCAGCCGCAATCACATACATAATCATGTTCTGGTTGTTTGATTTGCTTTATATGGCAATCTTCAACGATTGGTTGATTTGCAAATTCGTTTTCGGCGTGCTTTCCATCATTGTCATTTTCATCAACCTTGCCAAAGCGTTCGCGAAGGAAGGAAACGCCACCGCATTTTTCCTTGCTCTCGAACTGGTGATTGGACTTGGTCTGACAATATATCTGATATACATAATCCCAATCGACTCGTTGCGCACGATAGTGACGGCGATAGTTGCCGCAGTTTACGGCGGTTTGCTGACTCTCTCGGGCGTTGCGTGGACGATACACCGTTCCGACAAATTGAAAAAAGAAGAAGAAATTCAAAAGGCAAAGCCGATTTTCACGTTTGAAATGCAGTATGCTGGCAATGTGGATTTGACAGGCAAAAAGGTTTGTTTGTCAGATGAGGAACCCAATGATTTCGCGTTTAGATGTTTTGTTCTGTTTGAAAATTCCAATCACTCGGTATTTAGCATAGAAGGAATTTATCATGACAATAAATGGTGCAAGATGGGCGGGAATAAAGTTGTTTTACCGCACGGGAAAGTGTATGTTGATTTCCGTTTCAACGAGTTGGATGATGTTTATATGAAGATTGTGGACGGATTGCAGAATGATTATTATTATAAAATGCGAGTTTTGTTAGTTGATCATAATCCTTATGTGCAGGAGTATTTGCACACCGTAAATGACCTGCAAGAGACATGCAAACGGATGCTGATTGTAAAAGGAATAATTGCGGAGGAGAAAAATGACTGCGTTGGACAGAAGTGAGAAGAGGTTTGAGAGCGACATCGAAGAATATTTGCTGAGCGAAGGCGGTTATATAAAAGGCAATCAGGCCACCTATGATAAGGACAAGGCGGTTGACCTTCTGCTTATGCGCACCTTTATCGCCAACACACAGCCCAAGGCGTGGGAGAGGTTTTGCAAGATATACGGTGAGGACACGGACAAGCAGTTGTATAAGCGGTTCAACGAAGAGGTTGAGGCACGCGGACTTATCGATGTATTGCGTAAGGGCGTTAAGGACCGCGGCGTGGAAATCAAGTTCTGTTATTTCAAGCCCGCTTCCGAACTCAACGAAGAGGTGACGGAAAGATACAATCAAAACATTCTCACTTGCACAAGGCAGTTCCGTTACAGCGCTCAGAACAGCAACAGCATCGATATGGTGCTGTCGCTCAACGGGATACCCGTTGTCGCCATAGAACTCAAAGACCAGCTCACGGGGCAGAGTGTGGAAGACGCAAAGTTGCAGTTTATGACCAACCGCGACCCGCGCGAGCCGATATTCGGATTCAACAGGCGAGTTTTGGTGTGTTTTGCGGTTGACCTTTACGAGGTGTGGATGACCACGCGTTTGCAAGGGGACAAGACCGTTTTTTTGCCGTTCAACCAAGGTTCCAACGGAGCAGGGAAGGTCGGCGACGCGGGCAATCCCGCTTGCGAGGACGATTACATTACATCGTATCTTTGGAAATACGTTTTGGAAAAAGATATGCTGATGTCGCTTTTGCAACGCTATATCAGCGTGCAGGTGGACGAGTACGCCGAGATTGTCGACGGCAGGCGCGTCACACGCAAAGCGGCACCGAAAATCATTTTCCCGCGGTATCATCAGCTTGACGTAGTAGAAAAACTGGTGGACGACGTTTGCGAGCGCGGCGCAGGGAAAAATTATCTCATTCAACACAGTGCGGGCAGCGGCAAATCCAACAGCATAGCGTGGCTTACATACCGTCTTGCTTCCGTACACGACAAGTTCGACGAGGCGATTTTCGACTCCGTATTTGTGGTCACGGACAGGCGTGTTTTGAACCGTCAGTTGCAAAACACCGTGATAGGCTTCGACCACCCTGCGGGGCAGATTGCCGTCGTTACCGACAAGGACAGTTCCGATGTGTTGCGTCAGGCAATCGACGACGGCAAGAAGATTATCATTACAACGCTTCACCGCTTTCCTATCATCTACAATACAGTAGGCTCGCAGAAAGGCAAGCGGTTTGCAGTCATAGTCGATGAAGCACATTCTTCACAGACAGGCGACTCGGCACAGAAACTCAAAGCCGTGCTCGCCGACACTTCCATCTCGCTCAAAGAATACGCCGAAGCAAACGACATTGACATCGACGACATCGACGAAGAGGACGAACTCATAGGAGAGATGCTGACGCAGGGCAGACACGAAAACCTGTCATTCTTCGCGTTTACCGCCACGCCCAAGCCCAAGACTTTGGAAATGTTCGGCGAACAGCTTCCCGACGGCAGATTCGACGCGTTCCATCACTATTCCATGCGCCAGGCCATTGCCGAAGGCTTCATTCTCGACGTTCTTCGCAATTACAGCACCATGGAAAGTTCGTGGGAGATTGCAAAGACCATAAAGGAGAACCCGGAATACGAGGAAACGCCTGCGACAAAGGCAATTCTAAAATTCAAGCGCAATCACGAGCTCGTATTGCAACAGAAGGTGGAAATCATCGTTGAGCAGTTCAGGCAAGTTACCTTGTCCAAAATGCATGGCAAGGCAAAAGCAATGCTTGTTTCGCCTTCGCGTATGCACGCCGTGAGATACTATCAGGCGATAAAGAAGTATTGCGATAAAAACGGTTATACCGATGTTCTTCCGATGATTGCCTTTTCGGGCAGCATAGAGATTGACGGCGAAGAGTACACCGAGACAAAAATAAATTCCGCAGGCGGCGTGAAAATCAGCGAAGCTCAGCTGCCGGATTTCTTTGCCAGCGACGCGTTTAATCTGCTTGTGGTCGCGGACAAATATCAAACGGGATTCGACGAACCGAAGTTGCACACCATGTTCGTCGATAAAAAGCTTCGCGGCGTAAAAGCGGTGCAAACGCTCTCGCGTCTCAATCGCACCTGCAAAAGCGCGGGGAAAGTGGACACCTACATTCTCGACTTTGAAAACAAAGCGGAGGACATCGAAAAGGCGTTCAAAACATTTTACGAGGAAACACAACTCGAATGTGCACTCGATGTCAACGTGGTTTACGGCTATCACGACAGGCTGCTGAGATTCTGCCTTTGGAATGAAGACGACATAGCAAAATTTATGGCGGTTTATTCAAGCGTCAACAGACAGTCGGCGAAAGACTTGGGAAAAATCACGGCGACATTGCGCCCCGCGTTGCAAGGATATATAGCGCTTTCGGAAGAAAACCAGTACGCGTTCCGCACGGCGTTAAAGAATTTCATTCGATTCTATGCCTACATTACTCAGGTTGCCAGAATGTTCGACGAAGACTTGCATAAAACATATTTGTTCTGCGAGTATTTGTTCAGACTGTTGCCAAAACGCCATGTTGAAACGGTCAATCTTGACGATGAAGTGGTGCTTTTGAACAGTAGCTTAACGGAAACGTTCAGCGGCTGTATTGAATTACATCCCTCGGATAAGGACAAAACCCTTGCTCCCGAAAAGCCGAAAAAATCGGCACCTCGCACCGAAAAACGCGATTTGTTGCAGAACATCATAGACAAAATCAATCTGATGTACAGGGGACAGTTTACCGGCGCCGACCGTATTATTGTAGAAACCATATTCGACCGTATGTATTCAAGTGGCAGAAGGTTGAAAAAGCATGCCTTGAACAGCGATGAGGAGATGTTCGTCCAAAGCATATTCCCGGATGAGTTCGAAAAAGTCGCGCAAGATTGTTATGCCGATTCCGTCGACGGTTTTTCGAAACTGTTCGAAAACAAGGAATTTTACAAAGAAGTCATGATGCAAATGGCTCACGCCTTGTATCTGTCTTATAGAAAAAAGCATGATTAATCTGCTCTGCAAGAAGAGATGCAAATTAGCTAAAGAAGAAAATTTATGGATTTGTTTGCAACAAAGGTACAATTGAGTTCGTCGGTTACAAGTGCTGAAGTGTATTCGGTTATAAAACAATGGCTCGAAAATAGTCCGCACTACAAAATAAAAAAAATCAATTATAATCTTGGCGAAGAAGAGTTTTTCCAAAATACTTCTGATTCAACGTCGGTTCATATTTTGGCGATTGAAGCAAACGGCGATAATATATTTGCGTTGCGCTTCATCAATAAAGAACAGAATAATACATGGCGTACGGATTGCGTGTTTTCCGAAATGAACAATAGTTTATCAATAAGATTATCATGCGAGACAAACGCATACTCGACTAGGTTGCCTAGGCTGCATAAGCCGCATTTAATCAAATTGTTGTTCGATAACAAGATGACATCATTGGATGGAGCATTACCTGTGGTTGATTATCCAATAGAAATCACTGACTCGCCCGACGATTTGGATTTATGCGCAAAAATAATGTCAGGTAGTCCATCGGTCAATATGCCAATAGTCTATCTGAGTTATAATGCTTTCGACGATAAACATTATTTGGTAAACCCCAAACGCCTTGCAATTAGGCTTTCTGGAATGGCTCATGTTTTAGTAGAACCAAACAAGGATTTTGCCATAAAGCTTCGTGGGCTTGCAAAATACAACAATGCATATCATGGGTATGTAGGCGTTTATTTTCCTGGTACATATTATAGGGAAATCATTGGTCCTAACGAGTATTATATGGATGGTAATTTAAACGAAAAAGCTGCTGCACAAAACATATCGTTAGCTGTTCAGCGGGCAGCATTAATTCATTCAAACATCAATGATTGGTCGTGGGACGGCGTTTACCTTGCGTATCAAAAAAGGAAGGTTTTGTATCAAACAGACTTGGCAGAAAAATCATCTGCAGAACTTAATGCATTTTTGCAATTATTTGATGCGGAGAATGGCCAATTGAGAGAAAAGGTTTCGGAATTGCAATCGCAGCTTGACATGAAAAACGCGCAATTGGAAAATCTTAAACAAAAATATAGCGGAGGCGTGATAAAATTAAAATTTGACTTGGAAGAGTTTTATAGTGATGAGTGTAACGACCTGCTAGTGAATATATTGTCTTGTGCAAAAAAACATATGTTAGACGGTTCTCGTCCTGCAGATATCATAGATCGCATGTTGGAACTGAATAAACCAACTGGACATGGACAGAGAATAATGGCAGAATTGAAAAAGGCGCTTCTAGAAACATCTTTATCACAACGGAGAAAACTTTTGCGCTCATGTGGATTTACCGTCATCGAAGGGAAACATGATAAAATCATTTTCCACGATGACAAGTATATTTTTGTTTTGTCTAATACGCCAAGCGATCACCGAAGTGTTGACAACTGTTTTTCAGATATATCAAAAAAAATAGATGTCTGCAAAAAGTTTTTTTAGTAGAAATTTGTGCAAATTGGTCAAAACGGCGCTACGGTTAGCGCCGTTTTAAATCACTCATATTTTGAATTTCCAATGTCTTATTAAAACACAGACAATTCAACTTGTATTTGTGATTCAGTAGTTTAAGTGAAGTTTTTTGTTGCTCTTACGAACGTGGTGCGGTTTACGTTGAGATAGTAGGTGATTTCGCTGCGTCCCAGTTTACAGATAAATGTCAAGGTTTTGGTCAAAAACTTTTCACGTACACTTACGGCGTTGACAGCCGTCTCTCCGTGCCACACTCGGCGGGCGAAACGGCTGACAAATTCGGAGATTTACAAAGAGAAAACTTTATACCGAAGAAATCGCGGGCAAAAAATAATACGAACCGCGACTTGTCGTCTTGGTTCGTATTATTCTGGTCTGGTGCGCGGGACGGGACTTGAACCCACATGAACGTATTGTTCACTAGAACCTGAATCTAGCGCGTCTGCCAATTTCGCCACCCACGCACGGGTGATTGCTTGTAGATTATATTCCAAGCGCCTTGTCATGTCAAATGATTTTGACGGGACGGCGGAAAAACTTGTGCGGCGGATTGTGTTGCGGCTATGGTGCGGAGGCGCGGAGCGCTTTGGGCGCACGGGGTCAGTCGGAGCGGAGCATTCTGTCCTCGCGGCGGCGGTATCTTGCGGTGGAAACCTGCGCAAAGGCGATGATATGAGAAACAATCCAGAGGAGTACGAATATGCTCGTTGCCGCGGCGGTGATGACGAATATTCTGTCCGAGAAGAGCTCGGGGACTATATATTTGTTTATTATCTGTGCTATTGCGGCGGAAGCTCTGTTGCAGAAAAATGCGAATGCCAATCCGGATGCGCATCCGATTGCGGACAGAAACGCCGTTTCCGTGAGGATGTATTGCGCGGCATTGCCCGGCGTCATGCCTGCAAGGCGCAGCACATCGAATTCCCGCCTGCGTTCTCCTGCGGTGATGACTATGAGATTGACGAGTCCGATGAGCGCAATGGAATAGACTATTATGCTGAACACGCTTATCAGTCTGTCATAGTTCAACCTATCTATGCCCTCTGCGGGGACGTATCCGTCGCGTCCGAACAAGGTAGCGTTTTCGGTATCTATCTCATTTCGCAGTTCTGAAAAATCGCCGCTGCCGTTGAGGCGCAGTTCGAAACTGCCGCGTACAGTTTCACCGTCTATGGTCAGAGTGCCCGCTTTGACAAAAACCTGTTGATCCCACGACGTGACGGTTTCGTCTATTGCGACAACGGTGAACAGTCCGTCGAGCGGCATCATTCCTTCCGAAACGAAGCGGATCAGCATAACGCTGTCGCCGATTGATATTCCGTATTTGTTTGCGAGATAGGATGTGATGATTATCGGTTGCTCGGCATTGTCGAAACTTGCGGCGGCGGAGCTGTCGTAAACCGTTGAGCAGAACGCCATATCTTTGCCGTGGCTCAGCGCATACGTGCTTACGGACGCATCCAGCGGGTCGGAATCGATAACGGTACCGTCGGCATAGGCAAGGTATACCCCCGTCACGGATTCCAGCACCATACCGTCCGTTATTCCGTCAACGGCAAGACAGCGTTCCAATTCTTCGTAAGGATTGACAATTCCTGACGAAACGCCGGAAACCTGTACGACATAATCACCTGAAAATCTTACCGTTGCCGATTCGGAAGTGAGTCCGACCGCATCCAATATGCACATTCCCAGCGTTATAAAAGCAATCAGTGCGGCAAGCATGGAAACGGAGGACGTTGCGGCGGCATTCCTCGGCGCGGCGCATTCTGCAATATAGCCGGCGTTCGGGCGGGTTATGCGTTTGAGCACCGAGCAGGCGCCGTTTATCAGTCGCGGAATGACCGTAATCATCCACAATAACGAAAAAACGATGAAAATAATTGCTATGGGCACAAGAGCGTTTCGCGGCACGAAAAACAGCGCAAGCGCAAAGGCGAACGTTACGAAAGACAGCACATAAGCATAAGGACGCGGAACCATGCGCGATATACGTTCGCTGCCGCCCAGCAAACTCCGTATCGGTTTCAAACTCATTCGCAGCGCGGGGATTACGCAGGCTGCGAGAGAGCATACCGTCCCTATTGCCACGGCGACCGGATATTTGTATGCTTCCGTCACGATTGCCGCGCCTGCGAAGTTCTCGGAGAGCAGCCCGTTGAGATATCCGATCAGCAATTTTCCGAAAACAAGTCCGACAAGTCCGCCGATGACGGCATAGAACGCCGCTTCCGCAAGCAAAACGAGCGCGGACTGCATAGGCGTCGCGCCTGCCGCCTTGAATTTGATAAGTTCGTTCACGCGGCCGCGGACAAGTACGGAAAACGAAGAGAAGAGCAGGCATGCCATTGCGCCGATGATAACCGTTCCTGCTATCGTCATAAGTTGCATACTGCCGCGGACGGAGTCTGCCATGGAAATCTCCATGCTTTCGCGGTCGGCGCGTACCGATGTGGCATTTTGCAAAATTTCGGGAAGTTCTTCTTCGATGACTGCGGTTACGGTTCTTCCGTCGGGGAGTGCAGCGTCGGCGTCTTTAAGATAAACCGACAGACGGCTCGGGATAAGTTCCGTATCTGAAATATCCGCCGCAAACACAGCGTAAGTCTGGCTTGCATAACGTGAAATATTGTTGCATATCGCGGTGACGGTGAAAGTCAGCCCGGTTTTCGTGGTGAAGGTGTCGCCTATGCCGAGGTCGGTCGCGCGGGCGAATATAAGAGAAACGTGCGCGGAGGGGTATGCTGTGTCATTTTCACCGCTTTCAAGTATTTCAGCTCCGATAAGCCTGTCGAATTCTTCGAGGTCGAAAACGCCCAGCATATAAGACCTAACCGTGTTGGTCTCGGACATAACGTATTCGTTGCGTTCAAAAGAATAATAGCCGGATTCTATGTATTCCGAGAAGCCTTCGAGATAGCCGTCGACCGTTTCCCAGTCGTCAGTGTATACGAGCACATCGGCTCCGCCGTATCCCGAAGTCCCCCATATTGCAGTCAGTTGCTCGAACATAGAAGATATGCAAAGGCAGATGAAAACGCAGGCGGTTATCATTGCCGTCGAAATCATTATGATGACCGACTGCACGGGATTGCGGGCAATGCTTGCGAGGGTGTGGCGGAGGAGTATGTTCATTCCGAGCGTTCCTCCGGGCGGATGCGGGAGGGGATATCCTCGGAAGAAACAATCTTTCCGTCGCTTATCGTGATGACCCGCGTGCCGTACAAAGCGTTCTTTTCGTTGTGGGTGACTTGTATGATTGTTGTGCCGAAATCGGAGTTTATCTGCGAAAGCAGACGCATTATCCCCTCGGAATTGACGGAATCGAGGTTCCCCGTCGGTTCGTCGAGCAGTATGATTTCGGGGCGCGGAATGAGCCCGCGCGCTATTGCGACGCGCTGTTGTTCGCCGCCCGAAAGTTTGCCAGGGAGGGAGCTACGCTTGTCGGCGAGCCCGACCAGTTCCAGAAGCGCGTCAAGGTCCTTGCCGACCGACTTTTTCCCTTTGCCGCCGAGCAGAACGGGGACGAGTATGTTTTGTTCCACGGTGAGATAAGGCGCGAGATTGAAAAACTGGAACACGAAACCTATCTTGCTGCGGCGCAGCACGGCGCGGCGGCGTTCGCCGCATTCGGTGATGTCCTCGCCGTCTACGAAAACGTGACCTTCGGTGGGGCGTTCTATGCCGCCGAGCACGGAAAGCAGGGTGGTTTTTCCGCTGCCGGACGCGCCGAGCACGGAAAGGAACTCTCCCTTTTCGACGGTGAGGTCAACGCCGTTAAGCACCGTGTCTTTGCCGTTGTAGGAATGAAAAATGCCTTTTGCTTCGATAATGCTCATATTTTCCCTTGAAAACCGCGGAGGCGGCAACCGTTGCCTCATCGCCGACAACATATTATTTTACACTTGCCGCCGCGGGTTTGCAAGAGCGAACTTTACGCGCCTGCTTTCTTTAATATAAAAAGGGATAAAAATACAATAATGCTTTCGTTTTTCCGCTGCGGTGTGTTAATATGAAAAACAGGTAGCAGACGGAATGAACAAAAGAAAAAGCGAGAAGATAAACGAAGCCCTCATCGGCATCAAAAACGGCAAGGCGGAATGCGTATCGGAACTCTATGCGGAGATTGCCCCCACTATGCGATACATAGCCTTGAAATACGTGCGCAACGATGCCGACGCCGACGACCTCGTGCAGGATTTCTGGGCGGACATTTACAAAATCGCTTCCGGCTTTTTCTATATGAGCAACGCTTTCGCATTTTTGTGCAAAGTCATGACCCGCAGAGCAATCAACCGTTACCGCGAGATGCACAGCGGCAGAGAAGTCAGCATAGACTTCGTCGACTATTCCGTCATTGACCGTGACGCGGAGTTCACTTTCGAACAAGCCGAGACCAAAAGCGCCGTCGAAAAGGCAATGACATCCCTCACCGACCAGGAGAAAATCGTCATCCAGGAAACTTATTTCGAGGAGAAGACTTTGCGCGCCATAGCGCACGATATGAAACTTTCCGTGCAGCAGGTTTCGAGGCTGAAAACGGATGCGATGGAAAAAATGAAGAAAATTTTTGAAAAAATGCGAGAAAAAAGCGGTGGCTGATTTGTTATATATACGGAGGACAAAAAAATGAAAGCACAATCAATCAAAAATTTTGCAATCCGTATCACGGTTTTCGCGCTGCTCCTTGCAGTGTTGCTCGGCGCGACGTATTTCCTTTTCGCGGCAATAGGACAGGCGGGAACGGACGTCGCGCAGGCGGAAGAAAAACGCTATTGCGACAGCAGCTATCTCGGGGCGGGCAGTTTCGTCACTCAGACGGAAACCGTTTCTTACGCCACGAAATCGACATCAAGCAATATTATAAGCAGCTCTTTTCCCGCCTATTACAACACCGTCGCTTCCGTGACGGACAACTGCGCGGGCGTTGCGGGCGCGATATTGATGGGGTATTACGACAGATATCACGCCGACCTCATCCCCGGGACGGCGACAGGGTCGGGGAGATTTTCTTATAAATACTTTGAGCAATCCGAAATTCAAAGTTACGTGCAGGCGGTCATCAACGGTTTTTATGACCTTATGAACGTGGGGCAGGATGCCGCGGGCGCGTCGCGCCAGGATTACATAGACGGACTGACCTCTTACGTTGCGTCCAAGGGGTTGAGCATTTCGTTCGGTTCGGTGATGACGGGCGGTGCGATTGACCTGGCGAAGCTCGACTCGGCAATCTCCGCGGACCACCCCGTTTCGATTTTTATGAGCGGGTTCAGCATCACCACATCAATAACCGACAACGGTTCTTCCGCCGTCTACACCAAGCGCGTGTATGCGGGTTCCGCACACATAATGATAGTCTACGGCTACGAAAACGTGGAATATTACAACGCGGCGGGACAGCTCGTCGCAACGAAACTCAATCTTCTCGTGTCCACGGGGTTGGCAAATGTGAGCGGTTATGTGACCGTAGGCACGGGCACGATAGACGCGGCGGATTATGCCGCAATATGACCTTGAAAGGTGAAGAATGGATGACAGAAAATTCGACGAAATGATGCGTTCCTATGTCGCATCCACGGCAAAGGGCGAAGAGCACGACCTTGCAAAGCTGAAAGCGGAAGAAAAGCCGAAAAAGCGCCGCGCGCGGCTTTCGCAATGGCTGCCTGCCGTTGCGGCTGTCGTAGTGGTGGCGGTTACGCTCTCCGTGTGCCTGCCGCTTACGCTGGCTGCGGAAGGTGACGACCCGCATTATGAATTCGGGGGCAGCTTTTACGACGTGGACTTTATTTCCCTCGACGACGTTTCGCAGCTGGAAGAGGTGTACGGATTTTCGATGATGATACCCGATATCGCCGTGGAAACGCAGATTCACGCGACTGCGATAGTGGATTCGGAGGATGGAACATTTTACGGCGGAAGGCTGAGTTTTCTGCCTGTCGACTGGGCTTTCGGCGGTGTGGAATGTACGGCGGTCGGCGAAGGGAAACAGTATGACTGGCAATGGGACGTGGACACGTCGTATGCACAAAAATGCGACTGGCACGGAACGGAAGTTTATTTCACCGTGGCTACATATTGGGACGAGTCGACATCCGGCACCGAATTGATAGAATTGCATCGGTACAGAATTATATTCACTTTTGACGGGTTGGATTATCATATAGAATTCGACTTTTTCCCGATAGATTTGGAGATGGACGGAATTACGCCTCCCTCCACGCCCGAAGAGGAGGTTGTGCTTGCGTTGGATATGCTGTTTTCCTATTTCGGAGGGGAGGCGGAACGCGGCGACGCAGAATAACGTCCGCTTCCGTGACGGCGCGGAAACGTCTGCCCGCGGAGCGCGAAATGCGAAAGAAAACCGAAATTTCGGTTTTCTTTTCGTTCCTCGCACAACCCGCGCAGGCATAACGAAAAGGAATAGTATACGATAATAAATAAGCATTTGACATAGCCGCGCGCGGTGCTATAATCGTGGCGGAGGTGCGGGTAAGAAAATATTGGTGCTTGCGGGCAGTCCGCACAAGAACGGAACTTCGAACACCATCGTGCGGGAATTCGCAATCGGGAAAAATCTTGTCTGACAGGAGGCTTTTATGGACAGAGTGAAAAGATGCGAAGAAAAATTTGCGGAACTCTTCGGCGGCAAGCCCGTGACGAATGAGGGGAAAGACCCCGAATTTATGCGCATATTGCAACGGTTCATTTTCGGCGAGGTGTGTTATACGGGCTCGCTTGACAACCGTATGCGCGAGCTTATCACCGTCACCGTGCTGACGGTCAATCAGACTCTTCCGCAGCTGGAATCGCACACCGCGGCGTGTCTGCATATCGGCGTTTCGCCCGCGGAGATAAGGGAAGTCGTATATCAATGCGCGCCTTTTGTCGGGTTCCCCAAGACGCTGAACGCAATCGCCGTCATTGACAAGGTGTTCGAGGCGAACGGGATTTCTCTGCCGCTCGAAAACGCGGAAACCGTGACGGAGGACACAAGACTTGCCGAGGGCGTGAAATTGCAGGAGGCGGTGTACGGCACGGAAATCAAGGAAAGATACGCGTGGCTGCCCGCCGAGTTTGCGGAGGCGGTGCCGCGCTTCCTCTCCGGGCTGGGCTTCGGGGATTTCGCGACGCGCAAAGGGCTTTGCGCCAAGGACAGGGAGCTGCTCACCGTCGTCATTCTCGCGGCCGTCGGCGGCGCCGAAACGCAGGTGCGCTCCCACGTTGCGGGCGCGCTGAAAGTCGGCTGTTCCAAAGAGGAAGTGGTGTGCGCACTCGTCCACGCAATGCCGTATATGGGCATTCCGAGGTTGTTCAATGCGCTCAACTGCGCGAAAGAACTGCTGGTTTAACTGTTCGTTCAGGAGGTATAAACGTGGATTACAAGCAATTCGAGAAGCAGAACGTGTTCGGGCTCGGCAGCGAGAACACGGCGTTTGCACAGTATTTCATCGGCAAATCTTATCTCAATCCCCTGACCGTCCCCAGGACGGGGAAACCTTTCTTTGCCAACGTGACGTTCGAGCCGGGATGCCGCAACAACTGGCACACCCATCACGCCTCCGAAGGCGGCGGGCAGATTTTGCTTTGCGTCGCGGGAGAGGGATGGTATCAGGAATGGGGCAAAGCTCCGCGCTCCCTGTCGGCGGGCGACGTGGTCGAAATCCCCGCGGAAGTGAAACATTGGCACGGGGCAAAAAAGGACAGCTGGTTTTCGCACATAGCGGTCGAAGTGCCGGGCAAGGACACTCGCAACGAATGGCAGGAAGCCGTCACCGACGAAGAGTACGGCAAACTCGACTGACGGGACGCTTCGGAGGGAAAATGACGCTAGAAGAATACAGGAAGTTTGTCGCAGGAAGGAATTTCATCGCGCCGGGTTCGGAAGCGAGCGCCGTTATGCGGCCGTTTGCGAGAGAAGCGCAGATGATAACCGCCGAAATAAACAATTCTTACCACACCGCCGAGGAACTCCGAGAGCTTTTCTCACGTCTGACGGGAAGGGAAGTCGACGAGAGTTTCGCCCTCTTTCCGCCGATATACACCGATTTCGGCAAGAACATCACGGTGGGTAAGAACGTGTTTATAAACTCGGGCTGCTGTTTTCAGGACCAGGGCGGAGTTGAAATAGGCGACAACTGCCTCATCGGGCATCAGGTCGTCTTTGCGACGCTCAATCACGCCCTCGACCCCGAACTGCGTGCGGGGATGTATCCCGCGCCCATAAAACTGGGGAAAAACGTCTGGGTGGGTTCTCACGCGACGTTGCTTGCGGGAGTGACCGTGGGCGACAACTCCGTCATCGCCGCGGGAGCGGTGGTGACGCGCGACGTGCCCGCAAACACCGTGGTAGGCGGAGTCCCCGCAAAGGTCATAAGGCACATCGAACACGACGGAGAGTAAGTCTTTCCCGCCGCTGCGGTGATTTTGCCGTTCGTCCGCCTGTGCTGCGGACGAATTTCTTTTTGCCGCTTTATTTTGCGGCGGTCGGGTTGCGCGCGGGCGGGCATTGTGATATACTGCTTTCACGGTGAATTTATGCCCAAAGAAATGAATGCGAAGAATTTGTCGGTGTTTTCCGACGTCATAATGTCGCTGGCGTCCGACGCGGCGGCGGAGGTGGAGGGAGTGGAAGTGCTGCGCTCGCGCGACTCTTCCAAACGTGCCATACGCGGCGGCGGCGTTTCCGTCTATTTTCTGCCCAACGACAAGGTCGCCGTGGACGTTTTCGTCAATGTCAATTATCCCTGCCGCGTGCCCGAAGCGGTTGCAGCCGTTCAGCTGCGCGTCAAGGAAGAGATAGAAAATGCGACGCGCTTCCGCGTGCACAGCGTCAACGTGCAGGTGGTGAGCGTGCTTTTCCCCACTCAGACGGATATATGAGAAGAGCAAGCAGAGAATACGTTTTCAAGCTGGTGTTCGAATACACCTTTTACGGCAAGGAAAATCCCGATACGCTGGAACTTTTCCTGACCGACGCCGACCTCGACGACGAGGACAAGGCTTTTATACGCGACTGTTACGACGGCGTGTCGGAGAACGCGGACGCGCTCAAAGCGGAGCTTGCGGGCAAGCTGGAACGCTACACCGTGGACAGGCTTTACCGTCCCGACCTCTGCGTCCTGCTCATCGCTCTTTACGAGTTGAAAAAGGGCGAAACGCCTGCGAAAGTCGTCGTCAACGAAGCGGTTTCCCTTGCCAAAAAGTACGGCACGGAAAAGTCGGGCGCGTTCGTAAACGGCGTCCTGGCGAAGTTTGTCCGCGAGAACGGACAAAGCGCATAATGCGCTTATTTCAAGGTTTATTGCGTTAAAATGACGGCACAGAACCCGATTTCGGAAAAAGCAATCAGCGTCACGGAGCTCAATGCCACGCTCAAAGCGTGTCTGGACGCGCCTATTTTCCGCGGGCTGGAAGTGTTCGGGGAAGTGTCGGGTGCGCGTATGAGCGGCGCGCATCTTTATTTTACGCTGAAAGACAGGGAGTCGCAGATACAGTGCACCTCTTTCAATGCGGCGCGCACTTATATCCCGAAGGACGGAGAGAGCGTCATCGTCCGCGGCAGCGTGGATTACTGGACGAAGGGCGGCAGGCTGTCCTTCGTCGCGTCCGCAATCACTCCCGCGGGGAAGGGGCTGCTCGCAATCGAGTTCGAAAGACTGCGCGCAAAACTTGCGGCGGAAGGGCTTTTCGACGAAAAACACAAAGTTCCCGTGCCGAAGTTTCCGAAGGATGTGCTCGTCGTGACGTCCAAAACGGGCGCGGTCATCCGCGACATCGTCACCACCGTCCGCAGAAAGAACCCCGTCATCAACATCGCCGTGCGCGACGTCAGGGTGCAGGGCGAAGGGGCGGCGCACGAGATTGCGGGAGTGCTCCGCAGGGTGGACGCTCTCGGCTATGACGTGGTCATAATCGCAAGAGGCGGCGGGTCGCTGGAAGACCTTGCGCCGTTTTACGACGAGGAGCTCGTCAGGGCGATTTACGATATGAAGACCCCCGTCGTTTCCGCCGTCGGACACGAAACGGACTTTTCGCTTGCGGATTTTGTTGCGGACGTCCGCGCCGCGACTCCGACCGCCGCGGCGGAGCTGGTGGCTTACGACTATTACGCTCTTGCGGACACCGTGAAAAAGTATGCCGCCGATATGAGACGCGGAGTGCTTCGCAATTTCGAAAGGAAGAGTTCGCGCACAAGCATTGCGGGCGCGGCGCTCGGCAGGCGTATGGTTTCCTTCCACACCGCGCGGGAGAACAGGGTGCGCGCGCTGTCCTCGCGGCTCAGGATTCTTGCGGAGAGCAAGGTCGCGGCGGCGGAGGCAAAGCTCGGAAAACTCTCGGGTATGCTGGACGCTCTCAGCCCTCTCAAAGTGCTTTCCAGAGGATATTTCAACGTGCAGGCGGCGGGCAGAAGCGTGACGTCCGTCAGAAAGCTCGCCGTGGGCGACACCGTCACGGCACGCGGCGGGGACGGCAGTTTCGATGCGCAGGTCACCCGCATCGTACCCGACGAAAAATAAGTGTTCCGCATCTCGTGCGGACGGAGGCTGTATGGCTGATGAAAAAATGAACAAATTCGAAGACAATCTGGCACAGCTCGAAGCGCTTGTCAGAAAGCTGGAAAGCGACGTGCCGCTCGACGAGGCGATAGCGGCGTTTTCCAAGGGGATAGAGCTCACCAAACTCTGCATTTCCGAACTCAAAGCGGAAAAGGGCAAGCTGGAACTCCTCGTCGGGGATTTGGACAAAATCACCGAGGAATTCACTTTGGAAAAATGAACGTTTCGGATTTCCGCGCGCTTTTCGAAAAGTGTTTTTCCACGCTGTTCGACGGCTCGGAGGAGTTTGACGACGCTATGCGCTACGCCTGTTTCGGCGGAGGAAAGCGCGTGCGTCCCGTCGGAGTATATCTCGGAGCGGCTTCGGTGTCCGCCGCGCCGCCTCTCGACGAGGTGCTGAGTCTCGCGGGCGCGATAGAGCTTGTGCACAGCTATTCGCTCGTGCACGACGACCTGCCCGCAATGGACAACGACGATTACCGCCGCGGACGTCTTACCGTGCACAAGAAGTTCGGCGAAGCCGCCGCAATACTCGTTGGCGACGCGTTGCTCAGCCGCGCCGCGCAGGTGCTGGCGTCGGGAGCGGTACAATTCGGAAGAAAATATGCCGCCGCGGCGGCGGTGATGACCAAAGCCGCCGAAGATATGGTGAGAGGGCAGGTGTACGACCTTGCCGGAATGCGCACGGAAGAGGAATTCCGCAAAATGTATGCGTTGAAGACGGGCGCGCTCATTAGAGCCGCTTTTGTCGCGGGCGCAACGGTCGCGGGCGCGGACGACAAGCAAATCCGCCTTGTCGCGGAGTATGCCGAGGCGCTCGGACTCGGATTTCAGATTGCGGACGACCTGCTCGACGAGGGCGAGGAAAATTCTCTCGTCGCCGTCATCGGCGCGGAGCGCGGACGCAAACTCCTCGACGAGTGCACCGAAAGAGCGGTGAGGTGCGCGGGGGGTCTTCCTTTCGGCGAAGAGCTCGCGGCGTTTGCCGAGCAACTCCGCATACGCAAAAATTGACCCGAACGGCTTTATTTTGAAAAATCGGTTGCCAAAACGGCGTCCTTTTGATATATTGATAAAGCGCGCGGGAGTGACTCAGTGGTAGAGTGTCACCTTGCCAAGGTGAAAGTCGCGGGTCCGAATCCCGTCTCCCGCTCCAAAAAGCACGGCACCATAGCCAAGAGGTAAGGCAAGGGTCTGCAAAACCCTCATTCTCCGGTTCAAATCCGGATGGTGCCTCCAAACGAAAAGCGGTATCTTATGCGATACCGCTTTTGCTTTTTTCGGCGTTCTGTCTTATGAAGTTTCGGTTTCCCGTGCGGTCGGCGCGTGATGCCGCAGCTGCCGGCTTGTTTGCAATTCCGTTGACTTGCCGCCGTTTTGAGCAAGTCGCATTGAAAAACCCGACAGAGTTCATTATAATGAAACCGAAGTATGATGTTTCATTGCTTATAAAGATGAGGTACTGCATTTCTGACATCCACGGAGAATACGATTTGTTTTGTCGGCTGATGGAATATGTGAAATTTTCCGACAGCGACGAGCTTTTCGTGCTCGGAGATATGACGGACAAGGGAAACGACACGGTCGCGCTTTGCAACCTTCTGCGCAACGTGCCGAACATACATTGCATACTCGGCAATCACGAGTGCGATTTCCTGAAAGCGTATCACGGGCTGATGAAAAATTCCGACGGCGATTTCGACGAAGTGTCGGACGCCTTGCGCCGCTATTTCCCGGGGGACGGCAAAGATATGAGCTTCGATATCGTGGATTGGCTGGACTCCCTGCCTCTTTATTTCGAGGAAGAGGACTTCATCGGCGTTCACGCTTCCGTGGGGATGGATGAGAGCGGAGCGGTGCTGCCTTTTTCCGAAACGCCTTATGAGGAATTCGTATATTCGCGCGCGCTCAACGGCAAGGATGTGTTCCCGCGGGATGCGAAATGTATAGTTTTCGGGCATACGCCCGTGAGAAACATTTCGGGTGACGACAGATTTTTGTTTTATCCGCGCAGCGAAGAAGCCGCATACAGCCGCGACATCCACGATTACTGCAAAATTCATATCGACACGGGCGTCTACCTCGGCGGCATCCTCGGCTGCCTTTGCGTCGACGATTGCACCGCCTACTACCTGAAACGGAAACTTTAATCGCCCGCTGACTACGGTTAAACCATCCCGATTCCGTTGCCGATACGTTCTGCACCGCGACGGAATCGTCAGCCGGCATTTCCGAGCTCGCGTCAGCAAAAGGTGAGAGGGACACCTCGGAAAAGAAAAACTCCTCAACAAGAGGAGTTTTTTGGTGCCGGTGGTGGGACTCGTAAGGAGCGGAGGCGCGACGGAACAGCGAGGATGAGAGGCGGGAATAAACGGGTGCAGGACGATAGGGAGGGAAGACAACAGCGGCAATTTACGGAAAAACGGGTGTGGAGAAAGCCGTTTGCCGAACAACTCGCGTCAGCGAAAGGTGAGAGGGACACCTCGGAAAAGAAAAACTCCTCGGCAAGAGGAGTTTTTTGGTGCCGGTGGTGGGACTCGAACCCACACGAAGTCGCCCTCTCGGGATTTTAAGTCCCGTGCGTCTGCCGTTCCGCCACACCGGCGTGCCGTCGTGGTGCAGAGCGGGATTCTGCCGCCTGCTCGATTGATTATAACGCAAGAGGGGATATATTTCAACACATTTTGCCGAAGTGCGCGGATGAGTGCCGATGAGGGACTGCGTTGCGCCGCAGGAAGGGAAAGGGACGGAAGAGTTTCCGCATACGGGGCAGAAAATCCGAGGAAGGATAATGCCTTGCGGGATGAGCAGATGCTGCGGAGAGCCGTTGCACGGCGGGCACTTGCGCGAAATGGCGTAGGGGAGTATAATTTATCCGTTGCCGTATCTTCGAACCGTGCGTCTGCGGCGGAAGAATGTGCAGGCGTGTGTGTGAATGTGTGTGCGTATGCGCGGGTGAATGCGCCGCGGAAGTCGTATGCGGCGAATCGGCGTCGGCGGGGCAAACGGCAAAACAAGCCTTTTATATGACAAAAACAGCAAGATAAAGTGTCGGAAAATATGTTTTCGAGAAACGGTGCGGACAAAAACGAAAGGAAGAAACTGCCGCTGTGGTACAGGGCGGTTTCGCTCGTGCTGACCGTGGCGGCGATTGCCGCGGTGTGTTTTTGCGTTGTGCTTGTGCTGGTGGCGAAAGCGGGCGAGGACGGCAGGGAAGTTTTCGGATACGTAATCCTGAAAGTGCAGTCGGGAAGTATGGAGCCGATGCTGTCCGCGGGCGACGTGATTTTGTGCGACGCATACGAGGGCGGGGACATCTCCGTCGGCGACGTCGTGACTTTCACCGCTCCGAGGGGCGCTTATGCGGGAATGCTCATCACTCACAGAGTGACGGAGATTGTGACGGAAGACGGCGAAGAGGTCGGTTTCCGCACCAAAGGCGACGCGGCGGACGGGACGGACACCTGGACGCTGACGCGCGACGACATCGTCGGAGTGTATGAGAGGAAAATGCCCGTCGTCACCAATGTGTCGGGGTTTATGGGGTCTGCCGGAGGAATGATGCTCGTAATAGGGCTGCCGATAATCCTTCTCGTGGCGGTGCTTCTTGCGGACGGGGCACTCTCCCGTTATCTTGCCGCAAAGGCGGACGGGGGAAGCGCCGAAGAAAAGGGCGAGTAAGAATCTGTTTTTTGTGTCGGAATATTTCGGTTTCGACCGATTGTTAAAAAGTCTCCCGAAAAAATTCAACGCGCACGGGCGCACGCGCTTTCAAATTGCGCTCGCTCGCGCGCTCGCGCGTGCGCGCGACTTCTAATTATCCGCCCAATCTGTTGCGTTTTGTGTCGGCGTGTGCTAGACTTGTGATAATTTCTCTGTTTTCAAGAGGTTTCCTAATGCTTGCAGGGGTCAAGAGTTACGCATTGGAAGGGTTGGAAGGTTATGCGGTGGACGTGGAAGTGGACGTCAACAACGGTCTGCCCGGCGTGGAAACGGTGGGCCTCGCTTCCGCCGCAACGAAAGAGTCCAAGGAGAGGGTGCGCGCCGCGATAAAGAACAGCGGATTTTCTTATCCTATGCGGCGCATAACCGTCAATCTGGCTCCCGCCGAAACGAAGAAGGAAGGGGCGGCGCTTGACCTGCCCATTGCGATAGGGATTTCGGTATGCGCCGAAACCGTGACGGGCAGACTGTATAAGGACTTCGTGATGATAGGCGAGCTTGCCCTCAACGGCGATTTGCGCCACGTGAACGGCGTTATGCCGCTGCTAATTTCCGCTATGCAGAAGGGAGAGAAAAAGTTCATTCTGCCTGCGGCGAATGCGGCGGAAGCGGGTTATATAGACGGAATAGAGGCTTATGCGTTCGGCAACCTGCGCGAAGTGGTGGAGTTTTTAAACGGCGCGCCCGCAGAACCCGTGGCGAAGCGCGGCTTCGAAGCGGCGCGGAAAACCCTGCGCTACGACGTGGATATGGCGGACGTCAAGGGACAGGCGGCGGCGAAGCGCGCGCTGGAAATAGCCGTTGCGGGCGGGCACAACGTGCTGATGTCGGGGCCTCCCGGCGCGGGCAAGACAATGCTTGCGAGGTGCGTGCCCACCATAATGCCTGATATGACTTTCGCCGAAGCGGTGGAAGTGACGAAAATACACAGCGTTGCGGGGATACTCGACGGGTCGGAAGGCATTGTCGCGGTGCGTCCGTTCAGGACGCCGCACCACACGGCTACGGTGCCCGCGCTCATAGGCGGCGGCGCGAAGGCGAGACCCGGCGAGGTGAGCCTTGCGCACAACGGAGTCCTTTTCCTCGACGAGATGCCCGAATACAGCCGTCACGCGCTGGAAACGCTGCGGCAGCCTCTCGAAGACAAGAAAGTGACCGTCGCGCGAGTTATGCATTCCGTGGAATATCCCGCCAACTTTATGCTGGTGGCGAGTATGAACCCGTGCCCCTGCGGCAATTACGGCTCCCGCACGCAGACCTGCCGCTGCACCGCGGCGCAGATACACGCGTATATGTCCAAGCTCAGCGGTCCGCTGCTGGACAGGATAGACTTGCAGATAGAGGTGGACGGAGTGGAATATGCCGAATTGCGCGGCGGAGAACGCGGCGAAACTTCGGCGGAAGTGAAGGAAAGGGTGGAACGCGCCCGCGCCGTGCAGCGCAGACGTTTCGAAGGCAGGGACATCGCCACCAATTCGCAGATGACCGCAAAGGACATTGCGAAGTATTGTGCGGTCGACGAAAACGGAGAGCGCCTGCTCAAAAAGGCGTTCGACAAAATGGGGCTGACCGCACGCGCGACCACGCGCATCTTAAAAGTGGCGCGCACGATAGCCGACCTGGAAGGGGAGGAAAACATTCTGCCCAAGCATATCGCGGAAGCGATACAATACCGTAATACGGAAAGGAAGTATATCTGATGAACGGACGCGACGCCGAAACCGCAGTGCTCGTCGCGCTGCAAAGGACGGACAAACTCACTCCCTCGCGCAGGGAGCATTTGCTGTCGCTCACGCCCGTGCCGTCGGGACTGCTGTCGACGGAGCTCCGCCCGAAGGTGTGCGCGGCTCTCGGCGAGAGCGCGACCGACTTTTTCAATTTCGTATCCGGTGCGGACCGTTATTTCGACGAACTTGCGGACAAAGGGATAGGCTGGGTGACTTATCTCGACGACGAATATTCCGACCTGCTGCGCGAAACGGACGCGCGCCCCGCCGTGTTGTTCACCAAGGGAAACGCGTCGCTGCTGAACACGTTTTCGCTTGCCATAGTCGGCACGCGCCGCCCGACGCGTTACGGAGCGAAACTCGCCGACGAGTTTGCAAGGGAATTCGCACGCGCGGGCATAACCGTGGTTTCGGGATTTGCGAGAGGCATTGATTCCTGCGCACACAGGGCGTGCGTGGAGAGCGGAGCGCCCACCGTTGCTGTGTTCGGCTGCGGGGTGGACGTGTGTTATCCCGCCGAAAACCGCGAACTTTACAAGGCGGTGCTGACAAGCGGCGGATTGATTTTGTCCGAATACGCTCCCGGCACCCATCCGATGCCGTACAGGTTCCCCGAACGCAACAGGATAATCAGCGGACTTTGCCGCGGCGTGCTTCTGCCCGAGGCCGCCGAAAAGAGCGGTTCGCTCATCACGGCGAACACCGCCGTGGAACAGGGGAGAGACCTTTTCGTCATCCCCGGCAACGTATATTCGCAGGAGAGCAAAGGCACCAACGCGCTGCTGCGCACAATGCCGCACGCTCTCACGCTTTCGCCCGAAGACGTTCTGTCCTATTACCGCATGGCTCCCGCCGAAAAGAGTGAAGAAGAGCCGATGCAGTTCGATATGACGGAAAGTCTTATTCTCGACAGCCTGCACGACGGAGAAAAGCATTTCGAGGAACTGCTCGCCGACACGGGACTGACCGCGTCGGAGCTTTCGGGTGCGCTTGTCGGGCTGGAACTTGCGGGCGCGCTCGTGCAGACGGGCGGCAATCATTACGCATTGTGCTGAACCGAAAGGAGAAAGAATGAAACAGCTTATCATAGTCGAGTCGCCTTCCAAAGCAAAGACAATCCAGAAATATCTGGGCGGGGACGCAACCGTGCTTGCCTCGAAAGGACACGTATGCGACCTGCCGCAGAGGACTCTCGGCATTGACGTCGAACACGGTTTCAAGCCGCAGTATATCGTCACGCCCGACAAAGAGGAAACGATAAAACGCCTTTCGCAGGCTGTCGGGAAGTATGACAAAGTGTATCTCGCGACGGACCCGGACCGCGAAGGCGAAGCTATCAGCTGGCACCTCAAAAACACCCTCGGCATAAAGGGGGACAAGGTGAGGATAGAGTTCAACGAGATTTCGCCGAAAGCGGTGCGCGCGGCGATGGAGAACCCGCGCGAGATAGATATGAACCTCGTGGACTCGCAGCAGGCGAGGAGGGTGCTGGACAGGCTCGTCGGCTATAAAATTTCGCCCATTCTTTCGCGCAAGATAAAGGCGGGGAAGAAATCCGGGCTTTCCGCGGGACGGGTGCAGTCCGCCGCGCTGAAAATGATTGTCGACCGCGAGAACGAAATCAGGAATTTCAAGCCCGAAGAGTATTGGAACATTTTCGCAATGCTGCTGAAAGAGGGCGCGCCGCGCACGAAGGCGAACATATTCAAAGCGGCGTTCAACGACCTCGACGGCGACAAGCTGAAAGTGGACAACGCAGATACGGCAAACCGCATAACCGACATTATGCGGCGGTCGCACTATACCGTTGACGAAGTCAAAAAGAGCGTGAGCACGGCGCGTCCCGCGCCTCCGTTTACCACCAGCACGCTGCAACAGGAGGCGAACCATAAGCTGAATATGGCGGCGGACAGGGCTATGCGCGTGGCGCAGCAGCTTTACGAAGGCGTTGACATAGGCGGAGAAGGTCTGCACGCCCTCATCACCTACATCCGCACGGACAGCGTCAGGGTGTCGCCCGACTTCGCGCGCGGCACGCTTGCGTTCATCACGGAGCATTACGGCAAGGAATACGCTCCGAACACGCCCAACGTCTACAAGACCAGCGACAACGCGCAGGACGCGCACGAGGCGATAAGACCCATTTCGCTCGAACGCACCCCCAAATCGCTGGAAGGCAAGATAGACCGCGACCAGTTCCGCCTTTACAAGCTCATTTACGAGCGTTTTCTCGCGTCGCAGATGAAGAGCGCGCAGTACAACACAATGCGCGTGCATATCGCGGGAGAGGGCGCGGAGTCGAAGCTCGGTTTCGTGGTGAAGGGCAGGAGCGTGAAGTTCAAGGGGTTCACCGCCGTATACACTTCCACCGCCGAAAACGATGAGGACAAGCAGAACGAAATGGACACCCTTCCCGACCTCAACGAGGGCGAAAAACTCGTCCTCGACGACGTTTCGAGCGAGCAGAAGTTCACCAAGCCCCCCGCGCGTTACAATGACGCGACGCTCGTCAAGGCAATGGAAGAGAACGGCATTGGCCGCCCCAGCACTTACGCGTCCATAATTTCCGTGCTCGCAAAGCGCGAGTATACCGAAAAGGAGCAGAAATTCATCAAGCCGACGCAGCTTGGCGAGATAGTCTGCGAGTATATGGAAAAGAACTTCCCCGACATTATGAACCTCAACTTCACCGCAAGGCTGGAAGGCGCGCTGGACAAAGTCGCGGACGGCGGACAGCAGTGGCAGGAGCTCATCGGGGCGTTTTATCCGCGGTTGCAGAAGTTCATCGACCGCGCCTATCATTCCGCGGGCGGCGGGCGTCTGCCCGACGAAGAGAGCGACGTGATTTGCGACAAGTGCGGCGCAAAGATGGTGATAAAGGACGGCAAGTACGGCAAATTCCTTGCCTGTCCCAACTATCCCGAATGCAAAAACATCAAGCGTATCGTCGAAGTCGTGGGCAAATGTCCCAAGTGCGGCGGCGACGTCGTCAAAAAGACGAGCAGGGCGGGCAAGGTGTTTTACGGCTGCGACAATTATCCCAAGTGCGATTTCACCAGCTGGGACCTGCCCGCGCCCAAACTTTGTCCGGACTGCGGCGGCGCAATGCGCGTTTCTGGCAGAGGCGAGAAGAAGACTTACGTCTGTATGAACAAGCAATGCGGACACCGCGAGGCGGCTCCCGCCGAAGCGGACGGAGATAAGAAATGAACGACGTCGTGACCGTGGTCGGAGGAGGGCTTGCGGGGTGCGAAGCCGCCTTGCAGCTGCTGTCCCGCGGTTTCGGCGTGAAGATGTACGAAATGCGCCCCGTGCGTATGACGGGCGCGCATTCCACGGACGCGCTTGCGGAACTTGTGTGTTCCAACTCTCTCAAATCCGAGGGCGGCGACACCGCTTCCGGCACGTTCAAGGAGGAGCTCGACGCGCTCGGCTGCCGTCTTCTTGCGGCGGCGAGGGAGTGCAGAGTGCCTTCCGGCAGCGCGCTTGCGGTGGACAGGGCGAAGTTTTCAGCGGCGGTGGAAAAGGAGCTGTTTTCTCATCCGCGTTTCGAACTTGTGCGGGAAGAGGTGACGGAACTGCCTTCGGGACCCGCCGTCGTCGCTACGGGCCCGCTCACGTCGGACGCGCTCGCGGCAAGGCTTGCGGAACTTACGGGAGAGGAGAATCTGCACTTTTACGACGCGGTCGCTCCCATAGTCGAGTTTTCCTCCGTGGATATGCGCCGAGCCTATTTCGGCGGACGTTACGGCAAGGGCGGGGAGGATTATCTCAACCTCCCGATGGAAAAAGAGGAGTATCTGGCGTTCCGCGAAGCGTTGGTCGCGGCTGAAACCGTTGTGCTGAAAGACTTCGAGAGGAAGGAGCTTTTCGAGGGGTGTATGCCAATAGAGGAGATTGCGAGGCGGGGAGAGGACGCTATGCGTTTCGGTCCGCTGCGTCCCGTAGGGCTGCGCGACCCCGCCACGGGGAAGGGCGCTTACGCCGTCGTGCAGCTGCGCCGCGAGAATACGGCGGGCGACTGCTACAATATAGTCGGCTTTCAGACCAACCTGACTTTCGGCGAGCAGAAACGGGTGTTCGGTATGATACCCGCGCTTGCGGAGGCGGAATATCTCCGCTACGGCGTTATGCACCGCAACACGTATCTCAATTCGGACAGCTGTCTTAATGCGAATTTCAGGTTTGCGGGCGACAATAAACTGTACGCGGCGGGACAGCTCACGGGCGTGGAAGGTTATGTCGAGAGCATAATGAGCGGACTTGTCGCGGCGGTATCCCTCGCGAGAGAGCTCAGAGGGGAGAGCGCGGCGGTGCCGCCCGCGACGACGGTTACGGGCGCGCTGTGCCGTTACGTCGCTTCCGCGGGCACGGGATTTCAGCCTATGAACGCAAATTTCGGGCTGCTGCCGTACGCGGGGGATGTGGGCAAAAAAGAACGTAAAAAATACTATCGCGACCGCGCCGTGCGTGATATAATCCGTTTTGCGGACGAAACGCGGTACCGCGACTGAAATACGGCTCTGCGGGAAAACTCACCGCAGACCGTGCCGGGACATCCGGCGGAGGTGTTTATGGAATTCAGAGGAACGACCATCTGTGCCGTCAAAAGGGGCGGAATTACCGCCATAGCGGGCGACGGACAGGTCACTATGGGCGAAAGCGTCATTATGAAAGGCAACGCCGTCAAGGTGAAGCGCATATACAACGACAAAGTCGTCATCGGCTTTGCGGGTTCGGTGTCCGACGCGTTCGCGCTTTCGGAAAAGTTCGAGGAAATGCTGCAAAAATACAGCGGAAACCTTATGCGTTCCGCGGTCGAACTCGCGGAACTCTGGCGCAGCGACAAGATGTACCGCAAGCTGGAAGCGCTGCTTATCGTAGCGGACGCGAACTCTCTTTACATCGTGTCCGGCAGCGGCGAGGTCATTGAGCCCGAAAGCGGCATATGCGCGATAGGCAGCGGCGGAAATTACGCGCTTGCGGCGGCACGCGCGCTTGCCGGTGCGACGGACCTCGACGCGAAAGAGATTGCGGTGCGCGCACTCAAAATCGCGTCGGAGCTTTGCGTCTTCACCAACGACCACATCACGGTCGAAACGGTCTGAGGAGAAAGGATATGGAACTTACACCCAAACAAATCGTCAAAGAACTGGACAGATATATCATAGGGCAGCAGGATGCGAAAATAGCGGTGGCAATCGCGCTGCGCAACCGTTACAGAAGGAGCCGTCTTCCCGAGGAAATGAGGGAAGAAATCACGCCCAAGAACATTCTTATGAAAGGGCCCACGGGCGTGGGTAAGACGGAAATCGCGCGCAGGCTCGCGAAACTCGTGCGCGCGCCTTTCGTCAAGGTGGAAGCCACCAAATTCACGGAAGTCGGTTATGTGGGCAGGGACGTGGAAAGCATCATCCGCGACCTTGTCGAGGTTTCCGTGCGTATGGTCAAGGAAGAAAAGTTCAAAGAGGTTATGCCCCGCGCGACGGAAATCGCGGAGAACAACCTCGTCGAGCTGCTTCTGCCCATCCGCAAAAAGGTGTACACCTCGGACAAGTCCGACGCGCAGCTTAAAGAAGAACTGCTCAGCGAGATACGCGCGGGACATCTCGACGGCATCACCATCGAGATGGAGATAAAGCAGCAGCCCAAGCCCATACAGCTCACTCCCGGCAACGCTCCCGGCAACGAAATCGACCTCGGAAACATTTTCGGGGGTATGATGGGCGTCAAGAAAAAGAAGAGGAAGCTCACCGTCAAGCAGGCGATGGATTTCATCGTCAACCAGGAGGCGGAGAAGATGGTCGACCAGGACGCCATCACGTCCGAAGCGCTTGCGCGTGCGGAGCAGGACGGCGTGGTCTTCCTCGACGAGATAGACAAGGTTGCGGCGCGCGCGGGCAGGGACCAGGGACACGACGTGTCGCGCGAAGGCGTCCAGAGGGACATTCTGCCCATAGTCGAAGGCAGCACGGTGCAGACCAAGTACGGTTCTATACGCACCGACTTCATACTGTTCATCGCGGCGGGCGCGTTCCATATGTCCAAGATGGAGGACCTCATCCCCGAACTGCAAGGGCGTTTCCCCATCAGGGTGGAGCTGGACAACCTCACGGAAGACGACTTCGTCAAGATACTCACCGAGCCAGACAACGCGGTGCTGAAACAGTATAAGGCGTTGCTCGGCGTGGACGGTGTGGAACTGGACTTCACGGAGGACGCCATCAGCGAAATCGCGCGCACGGCGTATTACGAAAACGAGAACAGCGAAAACCTCGGCGCGCGCCGTCTGCACGCAGTGCTGGAACATCTTCTGAAAGACGTGCTTTACGAAGCGGACGACAACGAAACCAAGGCGATACACATCGACAAGGACTATGTGACGGCGCATCTCGCCACGTCGCTGCGAGCCGCGTCGCTCAGGAAATACATTCTCTGAGGAAACACAATATTTTGACGCAAAAGCGGTGTTCAGCTGCGCAAAACGCGCGTTGAACACCGTTTTGAGCCGATTATGCGCCGCGGGAGGCGGCGGACGGAGGGAATATGATTGCTATCCCCAAGGGCACAAAGGATATGCTGCCGCAGGATGCCTACAAGTGGCATTGGGTCGAGAACAAGGCGAGAGAAGTCGCCGCGCTTTTCGGTTTCCGCGAGATGCGCACCCCCACTTTCGAGCATACCGAACTTTTCACCAGGGGAGTGGGCGAAACCACGGACATCGTCAACAAGGAAATGTACACCTTCCTCGACAAGGGGAACCGCAGTATGACTCTGCGCCCCGAAGGGACGGCTGGCGTTGCGCGCGCATTCATCGAAAACGGGCTTGCGCAGCAGGGACTGCCGATGAAAGCGTACTATCTGGCGTCGGTGTTCCGCTACGAACGTCCCCAGAACGGCAGACTGCGCGAACATCACCAGTTCGGAGTCGAGCTGTACGGAAGCGAGCTTCCCGCCGCGGATGCGGAGGTCATCGCGCTTGCGCACACCTTTCTTACGTCCGCGGGGCTTAACGCGCTGAAACTGAACATCAACAGCATAGGCTGCCGCACCTGCCGTGCGGAATACAATGCCGCCCTCAAAAAGTATATCGGCGACAATCTTGCCGATATGTGCGCGTCCTGCCGCGACCGTTTCGACCGCAATCCGCTGCGCATCCTCGACTGCAAGGAAGAGAAATGCAGGCGCATCACCGCGGGAGCACCCAAAATCACGGATTATCTCTGCGACGACTGCAAGGCACACTTTGCGGGAGTGCAGGCGATACTCGGAGGGCTCGGCATCCCGTTCGAGGTCAATCCGTCCATCGTGCGCGGGCTGGACTATTACACCCGTACGGTGTTCGAATTCGTGTCCGAGGACATCGGAGCGCAGGGGACGGTATGCGGCGGCGGCAGATACAACCATCTCGTGGAGGAAGTCGGCGGCAAGCCCACCCCCGCGGTCGGGTTCGGTCTGGGGCTGGAAAGGCTGCTGCTCGTGCTTGAAAACACGGGGGCTCTGCGTGCGGAGCCGGAAAGGACGGACGTGTATATCGCGGCTCTCGGCGCGCGCGCCGAGGATTTCGCCCCGCGCTTTGCGGCAATGCTCCGCAAAGAGGGAATAAAGACGGAATTCGACCTTATGGGAAGAGGGCTCAAAGCGCAGATGAAATACGCCGACAAGTGCGGTGCGCGTTATGCCGCGGTCATAGGCGACGACGAGCTGGACCGCGGCGAAGTCACCCTCAAAAATATGGCGACGGGCGAGAGTTTTGCGTGTGCGGCGGCGGACGTCGCGGCGGCGGTGAAAGAATGACCGAGCGCGGCGTCGTCACGAAAGTCAAAGGCGGAAAAGCCACCGTACAGTTCGACAGAAAGAGCGCGTGCGACAGCTGTCATATGTGCGCCGTGACAAAGGACGGAATGAAAGTTCAGATTGTCATCGAGAACACTCTCGGTGCGGTTGTCGGAGATTTCGTCAGCGTGCGTATGGGGGAGCGGTTTGTGTTGACAGCCGCGCTCATAGTCTATATAATACCCCTTGTACTCGTCGGAATAGGCGTGGGCGCGGGGTCGCTGCTCAGCGAACTTGCGCAGGCTCTTCTGGCTGTCGGCGGATTGGTTGCGGGGTTTGTGATAGCCTTCCTTCTCGACCGTTTCGTCATCAGGAAGCGCAAAGGGTTTGCGCCGCAGATGGTGGAGATTTGTCCGCCTCCGTCCGCTCTTTCGGGAGAGGCGGCAAAGCGGAGCGCGGAGAGCGCCGCACCTGCGGAAGACGGGAATAAAAACGTAAACAACTCGCAGCATAATGCTGAACGGCAATAAGCCGGAAGGAGAAAAAAATGAACGAAAATTGCGTGAAAATCACGAGCGACAATTTCGATGACATCATCGCGTCCAACGACGTCGTTATGGTGGATTTCTGGGCAAGCTGGTGCGGTCCCTGCAAGATGCTCGGTCCCGTCGTGGAAGACGTGGCGAACGATTACGTCGGCAAGGCCGTCGTCGGCAAAGTCAACGTGGACGACTGTCCCGACCTGGCGGAAAGGTTCGGAATTATGACCATTCCCGCCGTGTTCGTGTTCAAGGCGGGCAAAGTCGTGGACAAAATGATTGGCTTCCGTCAGAAAGCGCAGCTTGCGGCGGCGCTCGACAAAAACCTGTAAAGCAACGCCCGCTTATGCGGGCTTGACTTTTTTACGGGGGCTTTTCCCCGTCACATCACAAAAGGAGAACGTATGGTAGACCTCAGATGCATCAAAGCCGTGGACGGCGAACTTTATGATTCCATGGTGGAGGAACTTCACCGTCAGCAGCACAATCTCGAACTCATCGCCAGCGAGAACATAGTTTCCCCCGCGGTAATGGCGGCGGCGGGCAGCTTTTACACCAACAAATACGCGGAGGGCTATCCCCGCAAGCGTTACTACGGCGGATGCCAGTTCGTCGACCGTGCGGAAGAGCTTGCCATAGAGCGTGCGAAAGAGCTCTTCGGAGTGAAATTCGCAAACGTTCAGGCGCACAGCGGGTCAAACGCCAATTTCGCGGTCTACTATGCGGTTCTGCAACCCGGCGACACCGTGCTCGGAATGTCTTTGTCCGAGGGCGGACATCTCACCCACGGTTCTCCCGTCAACCTCAGCGGAAAACTTTTCAACTTCGTGTCCTACGGGCTCGACCCCGAAACGGGCAGGATAAATTACGACGACGTGCGCGCCAAGGCGCTGGAATACAAGCCGAAACTCATCGTTGCGGGCGCGTCGGCGTATGCGCGCACGATAGAGTTCGACAAGTTCCGCGCCATAGCGGACGAAGTCGGGGCATACTTTATGGTGGACATCGCGCACATCGCGGGGCTCGTCGCCGCAGGCGTACATCCTTCTCCCGTGCCGTATGCGGATTTCATCACCTCTACGACGCACAAGACTTTGCGCGGACCCCGCGGCGGTCTTATTATGACCAACGACGAAGAGCTCGCAAAGCGCATCGACAAAATCATTTTCCCCGGCTCGCAGGGCGGACCTCTTATGCACATCATCGCGGCGAAGGCGGTCGCGTTCAAGGAAGCGCTCACTCCCGAATTCAAAGAGTATCAGGTGCAGGTGGTCAAGAACGCGAAGGCGCTCGCCGACACTCTGCTTTCGGAGGGCATAAACCTCGTCAGCGGCGGCACGGACAACCATCTTATGCTGCTCAATCTCGTAGGCACGGGAGTCACGGGCAAACAGCTCGAAAAATGGCTGGACGAAGCGCACATCACCGTCAATAAAAACGCCGTGCCCAACGACCCCGAAAAGCCTTTCGTCACCAGCGGCGTGCGTATCGGCACTCCCGCAGTCACCACCCGCGGTATGAAAGAAGAGGATATGAAAGTTATCGGCGGCTGTATTGCGGACATCATAAAGAACGGGGAGGAAGCTATTCCCCGCGTGACGGAAAAGGTGCTCGCGCTGTGCGAGGCGCATCCGCTTTACGAAAACGACGTTATCTTCTGACAACCTAAAATAGCCGAACCGAGCCGCGCAAAAGCGCGGCTCTTTTGTTTTCCGTTTTCCGAAAAGTCTGCGGCGTTTTCAGACGTTCCGCCTTATCCGCCACAGAGTTTCCATAAAACCGCGCACTTCCGCTCCCGCAAACCCTATCTCCGAAAAGGGCGTGCGTGCGTACGGCGGTTTTGCGCGCTCCTGCGCGCGCGGCGAGGCGCGCCCGTCTTCCGCGGCGAAAGGACGGGCTCCGTTTTCTCCGTCCCGTCTGTCGCCGTTCTGCTGCCGTCCTTCGCCTGAGGATTGACCTCCGTCCGCGCCGCCCGCGGGGAAGGGATTCCCTCCGCGCATCATATTCATCAGCATAGGCAGCATTTTCAGCATTGCGTTTCCGCCCTGTGCGCCTCCGTCCGCGCCCGCGTTTTCCTCGCCGCGTCCGCCCATCATTCCCATAATCAGCGGCAGCATCGTCTGCATCGGATT
>ULTA01046993.1_pt1 | contig 34187 bp, 34 predicted proteins | sample 1957181 | NCBI WGS metagenome assembly ULTA01 (sample SAMEA4835722, study PRJEB28245) | human gut metagenome | biome: gut microbiome; material: fecal sample | place: Denmark | collected 2008
TGCGGGATATGCTCAACACTTTGCTTGACTTCTTCCGCCTGACGACTTGAAGGAACTAGGTGTTAGTTTGTTTATAAAGTCCTCTATAACACTTCCTTTGTTGATTATCTGGCTATTTATAAAGTGCAAATTCATTGCGGATGGGATGCCAGATATTTCAACATCACAGAGATAATTATAGACATCTTGTTGGAATAGTGTTTTGCCATTATCCACATATCCATTCATGCTACCTGAATTTTCGAGATAGACATTGACGATTGGATGCTCTTCAATGGCAATAGTTGTAGGAGCAGTAGAAGTGCTTGTTTCTTCGCTAGCTGTATTTTCCCATTGTTGTGTGGGGGCCGCAGACTCTTTGCTACCTCCTCGATCTCCTCCTTTTCCTCCCATGCAACTGCTGAACCCTATGACTAGCAAGGTAGCAATTACTAATTGGATTAAGTTTGAATTGTTCTTCATCTGCTTATACTATTATCGTTAGTTTCTTGCAAACGAGAACCTGAAATTATCAAAGGAAGAGGCAGACTCAAGTACAAAAAAAAGACGTGGGATCTGTTCTCTTGCTCATCCCAAACTCGAGCCTTCGCTGCCCATCAATAAGGATAAGCAACGCAGCTAGCCCACGTCGAGATGATATACACAAATCCACACGCAACAAGCGTGCTACACATATATACACCCATGTGGACGCTATCGTTGCCGCACCTACCTATTGATGTTCAAAGTTGCGAAGTTTGAGTTTGGTAGATAACGTCAAGTTAACGCCTTCAAATATGTTATTGCCCACCCAACCCTCAAATGGGGCTAGCCGAACGAGCACAAAGTTAAACATTATTTATCAAATGAAATCAAAATATAAAGAAAAAGTGATATTCTCATTTGAAAATCTTTCACTTAAATAGTCTCATACGCTGTTACATCAGGGAAAGAACTTATAAATTGAAAGTTCTAAATAAACCTTTGCGTCTATTTCCTTCTACTCTTTCAATAAAAAGAAATTAGAGTATGAAGCTATCGTTACGACGCAAATTCAAGGGGTTGAAATATACTATCGGCGACCTCAGTATTGACGGCACATTTTTCTGTAACACTATCGAGGATGTAGTTCGTGAACTTCCCGATAGTTGCCCTAACACCTCGCGCTGGATTCCGTGCAAGTGCAAGGAGAAGGTATATGCTCGCACCGCAATTCCAACCGGAACATACAAGGTCACTTTGGAGTACAGTCCGAAGTTCAAGCGCAAGATGCCATATCTGCACGGTGTTCCTCATTTCTTGGGTATTCTGATTCATTGGGGCAACACCGAAGATGATTCGGGAGGTTGCATTATCGTTGGTGAGAACTCTGTCAAAGGCAAGGTCATCAACTCTCGTGCGACCTTCAAGAAACTCTACGCTCTTCTCGAAAAGGAGAAGGATATCACCATTGAAATCTACTAAGCAATGGCGGTCAATAAACTCAAAGCACCGCGCAATATCCATATCGACTTCAGCCCCTCCCCTCGGCAGTATGAGTTGTGGAAACTTCTGCAACCCAACTACTGTCCACATTGTGGGGCTGAGATCGAGCAGGTTCTTGTTGGCTATGACCAGCAGAGAAATCCTCAATACAAACCGCAGTGTAAGCATTGTAAGTCGCAGAATCTACCCCAGCTAATCTTGGGAGGTGGAGCTGCCGGTGGTGGTAAGTCGTATGTTGGTAGCGTATGGCTCGTCTCGTCGTGTATGCGTTTCGAGAATATCCGTGCTGTGGTGGCTCGTAAGACGCTCAAATCGCTCAAAGAGTCCACTTGGAACACCATCAAAACCATCTTGAAGGACTGGGGCTTAAAGGAGGATGTAAACTACAAGATTAACAACCTTGAAGGTACGCTCACATTCTGGAACGACTCGGTTATCATTATGAAGGAGATGGCCGACATTCCCTCTGACCCCAACTTCGAGCGATTCGGCTCTTCGGAGTACACAATCGCTATGGTCGATGAGGTGTCGGAGATATCGGAGAAGGCTGTCGAGGTGCTGTTCTCGCGTCTTCGTTGGCGTACTCACGAGACCTTTAAGACTCCACGAATGTTGCTTACTACCAACCCGACTATTAACTGGGTGCGTAGCCGCTTTGTGCAGGATGAGAATGGCGATAAGGTGGTATGTCGTGAGGGCGAAGCGTATGTTCCGTTCTCGGTATTTGATAACCCTAACATCGCATTCCGTCAGGTCTATGAGGCAGCCTTGAATAAGATTCGAGACCAGGCAACAAAGGAGCGTCTGCTCTATGGTAACTGGGACTTTGTGGAGGTAAACGATATGGCTATCTACAACCGTTTCGATGGAGCAAAACACCTTATCACAAACCTCAAAGAGAAGGTCTACGATCCGACTAAACCACTAATTACCGTATGGGATTTCAATGTGGCTCCTCAGATGTCGGTTCTCTCGGCACAGATAGACTACGACAACAAGAAGGTCTATATCCTCGAAGAGATACTCGGAAAGCCCGAAGACAAGGAGAACAACACGCCTGCACTCGCCCGTAAGGTACGAATGAAACTCTACCGAGACAAGCATATCGGCGGCGTGGATGTTACAGGAGACCCGTCAGGATTGCAACGCTCAACGACCAATGAGGATGGCATCAACAACTACACAATCATTGTGGACACCTTCGGCAAAGGCATCTTGAGACCAAAGGTAAAACTACTTCGCAAGCAGCCCCCACAGGTTACTCGATGCGAGTTTGTCAATGAGGTATTCGATGGATACAATGGCTGGGAGATACAAATAGACATTAAGTGCCGCAAACTCACTCAGGACCTTATCTACCAGCTCCGCAACGAAGATGGTACAAAGAGTAAGCAGAAGACCACAGACCCTAAAACAGGGGTAAAATATGAGCGATACGGCCACCTTTCCGACTGCCTCGATTACTTGCTCTGCTACTACCTGCGTGATAGTTGGTACAAGTACAAGAGCGGTGGTGATGGCAACGGATATGTGGTATCGACATCGGTAATAAGCGAAGGATTTAACTACTAAACAGAACAGATATGTATAGACGATTTCTAAATAATAGTGACTACTTGGGTATCATCACTCAGGAGGCCTTGCAGCAACTCACTCGTGGCAATGATGAACGCTTTATCCAGGCCGAGCAGTCGGTAGAGATGAGCATTGTAGAATATCTCTCGGAGAACTACGAGGTGGAGAAAGAGTTTGCCAAGGGAAAGTATATTGCCGACTACGATAGGCGTATCACTTATCCAGTAGGCGTGCATATCTACTTCGATGGGCAGATACACGAGGTTATACGCTCCATTAGTGGTTACCGCAAGCCTGCGACTGTTGCATATTGGGAGGAGTCAACCGACATCAATATCGATGTTTCGCAAGTTCCTGCCTATTCGCAGTTCAACACCTACTATCCGGGAGACAAAGTGAACTACAATGGCGTGGTTTATCTCTGTTTGTCGGAGAACGGTTATAAGTTTGATGATATCCGTATCCCTATGGTTGGTGGCTGGATTGAGGCAGAGACAACGCTGTGGCAGCCTATTGACTATCCGTTGTGGGCTGTTGTAGAGTATGACGGTGCGTTCTATACATTGATAACGCTCGATGGCTTTGACAACAACATCGACCCGCTGACATCGGATTGCTGGGGTGCAATTGCTGACTATGACTCGGCATACAACAACTATGAACTGTCGGACCACGAATATGTGGTCTATGAAGGGCGTGTCTTCTATCCCGAAACAGATGTGAATGCGGATGTACCAGAACTTGGTAACAACCTATCGCTTCACGACCCACGTAACTACAACCTCAAAAAGCATATGGTGCGCTTGGCAGTCTATGAGCTCACGAAACTCATTGCACCTAACAATGTGAGTGCCGTGCGTATGCGAGATTATGAGGACTCAATGAAGTGGCTGAACGATGCAGCAAAACTGCGTCTTAACCCACAAATTCCACGCAAGGTCGATGAAACAAAGAAGCCAGTCACCGATTGGCAACTGGCTACATTCCAGAACGACTACGACCCATACCGCAACCCGTGGATGGTGTAAGTTAATTTTTGTAGCACCCGCGATTGTTGCGGTTTATGTTCTTTTGCGGCTTTCATATGGCTGATGTTTTAATGTTATACAATTATTTACGGTGATGAGGAGCAGAAACGGCTGTTTTCCCTATCAATGACCTCTTTTATTTTTGTAAATTCTATCATTATATACACCACAATACAGAAAAAACTGCGCCCCTCGAAACCGAGAGGCGCAATCCATACATTGCAGATTAATGCTGATTATCTGACATTGTGCTGCTCACCGCAAAGGGGGCAAGTGTACTCTGCAGGATAGTTTACGGTTACACCGTCAACCTCACGAAGGCCCTTGACGCCAAGTTGGGCACCACCAATCAGCTGGTCGAAAGGAATGCAGTTGTAGTGGTTGGTTGTACACTGAGTGTGGTCGAAATCCTCAGGAAGACCGCCGTAAGCATAGCCCGGTTCGATACGCATACCACGACCGTTATTATGTCCCGGAGTAGGCTCGCAGTAGTGGTAGTTCATCCAAGTACCGTAGTTGACAACGACATTGTTGAATGTCATATTATACTGTGATAAATCAGGATAGTTGCTACCATTGATTGTAGTAGTCTTTGCGCAACGACCGATAATCATACCGCACATACGATACAAGTAATAATCGTATGATGCAGTGCAGTCGTTGTAAGCATCGATACGGCAGTTGATCTCAACATTCTCGAAGTTGTAGGTAGCACCAGGCTCTGCCTGACCTACGATACCACCGATAGAAGAGTCGAACGAACCCCAAAGACCACCGAGAACTACATCAGAACCAAGTTTGATATTCCTGAATGTATACTCACCGGCACCTGACCAACCGATGATACCACCGATTCCATTGTTGTAAGTGCCGATCTTACCATTCTTAATCTCGATATTCTCAAATACACAAGTACCGGTTGCGCTACCAGCAACAAACGAGATGTCGCCACCTTCAATCTGTGCCTCAAAGCCATCAAGAACAACATTCTTCACAGTTGCCCCTTCCAACTTCGAGAAAAGACCGATAGATCCATACTTACCCAACTCATAGTTAAATGCCCAACCACTCTGATAGAGGTTTGCAATGGTGTGTCCTTGACCATCAAAAGTACCCTTGAAAGCAGTTACTTCACCGGTTTCGGGATCGCGACCAATGGGGTTATTCGAAATAGGTTCGCCATTATCATCGTTGCCTAAATCCAAATCAATATCAGCATCCAACTTGATAGTCTTACCTGCAAAACCGTCGTTAGCAGCAACATTTGCAGCAACCCAAGCCAAACCTGCATCCGCTGTAACAACATAGTTGCCCTCTGAATCGAGACCTACGCCCTCGGCACCCTCAATAGGAGTAAGGAGACTAATCTTCTGACCATACTGATCGAAGTAAACAGCCTCATTGAAACCATAGAGCACAGGAGCGTCGTAGTTATTTGCAAAAACAAATGTGTTGTTATTGCTCTCACCCGCTGTACTATTGAATATATCCAACTTCAATGTCTGCTCCAAAGTTGCCTCATCGCGGCCATCAGCAAGCCAGTACTGTACCCAGAAACAATACTTACCCTTCAGAGTCGAATTCTCGATAGAAACATTGTTCACACCTGTTTTGCTGTTGTTGAATACGCGGATAGGAATATATGTGCTCTCCAAAGTTGAGTTCTTGACATTTACAGTGATGTTGGTTGCATTGACCATATCAATCACATAAGCCATATCTGAACCACCCAAGTTCTTTGCAGTAACACCATCAAGGTTCAATGTGCCGTTGAAACCTACATAGAAGAGCTCTGCGAAGTTATTCCAGCCCATATTATCACCCTTGTGCTCGTACTCCATAGTACCGTTCTTCACTGTCAAAGTACCGCGCACATCAAACATATTGTAGTTCTTGCCTGTTGCAGAAGAGGTTGCAGAGAGTTTCTTGCCGTTAAGGTCGATGGTAAGAGTTTTGTTTGCAGAAACTGTCAATACAGGATCTGCCGCTGCACGAGTAAGAGGAGTATCGAGAACAAGATTTGCAGTTAAGATGATGATGTCTACATTCTCATCAGCAAAAGCAGCATTGAATTCCTCAATAGTGCTAACCTTAACATATACCTGACCATCAATAGCACCATACTTATCATCGTCATCATACTCAGGCTTAATCTCAACATAGATATCAACATCGCTTGTGAGCAACTGACCATAGATGTTTGTACGGTGATTACGCTTAACAGGAACTGAACCTACGGTACGAGTCTTAGCGTCATTGTTAGCGTCTTCGTATGTGAACTCTACATCAACAACCTCCTTCTCTGAGTTTACGAGGAGGTAGTTCATTGCCAAATACTCATAACCTGTAACAGGGAACTGCTCACCCTCAGGAATAGCGTTTGCCGCAAAGACAGCCTCGGTCTCACCAGTGGCTGCGCCATCAACAAGACTAAGGGTTGTGTAGATATTCTTTACTGTTACGGCAGAGGTTGTAGGAACATATCCCGCATTCTCCGAAGCAGTGTAATCGCTGGTACCGATATTCAACTGAGCGAAAGGACGACGGAGTTCTACAGTCTCGGTCTGTGCGCCTGTTACGGTGAATGTGTGGTACTTGTAGAAAGCATCGCGAGCCTCGTCATTGCTCTTTGCACCGTCATAGCTTACAGTCATTGTCTTCTCATCGAAGTTCACTGTGTAAGGGGCATTCTCAGCCGCAGCCCAGAAGATGACAGCGTATGAGTCACCTGTTGTAAGTTGGAGATTGACAGTTGTGCTACCATTGATTGTAGCATTTGTCTCTGTAAGATCGCTGAGGATGTTACCCTCAGAGTCATAGACTGCATATTGGAGAACCTTTGCAGTCAAACCGTCACTATAAGCACGGGTAGCTATTTCAGGTGTACCAACCGAGAAAGAGACTGTAGATGTCTCACCCGCGTTCTGGACGAAATCGAGGTCATTTTGGCACGATGTCAACAGCATACCGAATGCAGTGACAGCCATCATTAACTTCTTCATATTCTTCAATTTATAAAAGTTAGAAAATCTGTTTGGCTGTTATCGAAAAATCCCCCCCCCGAAAAATTTAAGCATCTTATTGATTGTTAATGCTTTACAGAGCGAGGGGCAGAACATCTCGGTAATCCGTTATTTGTTTTGCGGTTTAGACTCTCGCAAACCGAGTTAAGTTTTAATACTGCACCCTCCCGTATGAAGAAGGGTGCAGTAGAATATTAGAGTTTAGAGAATTATTTTATAGTTGCATTTGCAATGTTACCTGTAACGAGAGTTGAAAGGTTGGCTGATGTGAGAGCCTCACCATTCAAAGTACAGTTCTCGAAAGTAACTGCTGCACGAGCATCAATCTCATAGCCTGCAGCAAAGTCGCAATTTACGAACTCTGTTGCAGCATAAGGACGGCAGAAAGCATATCCCTGACCTTCACCGAATGAGCAGCCATCAAACTTTACAGCACCGATAGTAGCAGCATATGAAGTCCAACCGTTGAATGTTGAGTTATAAGCCTCAAGACCCTTGTTTGTACCCTGGTCGCAAGAGAGCGTGTAGATAGTACCGTCAATAGTTACATTCTCCAAGATAACCTTGTCGCTATAAGTGCTGTTGTGGCTAACGAAGATACCACGCATACCACCAATCACATTTACGTTCTTGATAGTACCACCAGTAGTGTTGATAGCTGAATCCCAAGTACCCCAAGCATCTACGCTAACATCGTTACCATTACCATCGATAATACCGCCGTTAAGTTGGCTGATACCTGCTACACCGTAACCATTGCTACCAGCATCAGACTTAGCTACTGCGATGTCATTTGAAAGAAGGACGTTCTCACCATTTGCAAGAGCATCTTTCAAAGCATTTACATCCTCTACTACAACATCAGCATAAGCAACAATGTGGTATCCATTTACAAGTGCTACAAGATAACCCTCAGGAACGTTGCCTGTTACCACTTCGTTTTTAACACACTCAGCCTTGATTGATACCTCAACAGGCCACTCTGTTGAGCCTGCTGTAACATACAAATAAACATCACCCTTCAACTCGCCACCTTCAACGATAAGCTTACCGCTGTTAGACTTAGCACTTGGGTCTTGCATCCAAATAGATTTGTTAGTACCCTCAATAACACCACCGTTTACAGTAAGAATGTTCTGTGCCTCAACACCATTGAGGAACTGACGAACTGCACGATAAGGAGACTTGATAGTACCGCCGTTGATTACTGTCTCAGCGTAAGTACCCTTGCCATTAGTAAGGTTGTCAATAGCATAAGCCATATCAGAACCACCAAGGTGCTCAATTGTACCACCATCGATAACAAGCTTACCGCCAGGGTTGTTAGCAACAACTACTGAAGAAGCATTCCACTCACGGTTTGACTCAGCAGTCAAAGTGATAGCACCACTCTTAGCAGCACTGTTATCCTTAATTGTAAGTGTACCACGATTGTCGATAAGGTAGTAGTTACCTGCTGTATTCTTATCTGTACCAGAGATAGTGTAACCATTAAGGTCGATTACCACAACCTTACCAGCCTTAACCTTAAGAGGATTCTCCAATACAACATCCTGAGACAATGTTACCTCACCACCGTTCTCAACAGCATACTGAAGGCTTGCGTCGTATGCAGGCTCATCATACTCAGGCTTAATCTCAACGTTGATGTCAACATCGCTAGTGAGCAAGTTACCGTAGATGTTTGTGCGGTAGTTGCGCTGTACAGGTACAGAGCCAACAGTGCGAGTCTTTGCAGCAGTTGCATCAGTCTCGGTGTAAGCGAACTCAACATCAACCAAAGCCTTATCAGCAGCTACAAGCAAGTAGTTCATTGCAAGGTACTCATAGCCAGCAACAGGGAAAGCCTCGTTCTTGGCGATTGCTGCATAGTCGTAAGTTACCTCAGTCTCGCCTGAAACCTCGCCATCCCAAAGGTTAAGAGTATTGTAGATGCTCTTAACGGTTACGGCAGAGTTTACAGGAGTGTAACCTGCGCTTGTAGAAGCAGCGTAGTCTGCTGTACCGATGTTAAGCTGAGCGAAAGGACGCTTAAGCTCGATAGTCTCGGTCTGAGCACCCTTAACGGTGAAAGTGTGATACTTGTAGAAAGCATCGCGGGTCTCATCGTTGCTTACAGCCTTGTCGTAGTCAACGGTCATAGTCTTAGCAGCGAAATCAACAGTGTAAGGAGCATTCTCAGCAGCTGCCCAGAAGATAACAGAGTAAGTGTTACCTGTAGTAAGCTGAAGGTTTACAGTTGTAGAGCCGTGAATCTCAGCATCTGTAACTGTAAGGTCGGTAAGCTCTTTACCCTCTGCATCATACACTGCATACTGCAAAACAGTAGCAGTCTGACCATCGCTGTAAGCACGTGTAGCGATCTCCGGCGTGCCTACGCTGAATGTGACCTGAGCATTCTCTCCGGCATTTGTACCGAGGTCGAGCTCATTCTCACAAGATGTGGCAATCATCATTGTTGCCGCCATCATTCCAAACAAAATTTTCTTTGTCATAGTGAATTTGGTTTTTAAAATTGTTAATAATTGTGAACTGTTAATATATCTCTATGTTGTAGTCGTCCCCGTCGTAGCCGGGGTTGATCGTGATGCCTCCGGTAGCCTTTGAGGTAAGGAACTCTCCCTTAACCACAGTCATCTTACTGCGTACAATAGGCACATTGATAGGATTTGTAGAGGACATAAGTTCTCCATCGCGGTTATACACCTCCACAGATATTGCGAGCGTCGTTTCCGTACCATTTACAAAGATGTAGTCATATCCAAGAGTCATCTCCATCTCATTCTCCGTGTACATACGGCTAATGAAAGACATTCCCGTCCACGAGTCGGCAGGCTTGTCGGTAAACATATTGAATGAGCAAGGCATAAAGGCATTGTATCGGAATACGACATAGAACTCGCCCAGGTCGATACTTTGCAGCAACTGCTCATACGCCGCTTTGGTATCCGACTCTGCATCGACACTCAAAAGCATTCCGCGCTCCTTCATCATTTGAGCCACACGGCTGAGGAATACCTCCACATCGGTAGATACAAACTTGAACTTACCCATCGGACGTTTCATCTCTGCCGTTGCTTGATTATCAATAGTACCCACAACTGAGCCTGTATAATATGCAGGATTGGTTACTGTTGCAGTAGCACAGCCACGGAAAGCATCACGATAATCATTACTGCCCGAATGGTTTTCTCTATCGGCAAGGATAATCTCGGCAAAGTCTTGAGTATCATAATACTTATCTTCATAGCTTCCTACATCGACATAATCTGCCCATACCTTGAAATCGTATGTACCCTCAGGGAGTTGAAGATGTGCCGTGTAATTAAGGTCGGAAATATCGGACTTTGTGAATACAAATGTTGTATCGGCCACACGGTTCTCTCCTCGTGTATTATCGGTACGGTATGCGTTTACTATATAGCGAACATCGTGATGCTCAGCTGTACCCTTTGTCTCTGTCTCTCCACTACGAGTATAGACCACCTCCTTATGAAGCGGCATATCGGTATTAAAGTCAAGGTGGAGCAAGAACGGCACTCTGTCGTAACGCTCCTCCGGGAACTCGTGAACATCGCAACCCGCAAACGCAAGCAGCAACATCACACACAGCGATATGTAGCGTAATGTCTTTCTCATTTCTTGCGTTTTTTAAGGTCAAAACGATATGATATATTTACAGCGGCATTGTCAATACCCCAGTATGTCTTGCGGTAGGTATCTACAAGCTTACCGTTATTTACATTATAGAACTTGTCGTAGTGCAAGCCATAGACTCCTACACCCAATGTAAACTCTATGTGCCACTTGTTATTCTTCGAGATAGGCATACGGTAGCCCACGCTGATACCGCCACCCAATGCAGGTGAAGTACCATTATGATCCTGAATACGGTAATCGCCATCAACGGCAATATTATACTGAGCATAACCGAAGTGAGCGCCTATAAAGAATCTTTGATTATCCTCCTTGAACCAATAGCGGAACTCTGGTTGCACAGCAAGCGTACGGAACTTAATAGTCGATGTGAAGTAGTTAAGTGCCGAGTAATAGACAGGCACAGCAAATGACCAATGCTTTGCCAAATCAACCTCTGCACCTATGTTTGAGATTGCCAAACCAAGACCTATTGCATTGGTTTTAAGGTATAGCCTGCGAGTCCAATCCTCTGCTGTAACGTTCTGCTCTTTTGATTCAGGAATAATAATAGAATCCACCTCCGGCTTTTGCAGTATATCTACCTTCATTGGTGGCACAACAGGCTCAATAGGCTGGATAATTTCGCGCTTATAAGTAATGAATACCACGCACGCGTTACGCATGCGCTCGAAATAGAGAGTATGTAGCTGACGCCACACTTTACCTCCATCCAACTTTTGAAGTTTGACGATTCGGTGGTCAATGTGACGACCACCGGGATAATCTACAAGTTGTGGCTCTTGTGCGATGATGTCGAGGATAGCCTGTTTCTGAGGCATATCAGATTCTACAACCTGCTCCTTAAGATACTCCCACGAAATATAACTGTCGTCATGGGTGATGATACTATCGGGGATTTCTACTTCACTACGGACTATATCTTCAAGTGTTTCGAGACGGGCACGGGCAAGTTTATGATTCAACTGATAACTGCCCTCAGGAGATGCAGAACCACAGAATGAAACTTCTACGATTGTAAGCGTACTGTCCTGCTCAATTCTCTGCAAGAATGCTGAAATTTCGGAAAGGCGTTCTGTATTCTTGCCATAGGCGCGGTCAATCGAAGCGCTATTCATTCGGAAGTCCACACGAATCTCCGTGCGGTTCTCTTGAGAGTACGCCGTACCACTTGCAAACAGCAAGAGAATCAATAATATACCGACTTTATATATGCGCATAAACCTTTGTTAAACCGAAACTTCTCTTTGCAAGAGCAGGTTTATGCACAAATGAATACTGGTTTATAAGATGTTATGGAAATAGAATAGTGTAATTTGCTCAACTATTGAGATATAACCTAAAACAAATTTTCAATCCACAAGACATTTTTCGGGGCAAAAATTGTTCAAATTGCGATATTTTACTTAATTTTGCGTCGTAATCATTTCTCTTGCAAAGAGATAATAACTCTTGCAAAGAGAAATTAAAATTTTACGGTCAAGACACCCTCTGTCTTGGCTGTTGTTGTTTAATGACGGGTATCACTTTTTACTCCGTCGCATCAGTTCGGGAGCGTGCTTTGAGATATATTTGCGGAATGAGTCAATATTAACTCCGAGCCTCGCACAAATATCCTTCATCGTATCCGTTGTGGTTCGCATCTGTTCCATCGCCTCGGCATATTTCCGAGCAGCAACCTTGGTTCCCGTAATTTTCTTTCTCGTTGTCTCTCTATTGAGCAGTTCGGGATACTTGGTCTTGATGTACTGTCTGAAATACTCATTGTAGCCGAGTTCCTGCATTACAGCATTGATAGTGGCATTGCTATTCTGCAGCCTTGCTATGCCTTCGGCAAATCGAACGCCCATATTTTCAAGCAATGAATTATGCTTTTCAATAGCCTCAGGGTAATTGCGGCGAATATAGCCGCCAATGCTGTTGTATTGTATTCCGAGACGCTTCGCGATGGATTTTAATGATTCATCGGTTGTCTCATACAAGCGTATTGCCTCCTTATATTTCTCTTCGCTTCTATGAGCCACGGTTCTGCCATTCTCCGCTTTAACCATACCTCGAACTTTTACCAACTCTGGATGATGCTCTTTGAGGTACATCCTGAATGTTTCAGGATTCAGCCCATATTCTGCAGCAACCTTTGCAGTAGGCAGATCAGAGATTCTAAGTCTTTCAATAGCATCAGCATACTTCTCAACAGTAGATTTCTTGTATCGCTTGGTCTTTGAAAAATCTACACTGCTGTCAAATCCGCGGCGTTCGACCATCAAGTCTGTATGCCAGGTTCGCAAATGATGCCTGAAGGCGCCTATCGTAACACCTACGGATTTGACAATCTGCTTTACATCCATTGATGTCTCTCGATACAATCTCACCGCCTCTTCATATTTGACAATTGATTCATCCTCCGGAGCGTGAATCTGCCAGTTGCCCATTCTCTCTCCACGAACCCTTCGACCAACAACATTATTGCGTTTTTTCTCTCGCTGCTCAACTACCTGAGGATGATATATCAATAGATGTTCGCGCAGTCCTGTGGGTGAAACTTCGCACTCATTGGCAACCTCCTCGATAGTCATATCACCCGTTTGCAACATCTCCACAGCCTTAGCATAGCCATTCTTAGTCCACTTACGCGCCCCGTATTGGAGATTGATGGTAATACCCATTCGCTTTCGCTCATTCTCCCTGCGTGGCACTATATCAGGATAATGTCTGCGTAATTGCCCTAACAATGAGCAAGGATCCACATCGAATATTCGAGCTATCTGAGATATGTTGTATTCGAGATACTCAATGTTATCACATGCTTGAATGGCATCAAGATATTTGTAATGAGCGGTTGTTGTCTGTCCTCTCTTGCCCCTTAGCTTTACAGACTTAAAACCTGTAAGGTTGTGTCTTTTGAGTATTAAATCACGGTGATACGTGGATAGGTAGGAACTGAAAGCAGTAAAACTGATATGCGTTATCTCACAAATCTCCCTAATTGAAAGATCTGTGTTGGCATACAGCTTTACCGCATCGCTATATTTGAGTTGAGTCTCCAGTTTCGGCTCCATACCTGCCTTTTACGAATTTATTGGGCTTTCGCTCAACAACTTCTCTTCGTAAGAGAAGGTTCGCAAAGGGTTGGAACTGAAATTGTTCGAGTTATGGGCTTCGCAACTTTTTAATCACTCAACAAATCTTGAATAGGAACTATTCAAACATTATTAAAAGCATTTTTGGTGCCAAATAATTGAGCTAAATACGATATTTTAATTACTTTTGTGCTATCATCAACTCTCTTACGAAGAGACTTTATTTCTGCTCAACAATTCAACGAAAATACACAGTTCTGTTTATTAATAATGGAAATGCCCCACCACAAAGGGCGGGGCAACATAACTCATTCAGACATAACTCATATCTGTATTTTAATTATGATATTGTACAATAAATCTATCGCAGCCTGTATATCATTAAGGTCGCATAACTCAACTGGCGTATGCATATATCGACACGGAATACCTAAACTAATTGTTTTTATGCAATCATTTGTCTGTTGTAGTACCACGGCGTTAGTTCCACCAACAGCAAGAGTTCTTGCTGAGAGTTGATATTTAATATTATTCTCCTTTGCAATCTTTTCTGCCAATAGCGAAATAGGGTTAGTATTATCAATACTACGATGAATAACGACACCTTTTCCTAATGCAATATCTCCAAACTTTGTTTTAGGACAGTCAGGTACGTCAGTTGCGAAATCGACATCAATACATATTGCTATATCCGGGTTTAATTTATGTCCACATACTATTGCACCTCTATTACCAACTTCTTCTTGGACCGAAGCAACACCACATACTTTGATAACATCGTTTTTTGATGAAGACAATCTTTTCAGAACTTGGCTTATGATATATACACCCACTTTATCGTCTAATCCCTTAGAAGAAATTCTCTTATCAGATAGATAAATCATATTTGTTTTCCACGCAATGACATCTCCGATAGAAACCTTTTTCTTGACTTCTTCAGGTGATAACCCTGTATCGATCCACAAAGCGTGTATTTCAATGTTTTTGTTCCGCTCATCTGGTCCAATAAGATGTATGGGTTTCTTGCCAATAATACCAAGTAGTTCTTCGCCAGAAGAAGTTTGTATTACGACCTGTGAGCCTGGGATACAATTTATATCAATACCACCATTCTTACGCATATAGATATAGCCCCTATCGTCAATATATATCACTTGAAATCCTATTTCATCAATATGAGCCTCTATTAAAACACTTACCGTCTTATCCTTTGTACTGTTGTTACCCATATATGCGTAACAGTTCCCCATAGAGTCTGTGTCTGTTGAGTCCACAAATGGGGTAAGATAATCTATAAACAGTTTACCTGCTTGATTTTCGAATCCAGATACGCTACTGGTAGCTAATAACTTATTGAGAAATTCTAACTCCATAATCGTTTATATCTTCTTCCAGATGACCTGTAGGTTATCGTCAAAGTTCTTATACACAGCCATACATTCAGCTTCTATATTTTTGTTCTTATCGGTAATGATGGCACTGGTTTTAATCATATTAACTATATCAGAAAATGTTAATTTCCCTGCTGAAAGGGTAATCAATGCGTTTTCAATATTATTGTTCCGTATATTCTCTCCCGACCTTGCAATTCGATAGAAAGCAACACCATCCGAACTCAAATGAGTAGTTCTATATGGGATAGAGGAATATATGTCATTTTCACAGACTTCATTAAAACCGCAAAACCCTCCTCGAACTATCGGCTCGAAATAATTTCTATAATTTGCTTTCGATTTTAGCAATGTAGACCAAGGAGTGTCAATTTGATAATCAATACTTAAAGAGAAGATTTCTTTTAATTGTTCATACGATATAGACTCTATCAAAGATGAATACTCTTTATCTATTTCATTGTTAAACTTATTTCTTAACTGCCAAATCTTATACTGGTTTAGTTCCTCTGTTTCTGCAAATACAAAAGAGCAACTTGCTCCACGAATAATTCTTTTATCTATGATTTTCAAACCATAATCTTCGGGGTTGTTATACATTGGAGAGCCCGGAGTTGGAGTAAATACCGAGGAACTGATTTCCACATGACCGGGAGCAATGCGCATCAATCTCTTGGCAAAATTTAATGTCCGTTCAAAAGTTGATTCGGTCTCGAAAGCTCCGCCAATTATAAAGTTGGCATAGATATATGGGATTCCTGCTTCTGCTATTTTTTGTGTAACGAACTCCAACTGCTCTATGGTTACACCTTTCTTATATGCATCCAATATCTCTTGACACCCAGATTCTCCTCCCAATTGAATTTTCACCAAACCCGCCTGCTTTAATATAGGCAGAATGTCTATGTTTTTAGATAAGATGTCTGCACGCGCTTCGCAATACCATTTTATTCGACCTTGGTATTTATCTATCATTCTATTGCAGAACTCCTCTGTTCGTTTTCGGTTTAAGATGAATGTATCATCGACAATGTTAATATATTTTACTCCATAAGTTTCTACAAGATAATCTATCTCTTCTAAACAAGAGTCGAGGCTACGCACACGCAAATTAGTATGCTCTTTACCGCCTTCATAGCAAAATGCACAACGCCCCATACATCCTCTGCCTGTTATTAGTTGAGAGAATGTGATTCGGTCGGGATCTAAACAATACTTCTCCCTTTGGGGATAATCATATTCATCGATATTTAGATTCGGTTTATGCGGCGTAGTTACGGTTAATTTTCCAGCAGTATTATTATATATTAAGCCATTGATGTTGTTTAATTTCTCTTCATCAAACGACTTAGACTGCAATAGTTTGAGAAATGGAATTTCTCCTTCTCCGATAACTCCACAAGTAGCGTTTGGTATCAATGACATTGTTCCAAATGGGTCACCTGTAACTTGAGGTCCACCTAGTGTAATGATAATATTAGGGCATCTTTGATGTATCAAAGGAATCAGAGTCCTTAAAGCCCATATATTTTCACTATCTACATAAACCCCCAAAATACGACAAGTGGTCTTTTCTATTAACTCTGGAAGTAACTTAGAGACTTCATCAAACGAGTTATAGTATTTTACCTTTGCTGTATAACCAAATCTATCTGCATATTCTGCTAAATAATATAAACCCAATTGCCCTATGCTGTATGAAGACAGCATATCGAAATAAGGGTTAGCAGACAATTGGACTAGCAATGCATCTATCTTCGTATTTTCTTGTGAGTTATCTATATTTTGCATAATATCTATATTCTAAAGGTCTTAATAGATGATAGAGCCTGTCTAACAAAACTAGTTAGGCAGGCTCTCCAGCGTTGAAAGAATATTAGTTACTACCGTAACCACACATTCCACAACCAGATGCACACTCAACATCAGCCTGAAGTTGAGCGATCTGTGCCTCATTTGAGTTTACCAATGCGGCAGCTTCCATAAGCAAATCATTGTTCAACATAGTGTAAATGAATTAATATTATGCCTCCACTTTATGGCTATCGGCTTCTCCATTTTCTATTGTTTAGTTGCATAAAATTTCTTCTCGAAATCACTACAGATTTCATGACACTTGATGGCCGCTTTAAGCTTTAATAAGTCGTGTGCACTCAGATTATCTTTATTCTGCATAAATTTCTTAATTTGGAACTGACTTACAACTTTTGCTTCAGCAAGCATTATTTGACAAGTTCGTTTATCTCTTCGGCTAACATCTCCTCTTTCATTGAAATTACGAGCACTGCAAGTTCTACACAGTTTCAATATTTCACACTTCATACATTCTTCATCAACGAATTTTGATGAATCTGTAAAATCAAGCGTATTCAGATAATCCAATATATCGGTTTTGCCATTTACATTGGGTAAGAAGTGGTGACATGGGAATAACCTTCCTTCTACATCATATGCCACAAGTTCTTCGGCGACACCACAAGTTTTTCCATATTTTTCGTTAGGCTCATTATTCAGCAAATGAACATAAGAAGTTTCTTTGAAAATATACATCGGAGTCACCTCGGGATGAGCTAGATAGTAATCCGCAAGTTTATATAGCTGATTCTCGTATATTTTTCCATCTCCTGGTTGCCAATCTTCGCCTTGAGCAGGTTTAGCATCTATACGATAGTTATGCTCATGAAAATAAATCAATTCATTTGCAAAATTCGCTAGAGCCTTTCTTGAAACAGTCATACTTAATAGATAATTAGGTAGCGTATCTATCATCCATCTTATAGGTAAATCAGAGGATTGACATCCTCTGTTGCCGACTTGCACATCATCTTTGCCGTCAACAGACATTATGAGATTAATTTTCTCCTTATGAGCCTCAAACCACTCTTTCTTTTCATCGTCAAGCAAGGTTCCATTGGTTGTGATGAAAATATCAACCTTGACATCTGTGACAGTCTCCCATATCCAAGCGCACAACTCCTTAATCAAGTCAAATTGAAGCAATGGCTCTCCTCCAAATAGGTCAAATCTAACGCCGTCCTTATTGTCCGACTCTCTTGCCAACTGGACCTCTCTTGTAACCACGGATTTGGCCGTTTCCAAAGTCATTTTCTGCGATGTCTTATACTTCTGATAACAATAGATGCAATTAAGATTGCAACTATATGTCAACATCACAAAACACATTTTCTGCATAATCTAAATATTTTTGATGTTAAAAATCTTCTCTACAAATATCTTTTTATTATTCTATTGTATTACAGTATTTTACCTGCACTTTCAATTAACTTCTCTATGAAAGAGAATGTTTTTATGAAAGTGATACCTGAGAATGAGTTGGTTATAGAAATAAACATTATTAAATTGCTCAACAATCAGCCTTAAACCTAAGCTGAATCATAAAAATCGTACAACATTTTTCTATGATAAAATAGTGCTGTTGCAGAATTTGTCGTATATTTGCAACGGTAATCACCTCTCTTTCATAGAGATAACGCTTTATTATAGGCTTCTTCCATTCACCCAACAATTCTCCTATAAGGATTTCAGAATCATACTGTTTGCTTTGTCGATGGCAACATTGTCCAATGAGGCAAGATAGATGCGAGTAGTTGCTTCCGAATCGTGCCCCATACCTTCGCTGATCACTGATAGTGGTACGTTCTTGCTTCGAGCAATACTTGCCCATGAGTGTCGGGCACAATACATCGTAAGTGGCATCGAAACGCCGATCCGCTCACCTATAGTCTTCAAATACTTATTTACATTATGTGCCGCGTAGATGTACTGCTTTCTTTCATCCAGCGAACTATTGGGGTCGATGATTGGTAAGAGATAAGGAGAAGCATCATTGGCATATTTGTCGGTGATGTTCTGCATACACTTCTCCCATTTGATGAAGAGCTGTTGCTCTGTTTTGCGTCTGCGATAAGAAAGTACGCCATTACGCAAATCCGATTTCTTCAGGTATGCCATATCCACAAATGACATCCCTCTCATATAAAAGGCGAAAAGAAACATATCGCGTGCAAAGTCGAGTGTTGACTTACTCTCCAATTCCATATCTTTAATCTGCTTGACAGCACGCAATGGTAATGCCCGTTTCACAGTTTTATCAACTCCTGTATATACATGTTTGAATGGGAAACGCTGTGTGGTGAGTTCTTTATCAACAGCACGATTGTATACGGCACGCAGAATACGCATATAGAATGATGAACTGTTAGGGCTGACACTATTTTTGCGCAGGTAGGATTCATATAGCATCATCAGTTCTGAATTCACATCATCAAGAGCGATATCCTTATTTTCACGGAACCGCATGAAACTATTCAGAGTCGAGACATAAGTTTCAGCAGTGCGGATCTTACCGAGTTTTGTTAATGACGCTATTACGCCTTGCATAAACTCGAAGAGTTGATTTTCAGTCCGTTGAAATTGTGCAATTACCTCATCAGCCGTGTATGTACGTCCTTTCTGTTCCAACGACCGAACGATACGACTGAATCGTTGGAGGTCTTCATCAATGGACGACTGTAGTTTTAATAGATGCTCTGTCCGAGTGGAGGCGCTACCCTGAATAATAATACTGGAGTTTTGATCATCCCACTCCTCCGAATAGATACGATAATCTGTTGTCACTTGTCGTGCAATACGGTTATGAATAACACGATAGAAGATTGCCCCTGGTTCTCCTTGAACCGTCGAAGGACGAAATTTAAGTTTAATACTTGCCATGTAGTTTATAATTAATGGTTAAGACTTATAAAAATTAAAGCCTCCATTCGCAGTGAATGAAGGCTTCGGTTATTTCTTGTCTATTTGTATGTATTCGGAGTATTTGATATCGACATAGGGATTGTCGCTCGATATGGTCTGGTGGATTGCCTTAACCTTCTTCCAAAAGAGACATTTACGCTTGTATTCGACCCATACGGTCTGTTGCAGGGTAACGGGTAATCTGATATCACCTTTGAGGCTATCATTATCAATTACTGCATCAAGTTGAATATGTGGTGACAGCATCTCCACCTTCTGCTGAACCACTGGTACCGTATCTCGAATGAAGACTGTATCGCGGATTACTGCATTGATGGGTGCAGCCACCTCCAACTGATGTTTTGCAGCCGCTTGAAGGTCTTTTATCTTAACTCCCATCTGACGGATTTTCTCGGCGTCAGCGGCACGAAATCGCTCGTACTCATCGATGGTCAATCTCAATGCTTTTGCATCAACTGCCATCGTAGTTGAGTCCACCTTAATACGCTCGATATCCGATAGCAGAGCGGTGTTATTCTGTTTGTAACGATCTCGCTCATCGGATAGCCGGGCGGAGTGTTTGTACTGCAAGAAGACAACTCCTCCAAGCAGGAGGATTATTGCCAATAGGATTTGTGAGAACTTACTCATAACTTATAGAATTTTCGGGGATAAACCATAGATACTCGCCGAGATATGACTCTTCGAGCAACACCAAAGCACCACGATTCCTCGTGCGATCTTCTGCGAGAACCTCCACGACGAGGCCACGACAACCAACAAGGTCATCGAGCCTCATCGCAGTGAGTTCCTTGGAAGTAATTACTGTAATATGTGCGTTATTAACCATTGCTATTTACCACATACTGCGTTGTGTTCCAAGAGCGCACGAAGGTCTTCACGAATCTCGTGCAGGTCGTTCTGAATAGAGGCAAACTGGGTGATAGTAGCCTCGAAAACTGCCTTGTCGAGTTTGATGGCATCGATGCGTTCGTACTGATCCTTAATCTTCGTGTCGAGCACTTCGCATTTGTTGAGTAACTCCTCAATCTGGCGGGTGTTGTTCAGGTGCTGGATGTACATCGTCAGCACGAAAGTGAGCACTACGGTAATGACCTTAAAGTGCTTCAATACAAATTCTTTGAGCTGTTCCATTGTTTATTCCATTAGTAGTGAAAATGCTTCTCTAATTGCTCGGAGCAGGGCTTCTGCCGCCTCGCTATTCCAAAACCCGAAGATGACAAGTGCTATCATTATCACGAAGTAGGTCCACCACGCAATATCCTTTCGGGTTACTTTGCTTTTATTCTTCCTCTTTTTGCTCATCTTTCGGAGGGTTTGTCGGGACAATCACATTGAATATCACATTGCCGTCAGCACCCTCGATACGCAGTCTGTTCTCCTCCTTGTGCTTGATAGGAAAAATATCCATCAAAGCCTTGGCTGCATTAACCGAAACGGCACGGAGCGGAGCCGGTGAAAGAGGCACACCAAAGCGGTCTGTATAATCCGTTGTCGCTGTCTCATCCATTACGGCTTTGAGAGTTTCGGTTACTTGAAGCTTTACTGCCATAGTCTCCATCTCGAAGCGGTCCGATGACAGAAGTTTCTTGATATAAGCCAATACATGGGGCTTATGCATCAAGTAGTTGGCTGCCGAATAAGGGTTCTTTGCCGCATTCTCTCCAAATGCCTCTTTATAGCATTTACCCAGTCGCCCGGCATACACCAACCCACCATTTACATAGAGTTCGCAGAACTGCAACTCCTGCTCAGTGAGCGGCTTCTCCTCATGGTTGTTCTGTATGTTATCATTTAGTTCCGACATATCTTTTTCTCTTTTATTTAAGAGTAGATGTTTTTGCTTCGGGAGGTTTAGCAAAAGGTCTATTTTCTCGAATTAATTGATCCATCAGCGCCTCATAGAAGACATCGGCCAGAGCGTTGGCACACGCCTCGGCATCAGCCAGTGAGTTGATGAGTCGCATATTGAACTTGATTTCGAGGTCGTAGCCCGAAATTACAGCCATCAGTTCATTACCGTCGTACCCTAATGCTCCATACATCATTCGGTCTGCAGTGCGGAATGTGATGGTCTCGGGCACTTCCTCCGGGAGTCTGTTTTTCTGTGTCATATCTTGAAGTGTTTTCTTGTTTTATCTCGTTGTTGAGTTACCATCGTTGCTCCCTCGTTGTTTCTCAAGCGTGAGGTGTAGACGCCAAGCACATCGAGGGTTGCTGTTACATCGGCTGCTGCATCGTGAGCATCATCGAGGTCTACGCCTAATTGCGAGGCTACGATTTCCAACTTATACGATGTTACCTCCTTGTCGGCTGCAAAAGCCAAGCGACCTATAAGAATCGTGTCGATGTAGTGCGGCTGGAAGTGTCCGTAGTAGTCCTTTGTTCCCGCAAAGGTCTTCTCAAACTCCTCCATAAGCCCTGTGTAGTTCATCATCTGTTGCAAGAAGCCGATATCGAACTGAATGTTCTGCCCGACAAGAAAGGGCTTGCACTGCTTGCCAACAGATGCGGTATTACGCTTGGCAAAGGCGATGATATCGTTTGCCACTTTGATAATATCCACTCCCTGTTGTTTGAGCATATCCATCGTTATAGCCGAGTAGTCCAATGCCTTCTTCTCATAGAGCATAAGTGTATTATCCTCGCGGGCAATTTCGCTGCGAGTGCGGAGTATCTTTTTGGTGGGCAGTCCTGCCGACTGCTTGTTGTAAGGAAGGATGTAAGCCTGGTACTGGTCAGTCACCTGCCAGGTGTCAAGTCTTACCGCTTGTACTGCTATCTGTGTGCAGGCACAAGTCTGTGGATCAAGACCTCCTGTCTCAAAGTCAAGACCGATGCCTACATATACTTTGGGTTCTGTCTTTGGTGCCATATTACTGAATGAATAAAAGTGAGTTGCGATATGATTGCAGAGCGTTAGATGCTGTGTAGTCACTGTATCGAATCACCGCTGTAAGGATGATTATCTTGCCCTTGATGTGTTGCAGTTCCTCCTTGTGGGCACGATAGAACTCATCCCACAGAGTGCACTCCGCAGTCTGATTGTTCTGCGATAGTATCAGCTTCACAAATCGCTTGCGTTGCCCGGTCTCCCTATCTGTGTAACTATGCTCCGAATACTCTGATACAGTAGCGCACACGGCTGCCTTGCGACCATCGTTCTCATCTCGCATAACATCGGCAAGAGGAATGTAGGCGGCCTTACCCTTGACCTTCGCTCTGTCTGGTGAGTTGGAGAAGATACGACGGTAGTCAATCGAGCCTATGCCTGATACTGCAATCTGCTGTTGCGACCAGAAGTAATGCTTATCTCGCAACTCTTCGGGGGCATCGCTCTCACGCAGATTGAAGCCCAATTTGAGTGCTGCTCGTTTGAGTATGGCATAGCGTTCCGTTACCGCCTGTACATTCTCTATCTTGTCGAAGCATCCTGCCAGGATCATATTCTTCAAATGGCGGGTATTAACCGGTACACGGCCATTCTCGACCATCGGATTTACCTCGTCCCAGTGTTTGAAGTCTTTGCCGCGCAGTTTATGGCGGAAGACTCGCTCAATAAAGTCCTCGATACTCGTAAATCTGCCTCTTGAACGCACAGTAACGATATATGCAGCTGCCTTCGTTCCCAAGAACTTGATGCGGTTGAGTGACCAATAAATCTCATTTGTCTTGTAGTCTGTGAAGAACTCCACCGTAGAATGGTTGATGTCGGGAGGAACAATCTTCGCCACAGAGCATCGCTCCATTTCTGACATCAGTGCCGGCATCTCCTTATCATCGGCCCACTGTAACGCCACCGTGTAGAATGCTGTCGGATAGTTAGCCTTGAGCCACGCTCCGCAGAACGCTGTAAGAGCATATGCTGCAGCGTGAGAGCGGTTGAAGGAGTATTTACCCGCCGTCTCTATCTTGCTCCAAATCTCCTCGGCTTCATAAGGCGGGCAACCGTTCTTAATAGCACCCGCGATGAAGTCGTTTTTGAGCGAGGCCATAAGGTCGGCTTTCTTCTTACCGATAGCCTTACGCAAGTAGTCAGTCTTACCAAGGTCAAAGCCTCCGAGGGTGTGTGCCACCGACATAAACTGCTCCTGATAGACCATAATGCCGTAGGTGTTTTTCGTTGCCTCATAGCAGCCGAAGTTGTAGACCGGAGCCACATCGCCTCGGCGGTAACGGACATAGTCATCTGTTGCTCCGATGTCGAGTGTTGCAGGGCGGAAGAGAGCATTTATGGCAATCAGATCCTCAATGCAGTTAGGCTGAACATCTTGGATAAAGCGTGTGATGCCAGGTGAGGAGAACTGAAAGACATTCTGCGTATTGCCCTCGGAGAGTATCCGATATGTCTTCTCATCATCGAGCATGTCGCTTGTTATCTTCTCGATGGTCAGTTGCTGGTTGTAATGCTCATTTACGAGGTTTATGGTGGCACTGAGTTTGGCCAACTCTTTCGTTGCCAGCACATCCTCCTTAAGCAATCCAATCTCATCGACAGAGTATCCGTCAAACTCCGACACCAACGCCCCGTCCATCTTGCGTATAGGCAGAAAGTCAAAACAATCCGCCTCCTTACCATCTCGCTTTTCGGGGGTAACAATGATTGCCGAGGCGTGCACTGATGCCGCCTTTGGCTGACCGAGCAATACTCGTACATCCTCAATCACTTCTGGATAGGTCTGTATAAAGTCGTAGACCTTGCGGTTGGTAACGGCTATCTTGAAAAGCCCTGTCCAGTCGGCACCATCATCGAGCATCGCCGTTATGTAGTTTACCGTGCCATGCGGCACACGGTGCACTCGCGCCACATCTTTGAGTGCCGCTTTTAGTTTGAGAGTGGTAAATGTTCCTGCCGAGAACACACGCTGACGACCACCAACATTGTATCGCTGTTCGAGGTAGTCCTTCATCTCCTGACGGCGGTCTGAGGCATAGTCGACATCGATATCCGAGTTACGGGAGGGCGGAATGTCCGCCCTCCACAAGTCCCTTTCCCACGAAGGAGTCGATAACTATAATCTGACCCTTCGCTTTTTTAAGTTTTACACTAGTTACTTTCATCTTTATACTTTTTGTTGTGCACTATATCACATATTGTCTGTTTGCAGACGCCAAATCTTTGGGCTAATTCTACTTGCATAATCCCCGAACGATGTAATTCTCGTATATACCGAGCCTGCTCATTAGTCAATTTAGCATTGGAACTATTTTCTCCACTGTCGTTTCGCAGTCTTGCATCTATAGAGTGCCTTATATTTTCTTGGCGGGAACACATTTCCAAATTATCTACTCGATTGTTATGCTTGTTACCATCAATGTGATTAACTTCTTTTGACGCATCCCACTCAGGCAAGAAATGTTCGGCAACGATTCTATGAACCATTCGTTTAATACACTTCCCGTTTCCTGATAGCGAAACCATGTAATATGGTGAAGTTTTACCTTCCCAAGGCTTGATTAGTTGTCCTTTTCGTAAGTACTCACTAGACGCATTGTGTACAATTCTATCCACGCTTCTTATGTGCCCATAAGAACTGACTTGATAGCATCCGATAAAGCCTCGTATATCCTTCCAGATCTCTTCCATAGGCTTTATCTGAAATACTTTTTATGTCGCACAATGCAGCTCACGGTCTGGTGCGATACACCATACTCGATTGCCAACTCCAACTGCGTCACGCCACCTGCATAGTAGCGTTCGCGTATTCGCTCTGCCTGTGCGTTGGTTAGTTTTGCATTACGGCTCTTTTCGCCATAGTCATTTTTGAGGTTATTGGCTATGGCGTGCTCCATATTGCGCTGGTGAGTACACATCTCAAGGTTCTCCACAGCATTGTTGTAGCGATTGCCGTCGATATGGTTAACCTCCAATTCGGGATCCCAATCATCGAGGAAATGTGCTGCCACAATGCGGTGCACGGAGAACTTCTCCCCGTTGCCGTTCTTGTATAATCTCACGCAATCATAGAGCGAGGTCTTGCCACACCAATGCGTTAGTATGCGCTCGGGCTGCGTGCGTGTAATGCCACCCGAAGTAACCTCCCTTTCAAGGCTCTTGATACGACCTTTGTTACTGACTTGATAACACCCTTCATAATTTTCAATGTCCACCCAGATCTCCTGGGTATCACTCATCTGTTATTCGCTTTAATGCGGTTTGAAATATGTCTCTCTGAATCTCGACCCCGATAAATCGGCGTCCTGTATTTCGACAGGCAATGGCGGTACTGCCACTACCCATAGCAAAGTCAATCACTAAATCGCCCTCATTGGTGTATGTGCGTATCAGGTACTCAAGCAGTGCCACAGGCTTCTGTGCTGCGTGCAAACATGATGTCTGCTTATCGGTCTTGAACTTGATAACACTGCGTGGAAAGCGTTCTGTGGAGATATAGTCCCGATAGTTGTCGTGCTTATGATATATCTCTCCGGCGTTACACTTACGCTGGTGTGCCGCCATAACAACCTTGCGTTTATGGCCATCGGTCTTAATGGGATTGTATGTCGGCAGCCTGTCGTAGAACACGAGTATATCTTCGTGTGCCTTCATTGGCATACGCTTGGCATTGAGAAAGCCAGTAGGCTGTGTCTTCTCCCATACCCACGAATAGCGTAGCTGCTTAAGGTTTGAGGCTCCAAGCACGCTGGTAAATGGTTGCTGACAAAAGAGCAGAATGGGTGTCGTCGGCATAGTAACGCCACGAAGCACCTGCCACATCTTCGTTATATCTATGGGCGAATCCCAACGGCAGTGAGTAGTACCGTAAGGAGGGTCTGTAAGTATCATATCTGCCTTGATGCCTTGCTCGGCAAGCATAGGAAGCACATCGAGGGCATCGCCTTGGTAGAGGTCGCAGCCGCTATAGGGGCTCTGATGAATGTAGTTGTTCATTGGCTATCTCCTTTAAGTTCCACAAGCAATCTCGGCGGTCTAATAGGATGTCATCGCCACAACTCAATTTATCGGCTGTAATAGTCATCTCCTTGCCATCACGCACGATGCGTAGTTTGGCTTCGGGATGCAGCATATATATCGTATTTTCAATCTCAACCTCTATGTACTCCACACCTCGTTGTACGGATATATCCGGAGCAAGGACAGTCAGTTTATCTTTCCAACTTAATCCGCATCGCTCCGGGACAAGGAAGCGGGAGAAGATAAGGTCATACTTTATCGGGTCAATAGAGGTAATCCCCAGCAGATATGATACTAGCGAGCCTCCTGCCGAGCCACGGCCGATGCCCGTTGCAATGCCTCGGCGTTTTGCCTCCCTGACCATATCCCACTGCACAAGGAAGTAATCCACATTGTCAGTCGATTCAATGATATACACTTCCTCATCTAATCGCTCTCTGTAAACTTGGTGCTTCGCTTCCGGAATCTTCTCCGCGAGCCCCTCATCGAGCAGGCGCAGGAACATTGTGCGTCTATCGCCATAGCGTTCCTGTTCCTCGGGACGCATCATATATTCGGGCATAAACATCTTACCCGTCTCAAAGGCGGCATCGGCACGCTCGGCAATATCCACCGTATGTCGGCACATCCTCTCAAAGAGTCCGTCAAAGTCCCACTTCTCCAAAAAGAGTGGTTGCAGAGTGTTGTAATGCTCATCTACGCTCTTGAAGTATTGCTCCTCGCTTTGCTCGTGGGCTGCACCCGTCGCAATCTTATTAAGCACAATCTTCGACTTCGCATCATCACGGTCTATGTAGTAACTATCTGCTATAAGAATAGGCTCAACAGTGAATGAATCGTTTGCTGTATCGTAACAATTCTCGAAATAGTGCTTTAATGCGGTTAACTTCTCACGGTCTATGCGATCAGCCTTATACTCGTTGCCATCGACCTGATAGTAGACGGCATCGAACCGTTCCTTCAGTCGCTCTACATGGCGAGGATTCTCCGTCATCCAGTATGCCGAGCGAGTGGCGAAGACTATGGCACACCCCTCAGCATAGAGAAATAGTCTCGAGTACTCGATGACGCCTTCCTCGGAGTTTACCATTACCTCTCGTTGAATATTGAGCAGGTTATGCAGTCCTTTGTTGCTGAGAGCATATATCTTTATCTCGACCTTTGTTTCGTTATGCAGCATTGTAAGGGAGTAACCAAACACAGCTTTAAGCCCCGCCTTCGCACACTCCTTTTGCAGGTTGAGCGTGGCGGCCATTGTGTTGCGGTCACAAATGCCCACGGCTGTATGCCCAAGCCACTTTGCCTTACGACATAGACCATCTATCGAACCCGATGCGTTAAGCAGCTCAAAAGGCGTATGTACACCGAGATTGACAAACGGGATATTATGCTTCGAGGGCTTTGGCGTGCCTATATGTTTTAAGATATTGAAGCGGAACTCTTCACGCAGGTCATAGTAATACCAGTTATTGCCGAATGGGAAAGCGACATAGAATATTCCCTCGTCCTGCAACTCTTGCGGGTTTTCCATAAGGTTAAACCTCACATCGCCATCCTTGCTCTTGAAGATTGATTCCACACCCGACAGATCCGCAAGAAACATCTTGCCGAAGTTCGGGATTTCCACGACCTCATTGTCGATGGTAATATAGTCTATGTTTTGGGCATTGAGCCACTGAATTAGTTCCTGCATCATAACTCTTGAACCTTTCGTAGTTTGAAGTTTGAGGGAGATTGAAGGCGTTGAGCAAAGATGTCGAATATCTCCGCCACGCTCATCTCGTCCCAGTCTTTATGGGCATCTGCAATGTTGGCCACAAAGACAGTGAAGTACTTGGCGAGTCTGCTGGCAGCCTTCTTTACAGGCTCAACAGCATCTCCATCGTAGCCGACAATCACTGTCTGAACTCGCTTGCATTGGAGTTTATAGACCTGGACATCGGAGATCTTCTTTCCGAAGGTTGCAACAACAGCCACTTTGGGATTGTCGTATAATTCAAGCTTGCGGGTTAGGGCTATAACATCAAAGATGCCCTCCGCGAGAATAACCGTATCGGTCTCACCCTCGTGAATAGCATCGTAGTTATATAGAAGTTTGGAGAAGTCGTTATTGACAGAGTTGCGGTAGCGCAATATCTTGAAGCCGCCATTGTACTTCACCTTGCGGTTATGGGCATCGATATCGCTTTTCGACCAGGTATGACGACCCACGAAGCCCACATTTCCCCCGTTGTCAATGATGGGAAATATCACATAATCCTCAAAGCGAGGATTGAGGCGGTTGGTTACACCCACTGGGAAATAGTCGTAGTCATCATAGGTAAAACCACGCTCTTTGAGGTATGGATGGCTGAATGTACGCTTATAGAAGTCCGGCAACTCGGTTATGGTTAACGCATCGTCAATCTCTTCTGGCTCCACACCCAAGACAAACTGCAAGGGAGCGGTGATATCTGCCGTAGGCGTAACCATCAGGTCCATACGACCTATGGCTTCCAAGAGTTGCCCGAGGGTGCGCGTAGATTTACCGCACGAGAAACAGTGAGCCATAAACGGCTCACGGCGGGCAGTCTCCGGTCCAATGTAGATACCGAACTTACCTCCCGACTTGCCACAGAAGGGGCAACGCGGCACGATAAGGTTCTTACCCGTACCGTCACGCTTTGCGCCCGTCTCGCGTGCTATCTCCTGCACCAAATGCTGATATTCCTTCGCTGATAAATCCATATACTTAGGAATAGTCGAAGTGCAGGAGCTAAAGTTTATAAAGTGAGCAAAAAATTATCAAGCCCAAACATATTCAGGCCATAAAACAAACGATAATAGAAAATATGTATAGCACAATCATTGTTATTCCAATGATTGTTATTATATTTGCACTACAATAACTCAAAAAGCAACGATTATGGAGTTGTATGCACTAACAGATAATATGATTCTCGAAAAAATTGGAGAGAATATTAAGCGTATGAGGCTTGAACATAATATTAGTCAAAAAGAACTTGCTGGTTCAGCTGGTGTTGCAATAAGTAGCATAGCAGCATTGGAGCGAGGAGAGAACATATCTCTTAAAACGCTTGTACCGATACTTAGAGCATTGAACTCTTTGCATATGCTTTCTGACTTTTTGAAAGAGCCTGAAATAAGTCCGATTGCATATGCAAAGCAATTGGATAGCCAAAAGACTCGTAAGCGAGCATCTGCAACGAAAAATAATAACGATAAATCTGAATCAGAATGGTAAATTTAGCAAAAGTATATATCTGGGGTGAATATGCTGGAGCCGTATTATGGAACGAAAATACAGGAACAGCCACATTTGAGTATGAACCATCTTTCGCCAAGAATGGCTGGGAACTATCGCCGTTGATGATGCCAATTAGTGATAATCGACCACACTCGTTTAGAGAGTTATCCAAAGAGACCTTTATGGGATTACCAGGACTTTTGGCAGATGCATTACCCGATGCATACGGTAAGGCATTATTGGACAGATGGCTTACCTCGTTAGGCAGAACATTCGCAAATCCGGTAGAGCGATTATGCTATCAGAGCAAGCGTTCAATGGGAGCATTGGAGTTTGTCCCAGCTAAAGATGACTATTTAGACCAGTCATCAGCCATTGAAATAAGTTCTTTGGTAGAGATAGCTTCTGAAGTTTTGTCAAGCAAAGCCGAGTTGAATACAAATCTCAAAGAAGACACCAGAGAGGCCCTTGTCAATATCATAAAAGTCAGTACATCTGCCGGTGGTCAAAGGGCTAAAGCAGTCATCGCCTACAATGACAAGACTGGGGAAGTTCGTTCAGGACAAGTTGACGCGCCCGAAGGTTTCAGCCATTGGCTATTGAAATTGGATGGTGTAACAAATTCCGCTTTGGGAGATCCTCAGCATTATGGAAAGATTGAGTATGCCTATTATAAAATGGCATTACAGGCAGGATTAGAGATGACCGAGTGCCGTTTACTTGAAGAGAATGGACGAGCACATTTTATGACAAAGCGTTTCGACCGCATCGGAGGTAATGAAAAAGTCCATATGCAGACGCTCTGCGGAATGGCTCACTACGACTATAAGATGCTGCACGCATATTCGTATGAACAAGCCTTTCAGGTAATGCGTCGTCTTCGTTTGCCCTATGGACAAGCCGAACAGATGTTCAGAAGAATGGTGTTCAATGTTATTGCCCGTAACCAGGACGACCATACAAAGAATATATCGTTCTTGATGGATAAGACCGGCACTTGGAAGTTATCTCCTGCATACGATGTTTCTTGGGCTTATAACCCCAAGGGCGAATGGACATCGCATCATCAAATGTCAATAAATAACAAGTGGGATAATATTACAAGAGCAGACTTAATGGCAGTGGCAGAAGCTATGCATATTAAGCGTGTAAGCGATATAATCGATGAGATTTGCCACGCCGTATCGATGTGGCCGACTATTGCCAAGGAATATGATATTCCTTCTAGTATGGTTACAGATATTGACGAAACTCTATTATATCGCAGCTATTAAGTTCTAAAGGGATTATTCCCAACAAATTAAAATTCGGGATTTACGATGTTTATGTGGTAAATCCCGAATTGCATTTTGTTTTAACATGCCCAAATTCGGTGAATTGTTGCCATTCTATTCGGTAAGTTGTGAAATTATTCCATCTTCAAACTATCTGTTCTCTGGCTGTCATAGAACACCTCGTTATCATAGTCTGTCGCAATTTTAATCGTTGCCCCCTTCTTGAAGAAGCGGCTCTTGGCGATATGCAATCGCATCACATTCTCCTTACGCTCGGCAGAGGATTGATTCAATGAGATAAGATGAGTACAAGGTCGTGCAAGACCTTTTGCTTCCGAGCAGTTATATTCTGTCAACACATTGCTCTCGTTGTTCAGCCAATCTCTATCCTCGATAGTTGATTGATATGTAACTACCATCCACACCTTCTCATCTGCAGCAAGGTCTTTAAGGTCATTAGCTACGGCTATACGCTTTGCTCTCTCGTGTTCTGCTCCCCAATTTCTTTTCGTAGCATCTGTAAGGAGATCCATTGAGTCTACGATGACGATATCTGGATTACAACCTTTCAGTTTACGATACTCTAATATGCCATTTTTAATATCAAGAGTAGATACCTGAGCATTAAATCTTGGATAACTACGAACCACAATACTTCCACTATACGACTTTACCAATTTTAGGAAGTCTATCATTTCGCTATCCCTAATCTTTCCTTTCTCATAGAAGTAGGAGTTTTTTGAAATTAAACCTCCAGAATAGGCATTTAATGCCTCTTCTTCCGAGCCCTCTAACTGAAAGTGCAGCACATTTAGGCTGTCATCAATGTTTGCTCGGACACCAATCCACTTAGCAATATGTGATTTTCCCACACCTGTGGATGCAAGGAAACAAGTTAACTGACCTCGTAAATTACGACCTTCATTTAATGCATCAAGGAACGGAATATAGAAACGAATTACTTTAGCCTTTCCTGATTGGGCTTCTTCAATCTCTCGTCGTTTATTTGCCTCATAACGCTCTAAAAATGTCTCGGCCACATTAACAAAAGATGAATTTCTCAATGTGAAGGAAGCTACCCATTCCGCATATTTGCGAAGCACATCCTCAGCTTTCGATTGCTTTCCATCGTTATATAAACTACCAACTTCGGTATACACCTTTTGTAGTCGAATAGCTTTTATATACGATTCCAGCATATCAGTCATCACCTCAATGCTCTGACCCTCGTCGTACTCTCGTATCTCATCTATAATATCTAATGCCTCAGCATCTTCGTGAAACGCCTGAGATAGCACAGCGAATGATGGCGGTTGCTTATATGTATGGTAGTGATTTTGTATTACCTTCTGAATACGCTGAAACGACTGGTCAGGCAGGTAATCACTGCGCATGTGTTGTGAGACAATAGCACATAATTGGTCCTGCCTGAGTGCTGTTGCATAGAGTTCATATAGAAATTCCGTACTCAGCGGTGTTGTTTTGCTCATTCTTCTGTTTGTTTATTCCACGCCTCACAACGGATTCTATATAGTTCATGATGAACACGCTCCGTATGCATTCGGCAGAGTTCGGCATTAATACATCTTTGACAAGTTGGTGAAAATGGAGTCCACATCATTGTTGAATGCCAACATATGATATATCCAAGTTCAATGGCAGCCCATCTTCGCTTAGTCTGTTCTTCATATTCAGGATAGATAAAAATGGATAACGGATGTTTACTATGATCATCCACCATTGACAAATATTTTATTCGCGAGACTCCATAGCAGTTTAACCACCTATCTTCGTGTCTTTTTCTATGATTAGAGGGCTCGACATATCTTTGAATGGCTTTATCAGCAAACGAGTGCGAGATATTCCATTTTTGTCGGTATCCTTCATAAAACTGAGATATTGCATAGACCTGGCAGATGCAGAAGTCGGCCAATCGTTCTCCGCTTACAGCACCGAATCTATGAACCAACTTATCATAACAGCTGCCCATATATTTGTCGGGCATACCACCTTTGGGCATAATAAAATCTTCCCAAATAGTATCTCTGACAAGCTGTGTAAATACACGCTTGCACCCTTCAATCCACTCTTTTTTCTCCATCTCTTGTAAGTAATTTTCTAAGTTGTGCCTTTGCCAAAAACAATCGGCTCTTTACCGTTTCGACATTCTTTGTTTGTAGCGTTCCATTCTGGTAGGTAATCTCCATTATCTCGCTGATCTTGTAGCCTGCTTGTTGCAGCAGGAATGCCTCACGGTAGATAGGTTTTATCTGATCTAGGGCCCAAAGAATTTCATCACTATAGTAGTCCTTATAGTTATTCATACCCATACAGTTTGCCGAAGGGTTGCACTCATCCAATAATGTGGAGCGCAACTCTTTTACATCGACACTATCGTCTGGCGGGGTACGGGTTTTATTACGCTTATTGAGGTCAGCTACAAGGCGTTTTGTCACTGCATATATCCAGGTCTTCACCGGTCTCGCAGGGTCGTAGCTGTCCATATACTTATAGAAGTTCACTAGTGCCTCGACATAGTTATCTTCTATATCTTCCTGATTGTATGTGTACTTGATACAGATGCTGTACACCAGATTTTTATGCGGCATCACATACTTTTGCAGTAGTCGAGCCCTTCGTTTGGCGGACTCATCATCAGGGATTGCCGCCACTCTTTTTAACACATCTTTCTTGTCCACTCTTCTAACTGAAAAGGGTTCAACTCAATCTGAAATGTCCTAATCTGTCAGCTTCGA
>ULTA01029626.1_pt1 | contig 31322 bp, 48 predicted proteins | sample 1957181 | NCBI WGS metagenome assembly ULTA01 (sample SAMEA4835722, study PRJEB28245) | human gut metagenome | biome: gut microbiome; material: fecal sample | place: Denmark | collected 2008
AATACACAGTTAAAAGGAGTAACCAACACAGCGGATGAAATGGTTGATGGGAAATTGTTAAAAAGATTGGCGCTAAAATCCATAGAAGAGAATATCTCTGTTCAGGATTTTGTGTTTAAATGCATCATCGAAGGACTTGGCGACAAAATTTCGGAGGAAAAGAAATGAATACATGTGTACTTATTGGACGTACTACAAGGGACATTGAACTAAGAAGGACAGGCAATGGAACGGCTGTTGCAAGTTTCACACTTGCAGTCAACAGGGACTTCAAGACAAATGACGGGCAGGAAGCAGATTTCATTCAGTGCGTGGCATGGAAAAAGACGGCTGAACTTTTAGAGCAGTACGTTCATAAAGGAAATAGAATTGCAGTTAATGGCTCTATCAGAACAAGGAATTATGAAGATACTCATGGGAGAACAGTGTATGTTACAGAAGTGTTGGTTAATCATGTTGAGTTCCTAGAAACTAAGAACCGTGAAATGCCATCTGATAGCCCTAGTGTTCAAAATAATAGCAATCCTTATAATGGCTTGGGGAATCCAGGATACGGATACGATATAGATTCGTCTGATTTACCATTCTAGGTTGTAATGGCATGATAGGAAATGCGAAAGCTATCATCCAGTGGTTGTTCGACCAGCAGGATGCAGAAAAACTGTATGAGATCAAAGAGAAGAAATCGAAAAGATCATTGACAGCCAATGCGTACTACTGGTCTTTACTCAACCAACTGGCTAGCGTTATGAGAATGGATAACCAAGAATGCCACTTTCTTATGCTTAAACGATATGGGCAGTATGAGGTTGTTAGCATTCGCTCAGATGTGAGCCTACAAGGATTTTTCAAGTATTATGAGGAGATAGGCAAAGGAACGGTAAACGGCAATGAGTTCACGCATTACAAGATTTATAAAGGCAGTTCTCAGATGGATTCTAAGGAGTTTGCTATATTGCTTGATGGCGTAAGAAGCGAATGCGAAGAGGTAGGAATACCGACGCTTACTCCTTCAGAAATTGCACAGCTTAAATTTATAGGGGGTGATTAATTGAGAGATTCAATTATGCCTAATGGCATGTATCAGGCTAACGGCCACACATATTATTACAGCAATCAGCGTTATGAGGGCACACATAGGCATGAGATTTTTTTCGGCACTGCCAACAGGAAAAAATCAATCAAGTATGGTCTTGTCGTATTCATCAGACCTGAAGATCACAACATGTCTGAGTATGGCGTGCATTGCAGAAAAGGGCATGAATTTGATATGTATCTGAAAAAGTTGGGGCAGGAACGAGCGATGGACGAGTATGCATGGACAACAGATGAATTTATCGACATTTTCGGAAAATCTTATCTTTGAGGTGACTTATTTGTACAGAAAGTATCACAACACGAAGACGATTGCTGATGGCATCAAGTTTGATTCAAAGCTTGAAGCTGAACGGTATGCTCAGTTGAAGATTCTGGAACGTGCGGGGGTTATAAGAGGGTTGGAATTACAGCCTTCTTTTGAGCTTATACCATCATTCAAGAAGAATGGCAAGACATGGCGTAGAACCGTGTATAAAGCCGATTTCAGGTACATCTTGTGTGAAGATGATAGTTATATCATCGAAGACGTAAAAGGCTCTACAGCGGTAATTACGGACGTTTTCCGTTTAAAGCAAAAACTATTCGAATATAAATATCCAGACTACACAATCAGCATCGTTACGAGTAAAGACATCAAGAAGTTTCAAAAAGAAACGAAAGTCGGCAAAATGTGTTGACTTAATCATATTATGATGATAGTATTAAAGAGTAGTAAAAATCTACACCACCTATTCAGTAGTTCGCGCCTGCTGAATGGCATGGCATGAAATTGAATAGGTACAGCAGACCGTATAGCATTTAGAGCGCGAAACTAAATGTTATACGGTTTTCTGCTATTAGAAAGGCAATCACATGACAAATTGTAAAGCAGAAAAGAAAGGAAATAAAAACATGAGCAAAGTAAAAGAAGAGAATTATATCAGCATATCTGGTTGGATGGTTACAAGGCTAGGGCTGAAAGGAAACGAGCTTCTTGTGTATGCGATCATATATGGATTTTCACAGGATGATGAGACAAGGTTCACAGGCAGTCTACAATATCTTGCGGATTGGACAAATTCAACAAAGCAAAGCTGCATAAAATGCCTAAAGTCATTGGCTGAAAAAGGATATATCACAAAGTATGAAAAGATCGTGAATGGTGTAAAGTTTTGCGAATATCAAGCAGTTAAACTTAAGTCTATGGTAGTAAACAAAGTTGAACATGGTATTAAACAAAGTTTAACGGGGGGTATTAAACAAAGTTCACCTAATATTCTAGATAATAATACTCTAGATAATAATATAGTTAGTAAGAAAGAAAGAAAGAGCAAGTCGAAATCGTATGATGAACAGATTGCAGGATATACACAAAATGAAGAACTTCAAAATGCATTGAAAGCATTTGTACAGATGAGATCATTTATCAAGAAACCTATGACAGAGTATGCTTTTAAACTCATGTTGAAGAAACTTGATGAACTGGGGAATAACGACACGACAAAGATTGCTATTCTTAATCAGTCAATAACGCATAACTGGCAAGGAATCTTCCCTTTGAAGAATGAATATACAAAGCAGGAGAAACAGCCAGAGAAGAAATACGACCAGAATGGCTACGAATCCGAAGAGGATCTCATGAAAATGTTCTACGGTAAATAATGTTTCAAAAAGAAACAAAATGTGATAAAAAGTATTGCAATCGTTATTATATTATGATATTATAATGTTGTAGAAAGAGAGAGGTACAAAGATATGACATACGAACAAGCAGTTGAAAAAGCATACAGAAATAGGAACTGGTCAGATGGTTACATCGTTGAAAAAGATGGCGATTACGAAGTCGCTTACAATGGCCATGATCTCGAATGCGCAATGGCTAATGGATGGAAATTTGTAGGTTTGAGCAAGTAAGAAAGAACATGAAAATATTAGGAGGAACAGAAAAATGAAAAGCATATACGATATATTTAAGAATGAAAATCCGACGGTGGAAGCGATAAAGCGTATGCTTGCCACTTGTGATGAATCGGAGTATATCAAAGGTAATATGATTTACTGCAAAAAATGCAATGAGCCACGAAGAGAATGGCTGTCGCTGATTGGTGGATATGTTCCAGTGATGTGTTCATGCATGATTGCAGAGCAAAAGAAACAGGACAGACTGGCACGAATTGAAAAATACAGGAACACAGGCTTTCCTGACAGAGGACTTCAGAAATGCCGATTTGATAACGACGATCATAAGTCAAAGAAGGCTAGCGACATGTGTAGGAATTATGCCAAAAAATTTGAAGATTTCAGAAAAGCAGGTAAAGGGCTTATTCTGTTTGGCGGAGTTGGAACAGGCAAGACGTTTCTTGCATCATGCATTGCAAATGAATTGATTGACAATGGTATGCCGTGTCTTGTGACAAATTTTGCACGTATCATCAATACATTGCAGGGAATGTATGAAGGAAAGCAGAAATATCTGGACAGCCTGAACGAGTTTGATCTTCTGGTCATTGATGATCTGGGGATTGAGCGAAACACGGAGTTCGTAAACGAGCTGGTGTATAACATCATTGATGCAAGATACAGAAGCGGAAAGCCGATGATCATTACAACGAATCTTAAATATTCAGATCTGTACCATACAGAAGATACAAGCAAAGCCAGAATCTACAGCCGTATTATTGAAATGTGTCTTCCTGTACTTGTCAGCGGAGAGGATAGAAGAAAGAGCAAGATGCAGGACTCAAGACTGATGGATATATTAAATGGTTAAATGTTTCAAAAAGAAACAAAATGCGATAAAAAGTATTGCAATAGTTACCATATTATGGTATTATAATAATGCAAAGAGGGAAGGGAAATCCCCAAGGAGGAACGTAAAATGTTAAATGCAGAAAAGTATAAGGATGAGTTGTTAAAAGTTATCAACGAGAATGAACAAGATTTTATCGCCTTTGATGACAGAGATAATAGCGTTAAAAATTGTAATACAATGGTATGCAAGGATTGCAAATTTACTAGAACCAAAGCAAAAGCGCTGTGTACACAAACTAAATTGAAGTGGCTTCTGTCTGAATATAAAGAGCCTATCAAGTTAACTAAATTAGAATATGATATTTTGAAACATCTTTCAGACAATACAAAATATTTGTACATTACAAGAGACAGATGCAACGGGCTTTTTCTTTACGGCATGGAGCCAACTAAAGGTGATGGCTATTGGAATGGCAAATATTATGCTGGCATGTCAGCGTTTAATAAATTATTCCAATTCATTCAGTGGGAAGACGAGAAACCCACTTCAATTAAAGAGGTTTTAGAAAATTGTGTTGTTGAGAATATTAAGGAGGAACAATAATATGCCAAATTGGTGCGTTGGAAATTTAAGAGTTCGTGGAACAAAAGAAAATATGACAAAATTCATTCTTGAAGGTTTGCATCCTGTTGGATTTCTTGGTGAAGAACATCCAAAGTTATCGGTAAATGAATATGGTGACATTGATTCAAATGAAACATGTTGGATTGAAAACACAAGAAGGGGATTTGTAAAAGGTGTAGAAGTTTATCTTTCTGAATATGAAAATGATGAAATCTTTGTTGCAGTCTTTGATTCTAAATTTGCATGGGGAATTTCAGCAGATGAACTTCTGAAAACATGTAAAAAATATCATGTTGATATGAAAATACATGGTTTTGAAAAAGAAATGGAATTCAATCAAATCATTGAAATTGTTGATGGAAAAATTCTGAAAGATGAAGAACTTAACTTTGAAGATTATCAATGGGACTGTATCTGTCCAGACATAGGAGGATAAAAATAGATGGAACCACAGGAATTATATAAGATATTCGATACTATTGTGTCGAATTGCTCTTCACTTGAAAATGTATGCGATACATGGGGTGATCAGCACATGCTCACTGTCGCAATGGAAGAAAACGCCGAATTGATACAAGCAATATCTAAAATAAAACGTAATGGATTCGACCCAATCAATGCTTCACATTTAGATGAAGAAACTGCAGATGTATTGATATGTATCTGTGAGTTATTTGTGATGGATTATCTAGATGTCCATGAAATTGCTAAAATCATAGAAAGAAAAGTAGAAAGATCTATACAAAGAACTCAGGACTATGTAAAGAAATTAGAAGAGGAGGCTAAGTATAATGGCAGTTTTTAGTGCAGAAAAGGTTCAGGAAATTGTAGAAGAAAAGGAAGCTGAATATAAGAAGCTAGAAGAAAAATATTCATATTTGAAAGAAGAACTAGAAGATTTAAAGGCTGAATATGAAGATTTAGAAGATAGATGCAAAAGTTATGAAAAAGCAAACAAGTGTTTGCTAGCTATCTGCAACCAAGATGAAGAAAAGATTGAAGATCTTCATAAATTCAATAGAAAACTTGTTAAAAGCAATAAAACAGCTAACAGAGATTTCTTTATTCTTGCAGTAGCCTATGCTTCTACACTGATGCTGATGATTTACTTGTTTATCAGATAAAAAAGGAATGATACAGATGTTTTTATTACACATATTAGAAAACGTATTTTCTATATTTGCTATTACCGTGCTTATTCTTTGTGTTCTTATTGTAATATTAGTAATTGCTATTGCAATATTCGTTATAATGTCGGTAATTGTAAATGGACTTGCAGAAGATAAGGAGAACAATAACTTATGACAATAACAGAGCGTACAATTACGGCATTGATCACTGTATAAGTGCTATTGAAAAAATTTTAAAAAATGCGAGGTGGCTGAAGATGAAACTAAATGAATTATTAACTAACATCAAAGGAAAAATTCCTATCATTCTAAAGATAAATGATCTCGAAATTGATGCTGTGACTTTTCGAGGAACTAAGTCATCTGTATGTTTATCAGAGGAATATACAAAAGGCAAAAAAACATACGGCAATGCAATCGTAACTAACGTTGGTATTGCGGAAGAAGCATCAGAACCTCATATTCTAATTGAGGCAGAAACCACAACGTGGCGATGGACTAAAAAGGAGTGGATTAAATAACATGAATAACTATTTAACAAAAAAAGTAGTCTACTTCACTTATCATCAGTTTTTGAACGAACTGGAAGAATTGAAAAAGAAATATTACGTTATTGGCTACACTGTCAAGTCACAAGAAAATACTGCAGATGTTCAGCTAATCGAAAAATATATATAAAATATAAGTATATCCCTATATTGATATACCAATTAAAAAAACATTAGTTACACGGACTAATCAAAACGTGGCTCATAAGAAAATTCTATTAAATACCTATTTAGATTTTGTTTCTATAATCTCATTTTCAATATAGGGATTCATTGATATTTACGAATGATAAAGGAGTGATTTTGAATGAAAAAATTGAATAAAAACATGGCGTTATGCCTTTTATCAGACATATGTATATTAGTTATTCTATTTTCTATGATAACAACAGGCAATAACTGGAATTCAATAGAAGTTAAAAGATACTTCTGCGGTTCTCTGTTCATGAATATGCTGTTCGTGCAGTATTTTCTTGTTACAGGAGGCAGATAGCATGAAAACTATTAAAGTTTATGAAAAGATGTTGAAAGCAATGCTTGAATTGCTTTATAAAACAAGTGATTGTTTAGCTATAAAAATAGCATTGGCAGACATAAATATGGAAGAATATCCACCTTGCAATATGGGAGAATGTGATGAAGCATTTTGTCCATGTTGCAATGCTAAAAATTTATTCAAATATTTAACAGATCAGTGGGAGTATGGAGAATATGATGATTAAGGTAGATGAAAAGAAATTAGATGCACTATTAGAAAATAAACAAAGTATAAAAGAATGGCTTAAAGAGGAAGATTAATTATATGGATATTATTGGAATATTACTCGTAGCAGTATCAATAGTTTTGATAGCAATCGGATGCTTTTGGAAAGATAACTAAATAAATATAAAAAAATGGCTCGTGAAGTCGTTCGAGGGTGTCAGCACAAAACGCAATACTTATAATATGACTTATAATTTCCCAATACTTTTACTGAAAATCGTTTCTCCTAATACTTAGTGTTGGCATTCTCAAACGACTTCATGAGTTAGATAACTATATATAAATGAGAGGTAAAAAATGGCAAAACTTGTGAAAATGAAGTACAAAACGCTCGGTGGTGATATAAAGGTCAACACGTATAATGCGACAATATCAAAAAAGATTGTGGCTGAATCTGGACTTGATCCTGAAAAAGAAATCACAGTGAAGGCAGAAAACGGAAAAATTATTATCGAGCAAAAAAAATAAAAGAATGGCAAAGAAATATGTGGTAAATTATATGGAAGAAAATGAATTATTACTATTCGACAGAATAGAAATGATAAAAAAGACAATCAAGAAATATGGAGAAGCAAATTTCTATATTTCTTTTTCAGGTGGTAAAGACAGTACAGTATTACATCATTTAATTGATGAAGCGATACCTGATAACAAAATTCCTAGAGTATTCATTAATACAGGGATTGAATACAGTGAAATACGGAAGTTTGTTGAGACATTAAAAGAAAACGATTGTAGATTTGTTATCTTCAATTCAGGAATAAATATAAAAGAAATGCTAAATGAAAAAGGATATCCGTTTAAATCTAAAGAGCATAGTTGCAAGCTATCAATGTTCCAAAAGAAGGGAACGGAAACAAAATCTGTAAGTAAATATATCAACGAAAAGAGTTTTGGATGTCCTAAAATTCTGAAATATCAATTTACAGATGAATTTGATTTAAAGGTTAGCGACAGATGTTGCTACGAATTAAAGAAACATCCAATACAACGATATGAAAAGGAATCAGGAAGAAGCATTTCAATACTTTGCTTAAGAATGAGTGAGGGTGGTCAAAGAGCAAATCACGGAGGATGTGTTGTGTTTAACAACAACCGTGAGTTGAAAAAGTTCAAGCCTTTAAATCCATGTGATGATGATTTTATCGAATGGTACATAGAAAGAAATGAGATTGAATTGTGTAAATTGTATTATCCACCTTACAACTTTAAGAGAACAGGTTGTAAAGGGTGTCCATATTCAATAAATCTTCAAGAACAACTTGAGGTTATGAAGAAATACTTCCCAAACGAGCGTAAGCAATGCGAATTGATTTGGAAACCTGTTTATGACGAGTACAGAAGAATCGGATACAGGTTGAAAAGCCAGCATTATGATTCAGAGCTGTTTCCAGAAGGAGAATCTCAATGAAACTCTATAACATGAATTGTTTGAATTATCTGCAATCAGAACAATTCGTTAAAGACGTGATGGGAGGGCAACCTATTATTGTCACCGACCCTCCATTCAACATTGGGTATCACTATAGAACCTACAAAGACATGATGAAAGAGCAAGATTATTTAGACTTCCTAAATAAAGTGCTCACGATTAATAAAACTCCGTACGTTGTTATTCATTATCCTGAATCACTCTATAAGATTGCATTATTCAACGGTGAGACTCCTTCTAGAGTCTGCTCATGGGTGTATAACTCGAACACTGCTAAACAACACCGTGACGTAGCTTTCTTCGGTGTAGAGCCTAATTTTAAACAGGTGTTACAACCGTATAAGAATCCAACGGATAAACGAATTATGAAACGTATTGCGGAAGGCAAATTAGGATGCAAACTCTATGACTGGTGGAATATCAATCAGGTCAAGAACGTGTCGAAATCAAAAACAAAACACCCTTGTCAAATGCCTGTCGAGGTCATGAAAAATATCGTAGGTGTACTTCCTAAAAACTCCATCATAATCGACCCTTTCATGGGTAGCGGAACAACTGGTGTTGCTTGTAAAGAATTAGGGTATGAGTTTATCGGATGTGAAATTGATACAGAGTATTTCAATATAGCAAAAGAAAGATTGGAGAACATTTCGGTCGAAAAAAATCACGAGTGAAAAAGGGAAAATCATTATCGAGCAAAAAAAATAAAAGAATGGCAAAGAGAACGTGGAACAGATTAAGAAGGAGTATGAAGAAGCATGAATAATTCACATGTATTAACAGAGGTTAAAGACATTCTTGTCAAAGATTTCATTCCAAAGTACAAAACTATCGAACTAATTGAAAGCAGAGAAATATTTCCGTTCGGAAAGCCTATAGGCTTGTTTAAATTTGAAAAAGTAAAAAAAAGACTACGGAGACAGAAAAATTGTTTCTGTTATGGATTTTAATGATACTCACACAACGTCAATAGTTATAGAGGTACTTAAATCATGAGTGGTGGAAGTCATAACTATATAGCAAATGAGATAGACGAAGCATTGTTTGGAAATTGTATAGACAATCGTTACAAAAATGTTTGTGATGAAAAAATCGCGAGAATTGCAAGAAACTTGAATCCGATGTATGACAGAGAACTATCTGAACTCATGGCAGATGTAATGTGTTTGCTACATGGCTTGGAATGGTTCGATTCATGCGATATCGGAGAAGAAAAATATAAAGAGTGTGTGAACAAATTCAAGGCAAAGTGGTTTACGAGAACAGAAAAAGATAGATTGAATAGCTATCTTGAAGATTTGAAAAGCTATTATGAAGAGTTAGTGGAAGAGTTAAAGGAAAAAGAAAATGATTAGCGATGTACATTGAAATTACGATTGAAAAAAAGGTATTAAAACCCTTTTTTTTGGTAATAATTAGAGTATAATTACAGTAGAGAAAGAGGGCAAAAAATGTTAGCAAAGGAGGGCAAAAAATGGTATTTTCCAATAAAACATATGACATTCTAAAGTGGGTGGCACTTGTAGGGACAAACGCATTTTCAGCGTTAATTATCACGCTCGGAAAAATCTGGGGATGGGATTGTGCAGAAGCGATTGCAGGAACTATTTCAGCAATTGGTACTTGCATTGGTGCATGTTTACAGATAAGCTCAGCAAACTACAACAAGGGCGAATAAATGAATCCTGAAACAAGCGTAAGCATAGCATTACTCATTTCTTTGACATCACTTGCATGTACGTTAATAAATACATTTGCAGGTGGAAAAAAACGTCAGGAAGAACAGGCAGAGCGTGAAAAGAATAGGCAGATGGACATCGAAAAAAATTTTGTAAAAATCAACGTGAAACTTGACGAATTCTATGATACGTCAAAGAAAATGATGGCAGAAAATAGTGAAAAGACTGAACAGTTGAAAAATGTATCAGAACAACTCGTCCTTGTAACGGAACGTGTAAAAACACTATATAAATACAAGGATGATCACGAAGCAAGAATCAAGGAACTTGAAGATAAGGTCAAATAAGGAGGAACAAAGCATGTACGGTATTGATATTTCAAAACATAACGGCAATATTAATTTAGAGCCATATAAAGGGCAGTTTGTAATTATCAGGGTTGGATATGGTCACTTTCATCTGGATGAAAAGTTTGAAAGAAACGTGGCTGAATGTAAAAGGTTAGGTATTCCATTTGGGGTTTACCATTATTCATATGCATTAAATGAAGCAGAAGCAGAGGCAGAAGCAAGAGGAGTGCTTAATGCAATTGCAAAATACAAGAATGATATCAAGGTTGGAGTATGGTTTGATATGGAGGATGCAGACGGATATAAAAAGAAGCACGGCTTCAAGTTCTCTAATTCAACAATTGCGCCGATTTGTTTTAAGTTTTGTAAGATGATTGAGGATGCAGGATATTATTCAGGCATTTACACTTCTAGTTCATGGCTTGACTATGTAAAAGGTTTAAATGATAGATTTGATAAATGGGTTGCTAATTGGGGGAAGAATGATGGTACACAGCACACAAACACTTCTCAATATGGAACATTACAGCAGTACACTTCTAAACCATTAGACAAAGATGTAATGTATGCAGACCTTTCAAGATATTCAAGAGGTAACACAACACAACCTCAGCCAAAACCAATTGATCAGATTGCTAATGAAGTAATTGCAGGGCAATGGGGTGATGGAGCTGACAGAAAGAAACGCTTAACCGATGCAGGATATGACTACAATGCTGTTCAGAACGCAGTGAATGCAAAGCTGACAAAGAAATCTAATGAAGAGATTGCACAGGAAGTCATTGCAGGAAAGTGGGGCAATGGTGATGATCGCAGACAGCGCTTAACAAGTGCAGGATATAACTACACAGCAATACAAGCAATTGTTAGTAAGTTAATGAATGCTAACAAAGCAAGCGAAGCAGTATATTACACTGTTAAGAGTGGCGATACATTAAGTAGCATTGCTTCTAAATACGGAACAACATATCAGAAGTTAGCAAAGATCAATGGTATTGCTAATCCAAACAAGATATATACTGGACAGCGTTTAAGAGTGAAGTAATGGCACAAGGCTATTATTCATGTAGTAGATGTGGGAAGATACATCCGAAAGGATATGTCTGTCATGTAGATAAGAAGCACTACAAGTACAGCTACAAAGAATCAAGACTGAGAAGCAAGAGCGCATGGACAGAGAAGAGCAAACAGATTAGAGAAGATGCAAACTATCTATGTGAAGTGTGCAAAGACAAAGGCATATATAACTACAGAAATGTAGAAGTACATCACATAGAGAAGTTGAAAGACAATCCAGACTTATGGTTGGATGATGATAACCTGATATGCTTATGCAAAGACTGTCACAGGTTAGCTGATGCAGGAATGATTGACAAAGAGTATTTGAAGAAGCTAGCAAGGCAGAGAATAGACAGGCTTAAATGATCCCCCCCATGGTAACGGGCATTGTCAGGTGTTACACCAAGATGAAACGCTCATACGCAAGAACACAAAAATAATAAAATACTAAGATTTTTTGGAAAAACGGCTAAATTAACGCTATAATGTGAGCATAAGCCGTTTTTTGTTTCAAAAAGAAGCGAAAATCATGCGAAAGTGTTCCACGTGGAACATGAGCGGGCGATATAAGAAAGGAAGGGAATAAAAATGTGAAACAAGAGAATCAATATCGTTTATAAGAAAGTCGATGACTTAATTCATTACGAGAACAATCCGTGAAACAATGATGAAGCTGTTGACTCTTAGGCTTGCTGATAACAAAGTCGGAGAAATTGGCTAAAAAAGGCCTTAAATTAAATAAAAGCATCATGTGATGGTTTGAAAAGGAGAATGAGATGAAAATGACAAATAAGAACCTAAGTTTTAAAAGAATAGGTGCTTCAAGTGCTGCAAGTTGGGCTTGGGGAACATCTTTAATCATGGGACAACAAATAGCTCAAGAGAAAGGTATAATCGCATGGATTATATGGGCTGTTTGTAATACCTTAACGCTTGCATTATTTGGATGGCTATATAACAATAAAAAAATATGAAAATAAAAATATATTAGAACCTTTAGAAAATGTTAAATTTGTTGATAGAGATTTATTAAAACCAAATAATTACAACCCAAATAAAGTATCAGAACAAAATCTTGAATTATTAGTTCAGTCTATATTAGTAAATGGTTGGACTATGCCAATAGTTATAAGACCTGATTATACAATTATAGATGGTTTTCATAGATGGACTGTATCAGGTAGAGAGCCATTAAAAACATTATTAAAAAATAAAGTTCCAGTTGTTATTGTAGACCATAAAGATCATGCAGAAGATGTTTATGGAACTATTACACATAATAGAGCGAGGGGAACTCATTTATTAGAACCAATGAAAGCAATTGTGAAAGAATTATTAGATGAAGGAAAATCAACAAAAGAAATATGTAAGGAATTAGGAATGAAACCAGAAGAAGTATTTAGATTATCTGATTTCACAAGGGAAGATTTTTTAAAAATGATGATTAAGGATCAAAAGACTCATAATAAATCATATCAAATAAAAAATTTCAAGTAAAAAATTTATAGGAGGTGATAATATGGCAAAAATGACTTTAGCCGAACAAGCACAAGAAATTTTAAGAATTGCAGAAGAAAGTGGAGTACAAAGTAATTACTTTTTTATAACTACTTTCAAAAGATATCAAATGCAATTAGTTATGTTATATGAATTAGAAAAATCTATAAAAGATGATGGAATATTAGTTGAAAAAGAATATGTTAAAGGTAGAAAAAATTTATATTCTAGTCCAGCAGTAAAAGATTATAATGCAACAACAGATAGTGCAAATAGAACAGTAGCAACTCTTATGAAGATCATTAAAAATTATAATGTAAGTGATACAACCAAAGAAGAAGACCCGCTCATGAAGATTATTAATGGTGGTGACGATGATGGCAGTGACGAGTAGTAAGGCTTACGAATATTGCAAAAGCTCTATCAGGAAGAAAACAACTCCTAAATACGTCAAAAAGCAGATGCGAGATTGGATGCGAATTGCAGAAGGAAAAAACGCAAAGTACTTTGTATCTGAAAAAAAGGTTCAGCAGATTGAAAACATTCTGAAACTGCTTATCATGCCAAAAGGATTGAAAGCAGGACAGTCTATGTATAAGTGTGCCACTGGCTATCAGTGGTTGATCTATACAGCCATGCTATGCACTGTATATCGTGACAAGCCGAAAAAGCGAAGATATGAAACAGGGCTGTTGGAAATTTGCAGAAAAAATTTTAAAACGTACACAGTCGGAACAATCTTTATTATTCTGTTTTTGACAGAGCCAAGGTTCTCAAAGTTCTTTTCAGTTGCGCCAGATGGTGCATTGTCGAGGGAAATAAAAGAAGCAATCTCAGATACAATCAAAAGCAGTCCGCTTATATATGAGTACAAAGGAACGAAGCGTTTCAAGCTGTTAAGGGACTACATTAAGTTCAAGCCGAATGAAAACACGTTGATTCCGTTAGCGTACAGTAATAACCGTATGGACGGACGTATGCCGAATGCATTTATTGCAGATGAAGTTGGAGCATTGCCGAACGGTTATCCTGTTGAAGCCATGAGGTCTGGACAGCTTAACGTTGTTAACAAACTAGGGTTCGTTATCAGCACGAAATATCCGACAATCGACAATCCTTTCGAGGACGAGGTTGCATATGCCAAGAAGGTTCTTGATGGCATTGAGAAAGACGATACTATTTTTGCACTTCTATATGAGCCAGACAAATCAGACTGGGAAACAGACAATCTTGTTTTGAAACAGGCGAATCCTGCGTCATTGGAAATCCCTGAAATTTGGAATGATCTTGTAAAGAAAAGAGCAAGAGCCATTGCCATTGAGAACGAGCGAGAAAACTTTGTTACAAAGCACTGCAATATTATCTATCAAGGTCAGGGAACTGAAACATTCATTGATGTTAAAGATGTTCAGGCGTGCAAGGTTGCAGATATTGATTGGTCTGGAAGGGTTGTATATTTAGGCGTTGACCTTTCAGAATCAAACGATAATACATCTGTTGCCATGGTTTCTGTAGATGATGATGATAACATTCTTGCAGAAAGTTTTGCGTTCATTCCATCAGACAGAATCACAGAAAAGACCATATCAGAACGTGTGAACTATCAGGAACTATTGAAGAGTGGAAAGGTGATTGCGTGTGGTGACAGAGTTATTTCTTATGCGTTTGTTGAACAGTTCATATTGAGTCTTGAGAGCCGTTATAACGTGCAAATTCAGGCAATTGGATATGACAGGTGGAATGCATTGTCTACGGCACAAAAACTCGCAAATGAGGGATATAACACGGTTCAGATAAAGCAGTATTCAAGTGTCTTGCATTCTCCGACAAAGAGGATGAAAGAGGCAATCCTTACGCAGAAATTCAAATACACAGAGAACAAACTTCTTGAAATCAATTATCAGAATGCGAAATGTGCATATGACACAAACAAAAATATGTATGTCAACAAGAAAAAGAGCAACGGCAAAGTTGATATGGTTGTATCACTTATCAATGCGATTTACCTTCTTGAGCAGGATTATTTCTTGAATGAAGGTGACTTCACATTCCAGATGATTTAATTGCTAAAAACGTGCATTTATGCTAATATGTATGTGTAAAAATGTTTCAAATAGAAAATACTAACGAGGGGCGGTAACGAGAGTGGCACTATTTAAGAAAAGAATCAAGAACAAAATAAATCTTAACGATCAAAGTGTTCAGCTTGACGATGTGCTGTTGTCGGCATTGCTCAATAATGAGACCATCACAAGGGATAAGGCGCTGACACTTCCTGCCGTATCAGGTGCCGTGGATTTCATCAGCGGTTCGATTGCATCCATGCCTGTTAAACTGTACAAGTACAAGAACGGCAAGGTTGAAGAAGTGCAGAGAGACAGCCGTGTACGAATGTTGAACGGTGACACAGGAAACACGCTTGACGGTTTCCAGACAAAAAAAGCCATGGTCGAGGATTACTTACTCGGAAAGGGTGGATATTGTTATATCCAGAGAGACAGACAGAACAACGTAACGGCGCTGAAATATATTCCAGATATGAACGTTACCGTGTGGTCAAATTCAGACCCGATGAACCGTTTCGTGCAGTTCTATGTTGGCACAAATAAAATTTATCCATGGAACATGGTCAAGTTGTTGAGGAACACCAAAGATGGAGCAAGCGGAAAGGGATTGACGGAAGAAATATCTAAGGCTCTTGAAACAGCATACAGTACGTTGGTATATCAGCTTGGACTGGTTCAGACAGGCGGTAATAAAAAAGGATTCTTACAGGCAGAGCGCAGACTTGGACAGGAAGAAGTGGACAAGCTCAAAGAAGCATGGAAGAGGTTATACGCCAACAACACCGAATCCGTCATGGTTCTGAACAACGGCATCAAGTTTCAGGAGTCGTCAAATAGTTCAGTCGAAATGCAGTTGAATGAGAGCAAGAAGACTTTACAGGATGAAATAAATGGAGTATTCCATATTCACAGTGACTTCAACCTGACATTCAAGGAAGCAATATATCCGATTATTAAAGCATTTGAGACAGCTATAAACAGCACACTGCTGTTGGAGAAAGAAAAGAAAAACTTCTTCTTTGAGTTCGATACAAAAGAAATTGTGAAAGCAAGCATCAAGGAAAGGTTCGACGCTTACAAGGTTGCGAAAGAAACAGGACTTATGACTATCAATGAGTTGCGCCGAATGGAAAATCTCAATTATATTGAGGGTATGGACGTGATCAATGTTGGTCTTGGCGCAGTATTGTATGACACCAACACAGGAATATATTACACGCCAAACACTGGACAGGTGACAGGTGGAAATGAAGAAGAAGAAACGGCTGAGAAAGTTGAAGAAACTGAAAAGGGGGCAGATGATGAATTACAAGTACTTGAAGAATCTGACGAAAACAAGCGCTGATTTTTATGTTTATGGCGATATCGTTGATGAAAACGAACCTGACTGGTTTGGTGAAAAGTCAGAAACAGCAGTTGACACGAACACATTTAAGGCAGAGCTTGACAGTCTGACAGGAGTGACAGATTTTAATATCTACATCAACTCAGGCGGTGGCTCAGTGTTTGCAAGTTCCGCAATGGTAAGTATGCTGAAGAGATTCAGACAGAACACAGGAGCGAAGATTCATGCATATATTGATGGATTGTGTGCAAGTGCAGCAACGTATCTTGCCATGGTTGCAGATGATATGAATATTTACAAAAATTCTGTGCTGATGATTCATAAGCCAATGACGTTTGCATATGGAAATGCTAATGAGTTACAGCATAGCATTGACACATTGAATCTGATTGAAAGCGGAACGATGTTGCCAATGTATGAAGCAAAGGCAAAAGAAGGGATCACAGCAGAGAATATCGCAGAACTGGTTGGCAACGAAACATGGTTCTGTGGAAATCCTGATGATGATATGTACATCGGAAATTATTTCAATGTGAACGCATTGGACAGTGTGAAGGACGTACAGGCATGTGTAACGGACTTATTCAGAAATTACAAGCATGTGCCAGATGCATTAAGAAAGCCAAAACAGGTTAAAAAGCCTGTTGAGGATCGTGTGCTTGACTATTCAGCATACGAGAATATTATTAGTTCATTAAAGGAAAACGGAGGGGTGAATAAATGAACGTAAAAGAACTCATTGAAAATCGAAATTCAAAAGTCGCTCAGATGGAGAAATTGCTAACAACTGCAAAGGCAGAAAACAGATTACCATCTGAAAACGAAAAGAAGCAGTTTGCAAACCTTGAAAAAGAGGTAAAGGACATTGATGCAACTGTTGCTATGTATGATCAGATGGCAGAAATGAGCGTGAAGAAGGTGCCAAGCGCACCTGTTGAAATGACAAATGCAGAAAAAGATCACAAAGCATTCGAGAATGCAATTCGTGGCATTGTGAATACCGACACACCAACAATGCCAGCAGATGCAAAAACACTTATTCCGACAACTGTATGGAATGAAATCATTTCACAGGTTATCGAAATCTCACCTGTGTTCTCAATGGCAGACCGTTATAACATCACTGGCAATCTAGTATTACCAAAATATGATGCACAGAACAGTTCAATCGTGATGCAGTATGCAGATGAAGGAACTACAGCAGAATCTGGAAAGGTTGTTATCAGCCAGATCACTCTTGGTGGATTCCTTGCACGTTGCCTTGCAAAAATTTCAAAAAGCTTGATTAACAATTCCAACTTTGACATCATTGGCTTTGTTGAAGCAAAGATGGCACAGGCAATCGCACTGTATTTCGAACATGAGATTCTATTCGGTACAGATGGAAAGGTTGAAGGTCTGAAGGGCATTACATCAGATATGACTGTTACAACTGCCGCAGCCACAAAGATTACATCTGACGAGCTGATGGATGTGCAGGATAAGGTAATCGACAACTATCAGGCTAATTCTGTTTGGATCATGAATCGTGATACTCGAAATGCAATCAGAAAATTGAAGGATAATGACGGCGATTATTTATTGAATCGTGATTTTACAGCAAAGTGGGGCTATACACTTCTCAACAAGGATGTTTATTGTTCTGATGCGATGGACAAGATGCTTGCAGGAAAAACAGCAATTTATTATGGTGACTTCTCTGGTTTAGCTGTGAAGGTTTCCGAAAATGCTAATATGCAGGTATTGCAGGAAAGATATGCAGAAGAACATTTACTTGGAATTCTAGCTTTCGTTGAGTGGGATGCAAAAGTTGCAGATACTCAGAAACTTGCAAAACTTGTCATGAAGGATGCATAAATCATTAGAAAGAGGTGAGCAATATGAAAGCAAACAAGGTTAGTGATATTACAGAAGAAAACGTCGCAGATTATTTGAGACTGGACGAAGTAAATGACAGTGAAATAAATACATTGACCACGCTTATTTCTATTGCAACCTCATATATCAAGAGTTATACAGGACTTGACGATGCTAGCGTTGACAAATACCCTGAATTTGTGATTGTAGTGCTTATTTTCTGTCAGGACATGTGGGATAACCGAACAATGTATGTTGACAGTAAAGACTTGAACAACACGGTGCAGAGCATTCTCGCAATGCACAGTGTCAATCTGTTGTGAGGTGTGAACCATGTTAAATGCAGGGAAGTATTCAAAGCGTATCAAGATATATAAGACCGTCATTGTTACTGATGATGATGGCTTTCAGACAGAACAGAAAAATGTGATTCTTACACCATATGCATATGTGAGAACAACAAAAGGATTTACGCTGATTGCGAATAATTCTGATTTTGAGAAAGCATACACCAACTTCACAATTCGTTATCCGAAAACAAAAATCACAAGAGATATGCTGATTGATTTTCATGAAAAAACTTATTCCATTGAATATCTCAACAACGTTGATGAAAACAGCGTAGAATTAGAAATTCAGGCAAAGGAAGTGACTCACTGATGGCAAAGATTGTTTTTGATATTGATGACAGCGTGCTGAAGGATATATCTTATATTGACAAGCAGTTTGATCACATCTTTGGTGGTATGACACAAGCAGGCGCAGAGGTAGTTCACAAGAACGTTATTTCGGCACTTCCAGAGGCGCTGAAAAGTTCAGGCTTCACAAAAAACGTGAAGCTGTCACGTGTGTATAAAACTCCATCAGATGATGGTATCAACACGAAAGTTATGATCACTGGATATTTCAAAAACAGGGAAGGCAAGAAGACTCCTGCACCACTTGTTGCTAATATGTTCGAGTATGGCAGTGATAAAAGGAGATATCCAAAGCATCCATTTTTCCGAAAGTCTTTCAAAAAGTCACAAATCATGAAAGCAATGGAAGAAGCGCAGAAGAAGTTGAGCGGGGGACTGTTAGATGAATAGCCTCATTGAAAAAACATTGAGTGGTTTCACGGTCAACGGCAAAAAAATTCCAGTCAAGTTCTTACGATACAACGGAAGTTCAGAAACATACATCACTTACATGATGACAGATGCGGACAGTGTGCTGCATGGTGATGATGAACTGCTGAACTACGTTGAATATTATGATTTTGATATTTACTCAAAAGGCAATTACAAGCCGATTATCAAGGCGTTAAAAGGATTGCTTAAAGCTGTCGGGTTTATGTGGGAACCTGACCGTTCATCCGAAGATATGTATGAGGACGATACGAAGTATTACCACAAGACATTATGTTTTTCAATCGAAAGGAGCGAATAATGGCTAAGATCGGGTTAAATAACTTCCGATATTCAAAACTTACGGAATCGGAAGAAGGTACAGCAACATATGATGGCGCGAAAAAGCCAGCCAAGGCTATTTCGTGTAAGGTGGATATCACCAACAATGATGCGGCTTTGTATGCCGATGATGTATTGGCAGAAAGTGATACATCTTTCCAAAAGGGCTCTGTAACAGTAGAAATCGACAATGAAGATGTGCAGACAATGGCAGACCTTCTAGGACATAAGGTGTCTTCAGAAGGTTCAGAACTTGTCAGAAATGCAAACGATGTTGCGCCATATGTTGGTTTCGGAAGAATCGTTACAAAGATGGTGAACGGAGCTTACAAGTACACAGTAGAATTCTTGTGCAAAGTTAAGTTCTCAGAGCCATCACAGGATGATTCTACAAAGGGCGAAAGTGTATCATTCAGCACAACTGAACTTGCAGGAACTGTTGCAACATTGGCTGATGGCACATGGTCAAAGTCAGAGACGTTTGATACAAAGACTGAAGCTGTCACATATCTTGAAGGACTGATGGCAAAGGCTTAAGTCTAAAAAGAATATTAAAGACAGGGATAGTCCCTGTCTTATTTTTTTAGGAGGGTAAACATGAAGGAAGTATCAAAGACACTTGAATACAAAGACAAGAAATACAAACTAGTTTTCAATCTTAATGTGATGGAAGTTATTCAAGATAAGTACAGAACACTTGAAAACTGGGGCAAACTCACAGATGGTGCAAAAAACAATGGCGAGCCAAACGCAAAGGCTGTTATCTTTGGAATCACGGCAATGCTGAATGAAGGAATTGACATTGACAATGAGGAAAATGGCACGAGTGAAAAGATGCTTACTAACAAGCAGGTCGGCAGAATGATCACGGAAATTGGCTTGAAATCATCCGCACAGTTAATGAATGGTGTTGTCGTTGACAGCACTAAGAGTGCCGAAAAAAACGCATAATACCCGATGAAGATGAACCAGAGCCAATAGACTTTACATGGTTCTACTTTATCGGGCGTAACAAACTCGGTTTTACATTCCATGAGGTTGGCAGATTGACAATGACAACTTTCAACCTGTTCTATAAGCATTACAAAAACGATTTTGACTTCGAGTTGATGCTTGAAAAGACAGGAACAACATACGCAAAAGCATATGAAAAATCACAACATGAAGATGATTGGTTTTAAGGGGGTGAGTGCATGGCATTAGGTGGAACAATCAAGCTACAAGGCGAGAGCGAATATAGACGAGCATTGAAACAGATTACACAGAACTTGCGAGAAGTTTCTTCTGAAATGAAGATCGTCACAAGTACATACGACAAGAACGACACAAGCACCGACGCATTGACTGCCAAGAGTGACGTGCTGAACAAGCGACTTGAAGAGCAGAAATCAAAGCTGAAGTTAGTGTCTGACCAGTACAAACAGTATCAGGATGCTGTTAAAAAGTCAGCAGACGAGCATACACAACTAGGCGAAAAGTTGGAAAATGCAAAGGGAAAGCTCGCAAGCATCGAAGCGCAGTCTGGTAAAAACACCAAGGAATATGAAGAACAGAAAAGGGTTGTTGATGAACTTCAAAAGCAGTATGACGAAAGCACAACGGCTCAGGACAACAACAAGAAATCACTATCACAGCTTGCAGTGCAGATGAACAATGCAAAAGCCGATGTTATCAAGACAACAAAAGAGATTGACAATCTCGGCAAAGAATCTGATGGTAGTACAAAACAGGTTGATGAACTGTCGAAGAAGATGGGCGACGCTGATGGTGCATCAAAAAACCTTAACGATGGTTTTACAGTACTTAAAGGTACGATGGCTAATCTTGCATCACAGGCAATCAGCAAGATTGTTGATGGATTCAAGGGACTTGTAGATGGTGCGGTTGACTATCAGAAGTCCATGGAGTATTACACAACATCATTTACGGTCATGACAGGTTCAGCAGATAAGGCAAGCGAGACGGTTAAGAAACTTTCTGACATTGGAGCAACAACGCCATTTGATATGCCACAGTTAGCAGATGCAACATCATTGCTGATGAACTTTGGCTTTAATGCTGATGATGCTGTCGGCAGTATGATGATGCTTGGTGATATTTCTCAGGGTAATGCAGACAAGCTGGATTCCATTACGAGAGCGTATGGGAAAATGAGTTCGGCGCAGAAAGTATCGCTTGAAGACATAAACATGATGATTGATGCAGGATTCAACCCGTTACAGGAAATCTCAGAACATACTGGAGAAAGCATGTCAAGCCTTTATGACAGAATATCAAAGGGCAAAATGTCAGTTGATGAGATCACGGAGTCTATGAAGCGTTCAACGTCTGAAGGTGGCAAATATTTTAAGTCAATGGATGCACAGTCTCAGAATTTGGATGGCAGACTTTCTACATTGAGTGATACTATCAATTCAAAACTTGGCGAAGCATTACAGCCGATTCTGAAAAAAGCCTCTGATGAATGGATTCCAAACATCACAAATGCAATCGACAATATGGATATTGATTCTGTCGTTTCTGTTATTGATGATATCATTTCTGGTGTTGGTGATTTATTCGGATTCATTATGGACAATGGCGATACAATCATTTCACTTGTTGCAGGAATCGGTACAGCAATGATGACGTGGAAGGTAGCAAGCATGATTAACGGCGTGGTTGGAGCAGTTAAAGCATTTCAGGTTGCTAATGAGGGTGCATCTGTTGCACAGGCATTATTGAATGGTGTCATGAATGCCAACCCAATCATGTTGGTTGCAACGTTGCTTGCAGGACTGATAGCAACAATCGTCACATTGTGGAACACAAACGAGAATTTCCGCAATGCTGTTATAAGTGTGTGGAATGCATTCAAGGACACTGTCGGAAATGCGATTAAATCGGTAGGTGGATTCATAGGCAACCTCATATCGTGGTTTCAGGCTCTTCCTGGGCGTATTGGTGCATTCCTTGGTGAAGTTATAGGCAATGTACAGAATTGGGCTTCTAACATGGTTTCTAGGGCTTCTGAAGCAGGTTCTAACTTTGTTGGCAGGGTTGTATCATTCATCCGTGGTCTTCCGTCTGCTGTATGGAATTGGCTGTCAAGTACATTGAATAACGCATGGAACTTCGCAGGACAGTTGGCACGAGCGGGTGCAAATGCCGCATCTGGACTTGTAAATAACATTGTCGGGAAAATCAGAAGTCTTCCAGGGCAGTTGTATAATTGGGGTGTTGATATGGTTCAAGGTATCGCAAACGGTATCAGGAGTGCAATCCATAAAGTCACAAGTGCAGTCAGAGATCTTGCAAACAAAATCAAGTCGTTCCTTCATTTCTCAAGACCTGATGAAGGCCCATTGGCTGAGTATGAAAGTTGGATGCCTGACATGGTTGATGGATTGAGCGATTCTTTAAGAAAGGCAAGTCCAGAACTTATCAGTCAGACAGAAGCATTGGCGAGTGGAATGTCTGACGCATTCAATGCTAATGGTGGTATTTCAGCAAGTGGTGGAAGAAGCTACGATTCTATGGTTGCGGCATTCAAGGATGCTTTGTCACAGGTCAAAATTGAAATGGACGATGAAGAAATGGGTCATTTCGTTGATAAAACCGTTACAAAGCTTATTTATACTTAAGGCGGTGAAAATATGAGAAATTATGTTATTCAAAATGGAAAAGACAGCCGATATTTAAAAGGATTGCTGATACAGGAATTGCCACCGATTACAAAGCCATTGATGCGTACAAGCATTGAGCAGATAGACGGGCGTGACGGTGATGTGATCACAAGGCTTGGATATTCAGCTTATGACAAAAAAATGAAAATCGGTCTGTTCGGCGACTATGATATTGATGATATTATTACGTTTTTTAATTCAAGCGGAACGGTCACGTTTTCAAATGAGCCAGAAAAATACTACGTGTACGATATTCTTGATGCGATTGATTACGAACGACTTATGAGGTTCAGAACGGCTGAGATCACGTATCATGTACAGCCATTCAAATACAGCAGTATCGAGAAACTGAAGGTGTTCAGCAATCCGACAAGTGCTATCACAGTAAGAAATAACGGCAATTATGTATCAAAGCCAGTTATTCATATCAAAGGAGCAGGGATTATCAATCTGTCATTGAATGGCGTGCAGTTGTTCCGTATTGACTTGAGTACGACAAATTCCATCACAATAGACACGGGAAGGCTTGAAGCGTACAATGATGATGTACTGATGAACCGATACGTTGTCGGCGATTATGACAAGTTTGTTCTTAAAGTTGGAGCTAACTCCGTGTCATGGGATGAAGCATTGACATATATTGCGTTTGAAAAGAATTCGAGGTGGATATAATGAAAACAAATTTTGAAATGATCAGGGGTGACACGTTGAGCTTTGCTTTTGAAGTTGAGTTTGACGAAGCACCGCAGAAATTAGAAAAGGCAGATTTTACATGCAAAACGAATTTTGACGATGATGATGTAGTGTTTCATAAGGAATTAGAAAATGGAATCAACTTTTCAAAACAGGACGGAACAAAGCTGTATTATATTGTTCGTATTGCACCAGAGGACACAAAAAATCTTGAGAAAGGAATGTATTATTATGACTTGCAAATCGAACTAAATGGGGATGTATTTACCATTCTCAATGGGGCGCTTAAAATAGAAAGTGATGTGACAAGATGAGCAAATATTATAGAGTGAAAACATTGATGCTGAAAGGCCAGAAAGGCGATACAGGGTACGGTATTTCAAATGTTAAGATGAATGATGATTATACTTTAACTATCACAATAGAAAACGGGATGCATTTCAATACACCGCCAATCCGTGGAGAAAAAGGCGAGCGAGGTGCTTGCATTAGGTCTGCTGAACTGCGTGACGACTACTCACTACTGTTTACTCTTGATAATGGCGAAACAATTGAGACTACAGCAATTCTCGGCAAAGAATTTGAAAATATCCGCACATTAGAAGCATCTGCAACCAGTGCAAGTAAGATTGCAACTAGTGCTAGTACAAGTGCAAGTGCATCAGCACAGAGTGCAAGCCAAGCATCAATTTCTGCAAGCGAAAGTGCAAGCAATGCAAGTACAAGCGCAAGTGCATCAGCACAGTCAGCAAAAAATGCAAGTCAGAGTGCTACAAATGCACAAGAGAGTGCAATCAGTGCAAGTACAAGTGCAGATACTGCAACATCTAAGGCTACAGAAGCAAGTACATCAGCTACAAAAGCAAAAGAATCTGAGACGAATGCAAAATCATCAGAAACAAATGCATCTAACAGTGCGAAAGAAGCTGAAGCAAGTGCAGTAAATGCTAAAGCATCTGAAACTAAAGCCGAGGAATATGCCAACAATTTACAAAATTCAACTGAAGCCATTAGTCAACTAAAGGAAGATTTAGTTGCAAACTCAAAAGAAGATGCTAAAACTAAACGTAGTTTATCGGCGTTGTGGGCTTTGAATAATGGTATCTCTTATAGATTTGAAACGGACACAGAAAAAGCCTATCAAAAGGGAAGTTCCGAGTGGTGCTAAGTTAGGTGCAGTAAACAAGATTTGTGGAAGAACGATTGTATATAACCAATTATTTACAACTGAAAATTATGATAGTGATAGTTTAAAAATCACATATGCAGACAACGTTATTACAATAAATGGTTCTACAAGTAACAATTGGATCAATTTTAGCCCACTAGATGAAAATTCAAATATTATCGCTAAGTTTTATATTAAAATGACCATTATAAAGAATGATGACAAGTTATCATTTAACTACGGTTGGTTAAATAGAAGTTGCTATACTGATTCAATATCCACAGGAAGTTCGTCAGCCATATATAATCAAACAACTAGCCAGTTAGAAAAAGAACCGTCAACAGGTATTTCATGGGATGGTTCATTGGGTAGCGTAACGTTCAATGACGTTAAAATCCAAATAATCGTTGTTAACCTAACAAAGATGTTCGGAGAAGGCAACGAGCCTTCAACTCCAGAAGAATTTGAAGCAATGTTTCCAAATGATTATTATCCTTACAATGAAGGAACGCTTATGAGTATGAGCGTAAACGAGGTTGTTGAAAAAGGTAGAAATTTATTCGATTGTTACGGATTCTCTGCCAAGGGTATGACAAGTTTAAATGATGAAAGAGTACTTGCCAATAGTTATGGAACGACAATTTCCACAACTGAGCCAACAAACAAGATTGTTGTAGTGCAGACACAAGCACCTAACAGTTATAAAACTTCTGCTGATAACGGATATTTCTGCACAGGTGTAAAAGATATGAAGCCGTCAAAAAGTTATGTATTCTCATTTGATTTCACGCCTACAAAGAAACTTATTGCAGATGGTCAACTTTCATTTCTTGTAAACGGAAGACTTTCTCAAGGTACTATCACTGTAGGCGAATTAAATGTTAAGAAAAGGCTTTCTATCCAAATTGATTACAGTGTAGTAGATAACAGACAATATTTAGAGGTTCGATTAGGTGGCATGAGTGGTATTTTTGAGAATTTCCAATTAGACGAAGGGAGCACGGCTACATCATACACACCATATCACGAAAGCACATTTCCAATACCACAAGCAATCCAAAATTTAGACGGTTACGGTTGGGGCGTTAACAACGTGTACAACTATGTCGATTATGAAAACAAGAAGTTTTATAAGTACGTCAATAGGGTTGATTTAGGTACATTTAATTTCACTTATGTAACTTATGGAAATGATAACCGATTTTACCTTTTCAGAATTTCACTTCCAAACGGCATGGAAAAAGATGATAATGCATACTTACACACTAACAATTTACTATGCAGTAAATATACGGATGCGCCATGGGAGACTATATGGGCGAGTGGAACTGATAAAACAATAACACGAACTAGTAGCACAATTAACATAACAGATTCATCATTTAGTGACGCAGAAAAATTTAAGCAGTCACTACAAGGCGTTTACCTTTATTATGAACTAGCAGAACCTGTTGTTACTGATATATCAGATATTATCGGAGATACATTCCAAGAACCTTTTAATGTTGAGAGTGGGGGTTCTTTGACTTTTAAGAACACAAATGGAGACGGCTACCAACTTGCAGTTTCAAGCGATATTCAGTACGTTGTATCACTGAAAGAGGTGACATCATAATGACAGATTTACAAATTAAAATGATGGAAAAATTAGGTTTGTCAAAAGAGGACTTTGAACCTATCAACAAGGAAGAATTACTTGAAGAAGCATATTTGAAATGTGAATATAATTCTATTTTAATCGAACAACTAATGGGGTAATAAATATGATTTACAGACTAATGAAAAATAAGATTAAACGCGAAGGTTTGACAGAAGAAAACAAGAATTTATTAGATGTATACCTTTTGGGTAAAAGGATTACACAATCACAGTACGAAGAATTAATGCGATTAGCAAATTAAAAAGGATCACTGAAGGACAGAAAGAGATGTGATAAAATGAGCGAATATTTCATAAAACCAATCGTAAAAACATTGATGCTTAAAGGTCAGGAAGGGCAGAGCATCAAGGAAATCAAAAAAACTAGCACAAGCGGGCTGACTGATACTTACGAAATATCACTTACTGATGGGACTAAAAAACCATTTACAGTAAGCAACGGCAAAGGCATTGTATCAATTGCGAAGACATCAACAATCGGATTATTAGATATATACACGATTACATATAATGATGGAACAACATCAACATTTAATGTAAAGAACGGTGACATTGCAGACCTACTTGACAGGACTTATCCAGTTGGCTCTATTTATATGAGCGTAAATAGTACGGAACCATCAACATTGTTTGGCGGTACGTGGGAAAGGCTGGGAGGACGTTTTCTAATTGGTGCAGGAACAAATACGGAGATAAATTCTAATGGAGAATATGGCGATCTTGGGCGTGGAGACCCAACCTTTGCAGGCGGTGAAACAGGTGGTCAATACTATCATCAATTAACCATTGACGAAATGCCTAAACATACACATAATATTAAATCATCTTCAACTGATGGTGATGATAAAAAAACTTGGGTTTTGAAAGACCACATGCCTAACACGAGTCTGGAAAGACTACCATGGCAATGGGGTGGAAAAGCTGTTTCATATGAAGGCAGTGGAAATAAACATAACAATATGCCACCATATTTAGCTGTTTACATGTGGAAAAGAACGGCATAAAGATATAACATGGCAAGAAAGGAGGTTTAAAGGTGATTAGAGTATTTTCTCCTACAGATAAGACATTTACATCAAATGGTGATGCGGTTATCCGACCATTCAAGGCAAAAGTACATAAAGAGGACAACGGAAAATTCTATCTGAATATTGAGGCAGACATATCATATGTTGACATTCTGACAGCAAATAGAATCATCGTTGCAGATACGCCACAGGGCTCACAGGCATTTCGCATTAAAAATCCAGAAAAGACAAAACACAAGATCACGTTCAAGGCACAGCATATATCGTATGATGCTCAAAACTATGTGATCGCAGACAGTTATGTTGTTGATAAGAATTGCAATGATGCAATGAACCATCTGAACAGGGCTACAGACAATCCTAGCCCGTTTCAGGTGATGTCTGATATTACCATGGTAGATTCATATAGATGTGTTAGAACATCGCTGTATGACGCTTTTAGCACGGTTTTGGAGCGTTGGGGCGGGCACTTTGTACGTGACAATTACAGGTTCGGTATCATGAGTACTATCGGGCGTGATAACGGGGTTACAGTACGATACAAAAAGAATCTGAAGGAAATGACATGCACGGCAAACTGGGATAATGTTGTGACAAAACTTATGCCAGTTGGAAAAGACGGCTTGATGTTGGATGAAGTCTACCTTTACAGCAAGACACAGTACGATATTCCATTTACAAAAGTCGTGTCTTTCAATCAAAATGTTGACCAAGACCTTTACAAAGATGCTGACGGCAATCTTGATGAAGTGGCATACAATAACGCACTGATTGAGGATTTAAGGAAGCAGGGGCAGGCATATGTTGATGAAAATTGCACGCCAAAAGTGAATTACACCTTAAAAGCAAACGTTGAAAAGCTGACTGATATAGGCGATACAATCGAAGTTATTGACGAACCAATGGGTGTGGATATCGTGACACATGTTATTTCGTATGAGTATGATTGCATTCTGGGAAAGTATACGGAACTTGAATTTGGGAATTTTCAGCAGAAAGTTTCCGACCTTATGGGAACAGTAAGCTCAACAATTCAGCAGATTGTGGAACAAAACAATGCAAACTTACAGGTGGTATTCTCAGATGCAATTCAGCAGGCACAGGAATCAATACTTGGTATGATTGACAGTTCGTATGTGGTTTATGAAGGTGACAAGATTCTGGTTGTTGATGCATTACCAAAAGAAGAAGCTCACCACGTTATTATGATTAATAGCGGTGGTATTGCATTTTCAAGCACTGGAATCAATGGAACATTCGAGAGTGCATGGACGATTGATAATGTGCTAAATATGCAACATATAAATGTGATTAATCTTGTTGCTGACATGATAAAAGGTGGAACTTTAAAACTTGGCTCTAACCTTAACCAGAACGGACAGATTGAGGTATATGATGAAGCGAATAATCTGATTGCAAAACTAGACAAAAACGGGCTGATTATGTATGGGCTTGACGGCTCATATCTGGTAGTCAATAATTCAGTTGGTTTTGCAGGATATGACCGCACAGGAGCAAAGACATTCTGGGTTTCAGGTGACGAGTTCCACCAGAAAAAATCTGTAATCGAGGAAGAGATCACGTTATGCAACAAGGCAAGATTTATTCCGATAACTGTTAAAGATGGCGATACTGTTACAAATGACGGCATCGGTATAGTAGGGGTATGATATGGCTACATCAGGAACATTCAAAACATCAGCATACGAAGGTGCGTGCTTGCAGTTCGACTGGATGTTAAAAAATCAGAGTGTCGCTAACAATCAATCCGTCATTTTATGGACGTTGAAGGGTGCAGGGATTAAGTCGGGTTATTGGTACATGGCAGGTCCTTTCAAGTGCGTTATAAATGGGACTACAGTTTATCAGTCAAACACAAGGATTAAATTATACACTGGAACGGTTGTGGCATCTGGAGAGCTTGCAATCGGTCATGATACCAACGGTTCAAAGAGTTTTTCAGCATATGCAGAATGTGCAATTTATACAACGGCGGTGAACTGTAAAGGTTCTGGAAGTTGGAGCCTTCCAGACATTGGCAGAGCATCAAAGCCAAGCTTAAACACATGGCCGAACAATTCTCCAAACTTTAATATTGGCGATACTATTGCTGTACACATGAACCGAAAATCATCAGTATTTACGCATACAGTGGTGCTGAAGTTGGGTTCATACAGTTATACAATCGGAACAGGTGTTACGGATAATATTTCACTTGATACAGACAGGATTGCATCGAATCTTTATGCACAAATGCCAAACAGCAATGAAATGACAGGCGAAATTGAGGTCACAACGTACAGTGGCAGTGCGGTTATAGGTACGTCAAGCTGTACAATCATTGCGCACGTTGTAAATTCTAATCCAACATTTAATGTTGAATATGAGGATTCAAATTCTAAAACGGTTGCAATCACAGAAAACAATCAGTACATTATCAGGAATAACTCGACATTAAAAATCAGCGTAAGCAATGCGCAGGCATTAAACAGTGCCACATTGAAATCAATTACTGCCGTAGTAAATGGAAATGCTTATACAGGCACTTTAAGTGGCTCTACAGGCACAATCAATGTCGGTGTGGTAAATGTATCACACGACACTGAAGTGACCGTTAAAATCGTTGATTCAAGGGGAAATGCGGGGCAGAAAGAGATCACGGTGCTTGTGTATGATTGGGCATTACCAAGTGCAATTATCAAGCTGAACCGAAAGAGCAACTATTATTCAGAAACCATCTTAAATGTAAATGCAAACTATGCGTCAATCGGTGGGAAAAATGAGGTAACGATTAAGTACCGCACAAAGAAGGTTGCAAACAGCACATTCAGCACTTACACGACAATTCAGAATAATGTTGATGCAAACTTTACAGCTGATAATTCGTATGAGTGGAATGTTCAGGTTGAGGTTTCCGACAGAATAGGAAAAACAACATACAATCTGATTCTTCCAAAGGGAATCCCGATTACGTACACGGACATCAAGAAATACAGCTTCGGCGTGAATTGTTTCCCAAAGCACAATAACAGTCTTGAAGTGAATGGCGTTTGCATTAGCGGTCAGGTTCTTTACAGCAGTACAAATGGAACAGCAGGAACTGTCACATTATCAGACAGTGCGGAAAATTATACTTATCTTGAAATCTTTTATAGATCATCAGGTGATAATGCTTGCGGAAGTGTTAAGGTATTCAGTCCAAATGGAAAACTTGTGCATTTAGGTACGATTCACTATATTGCAGATTATGACTATGAAAAGTTTGCTCTTGTGAATGTGGCGGGGTCAATGATCACATTCAGTCAGAATTACCAGATTATTCTTAAAAGCAACGGATCAACATATTCAGCAGAAAATGCGATTTTTATAACCAGAGTGGTTGGATATTAAATGAAATCATGATATACTATGAGTGCAGTGTTTTCATGTTCACTGCATTCCTTTCTCAGCTTGTCGGAGGTATTCGGCGGGCTGTTTTTTTT
>ULTA01032192.1_pt1 | contig 30063 bp, 27 predicted proteins | sample 1957181 | NCBI WGS metagenome assembly ULTA01 (sample SAMEA4835722, study PRJEB28245) | human gut metagenome | biome: gut microbiome; material: fecal sample | place: Denmark | collected 2008
TGGTCGGAAACGAAGTCTTTGGCCATGCAGCGGAACGGATGTCCGCTGCCTCTGTCCGAAGGTGACCATGAAATAGTCACCATAGAACAAAGGCAACCGGACATACCTTAGCAGGGTGGTGGGAGTATGAGAACCGCGTTAGGGATAGGAGAATAAAGCCCACAGCAAGGCGAGGACTTGACGCGGATAGCCCGGCAGTTTACTGAAACGCCCAATAAACAGTACAAAATATCACAACAGAATCCTTCATCATCAGGAAGGAAATCCGAGCAAAGTACGAAGTATGAAATCCAGAAATCATACAAGCAAAAAATCAAACTCACTTAAAAGCAGCATAACACATTGTCATTCAAGCAATTCTTCCGAAAGTACCATTTTTATCTGTTAATTAACTCTATAGCCTATGAAATATGACATCAGGAAACGAGGTCTCTCATGCATTATGTATAAATTTGAAAGAAAAAGGGATTATGGCAAGAATAGGATATATAGTGACAGAACTACCAGAACAGCGCATCGAGGAAGACGAACAAAGGATTCAGAAAGAAAACTGCGACATCATCTACAGGGAGCGGTACAACGTAGAGGGGAAAACCAAAGAACTGAAGAAACTTATAGACAATCTGAACGACAGGGATGAAGTTATCTTCTTATCAATGGCAAATGCCTTTAAAGGAGTAAGACAGCTTTGCTTATTCCTCAATATCAGTAGAATTAAAAATCTCAGAATTATATTCTTAAGGGACAGGATAGACAGTTACGGAGAGAAATATGAGAGTTCCACCGAAAATCTGCTGCAAGCCATATCGACACTGACAGAAGATTCATACGCAATCAGGAAGATAAGGAAACTTTCGGAAAAAAGAGAAAGGAGCAGAAGCCAAGCCAGGCAGCTTCGAAACGAGAAATGCGTGGAGCTGTACAAAGCGGGCGTTCCGACAGATGAGATAAAAAAGCAGGTTGGTTTCAGAAGCAAAAGCTCTGTATTCAGGATTCTCAGAGCCAGTGGGGTGAAGACTGACAGGAGAAGGGATGGTGAGGAATAAAATTCAGCTATCTACTTTTATTAGAGAGTAAACATTTTCAAAAAGCATAAGCAGTTTCTTCTCAAAATCATCGGTAGGATGGAATGAGGAATAAAAAAGTAGTCCGCTGTATGAATTATAGAACATGTCAGAGACTAAAAGAAGATTCATATTGTTTTTAATTTCTCCGTTTTTCTCTGCTATAAGAAGAACATTCTTTATAAGTTCTTTTTCTCTGGCTTCTAGAGAAAGATATTTTTCATAGAAAGAAGGATGATATCTTTGAGAATTAAGAATAAAAAAAGAAAAGGCACGTGCTGTTTCATCAACAGGAAGCTGAAGGAAATCCTGAATATGACAAAAACGCTTGTGCAAGAAACTTGCATAACTCAATAGAAAGTCATGAAGAGCAAATTTATCAGAACCAGAAGTCTTAATCATAATATCATCTTCAACTTTAATCAGGTCAAGAAAAAAAGTATCTACAACCAACCGGAAAAGTTCAATTTTATTAGGCGCATAATGATATAAGCCACCCTTGGAAATATTTGTAGCTTTTATCATGTCGTCATAAGAAACATCTTCATAATGACGAGTAAGGAATAATTTGAAAATGGTTTTAAGTATTTCTTTTCTATTCTGCTTCATAAAGATAAGATATTATAGAAGTAAAGATATAAAAAACAAGGGAAATAATAATTTTAAAAAACAAGAAACATATAAAGAATGGTTATTAGCAAGTAAAGGCTCTCGTCAAGAGCCTTTTATTATTACCACACAATCCTCGACTTCGGTGGGCAAACCGAAAAGAGGGCATTGAGTAAAATAAGGTTGTGCTTCTTCATCAGGAGGGGTGCAGACAAGTTCTGCACCGATACTTTTCAGCGTTTCATCAATCATCCTGACTTCTTCATCAGTCAGACCGGTCATGTCTCCGTTGAAGATATAACCGAAAGCCCATGTCGGGATTTTCTCTATGCTCTGTTTCATGGTATATGGGTTTTAGATTTGAACTATCTTGTTTATTCTGCCGGGAAGGAAGTTTCTCAGTGCCGTCTTGTCGATTGACTTGTATTCGTACCAACAGCCGTACTGATTGACGAGAAATGTCTTCAGAATGTCGGAGAAATCAAATCTCCAGCCTCTCACCGGGATTCCGCTCTTGAAGTAGGTGTTATGGTTCACCTGATAGGATATCCAGTTCTTTTCCTCACGGCTGAGTTTTTCCTTATTGTTCACTTTCTGACGAAGGATGTAGGCTTTTGAATACTTAAGAGTGTCAAGTGCGGGCACTTCCCACAATGCGAATTTTGTTGCTATTGCTGCCATAGTCGTATGAATTTATGAGTTAATGAATTTATGCGGATCTGAGAGCGAGGGAGTTGAAGTTTCAACTATCTGCCGTATCATTTCCGACATTTTTTTATGCGTCTTCCGGTCGCTTCGGTCGTTTCGTTTCGGTGCCTGGTTTGAAGGGCATAGCAGAAGCAAGGTTTTGAGAGAAAATACCTCGCCTCCGGCAGGGAAGATTTTCACTCAAACCGACAGGCCTGACCTTGATGAAGCGGAACAGCCCGATATACCTTTGCACCGCCGAACGGAATGGTCAACTGATGCGGACGGAGCCGGATGGTGGAGGATAATGAAGTGAAGGCAGAGAATTTACCTGAATAGTAATTTCTTTTCTGATTATAAGACAGAAGAGACAATAATACAACAAGAATTGTAAAGAACTTAATTAATCTCTGTGAAAGAAATATATTATTGAAAAATAACATACTAAACTTATAGGTTTAGTAAAAAATGACTATATTTGTATTGAAAAAGTTTTGTAGTTATGGAATTTGTAAGAGTTATAAAAGGGTATGACCATCTTTGGGCGGTCAAAGAGCCGGATAAAAAATTAGACGAATTGACATCATTGTTTGAACGCTGGAACAATGCAGATTACCTCTTTCAGTTTTTCAAGGATAACATTGACGATTTAAAGAGTTATTTTAAGATAGAAAAAATTTCACAGGCGATACATGATACCTTTGAAGACTCTGATGCACTGGAAGAACTGATTCTTACATTTCCTTATACAGAAGAGCTGGACACACTGTTTAGACCTCTTGACGTGACCGATATGAAAAGTATGGAGATGACACGACAGAAAGCGAGAAACTGGGAACGGGAAAGGCACGACAGCTGGCTTAGAATTTATGCCATTAGACTTGAACCCAATGTGTATGTCGTTACCGGCGGAGCTATAAAGCTGACAAGGACGATGCAGGACAAAGAGCATACCATGATAGAACTTGACAAACTGAACAGGTGTAAGGATTATCTAATAAGAAATGGTGTATTTGATAAAGACAGTTTCATAGACTTAAATATGGAGGAATAGAAATGAGCAGAACAATTGATTTTTTGAAGCGGCATGAGAGTAATGCTCCTTCAAGATTCCAGGAAAATGCGGAATGGAGACGTGAAAACCGTGAATGGCTCAAATGGTCCCGTGACGTTGCCTTGTCACTGGTTGATTACATGGAGATAAATGAAATCAACCGTAATGGGCTGGCAGAACGTCTCGGTGTTACGCCACAATATGTAAGCAAGATATTGTCCGGCAAGGTAAATTTCTCATTTAAAAGTATTGCTGAGATAGAGAACAAACTATCCATCAAACTCATAAGAATTATGGAGCCGGCATAAATGACAGCAATAAAATAAGGGAAGAGCGACATGGATAAAGTCTGTTCTTCCCTTATTGTTTTTGATTGTGTTACAAAATCAAAAATAAAAGTATTTCTTTATATGGCGGAGGAATGGGGTGGGTTCCTTGTCGATAGAGTAGGGGTTTCCCCATTTTGATATTCCGGACACGGATTCTGCGTATGTGATGTGCAGGCGTTTCTTTGCCCTGGTCATGGCCACATAGAAAAGCCTTGCGGACTCTCTGATTTCCTCCGGAGTCTTCTTGTCAAAGAACGGATAGACACCATCGGTTGCCTCGAAGATGATCACGTTCTCAAACTCCAGACCTTTTGCCTTGTGGACTGTAGAGACGAACACCTTTTCTGTTATACATGAACTGTCACACAGGTCAGCCTCTCGATAGGTCGTTATATCGAGAAGGTGGGCTGAAAGCTGCTCCTTCAGGCTCGGAGTCTTCTCCAGGGAGATTACATCGTTACGGAGGAAGCTGAAGATGTACTGCATCTTCGGGTTCGCTGTTATCCAGTCTTTCTGTATGAATGTGCTATACAGTTGCTCCAGCTCGTCAACAAGCAGAGGAGATTCAAACGACCTCTGGTAGAGACGGCTGAGTGTGCCGTGATAGATGTCGGCATAGGCTCTACGGAACAGCTCGGCCACGGCAGAGTTGTTCTGAAGGCAGTCGATGTGCTGCTGCATGTTGGCAGCAAAGATACCCAAGAAGTGGTCAAGCACTGACAAGGTAGCGATGACGTCATCATCAGCCAGATGGGAGTTCTCCCCTTCAAGGCCGAAGACCTCCAGCAGGGATTTGAGCTTGTAGGACTTCAAGCGTGGAGCCATGATACGTGCCACCCTGAGGGTATCGAAATACAGAGGATGAACGGTAAAGAAAGAGAAGAAGCCGCAATATTTACGGAGATTGTAGTCAAGAATATAACAGTCATATTCCACGTTCTGGCCGATAAGGGTACAGTCACCCACAAAGTCCATAAACGCACACAGGCCGGTCCTACGGTCAACCTTTTCCGCACGTTCATATTCCTGAAGAAGAGGGTTAACGATGTCTCCGAGCATGGCCGGTATCGGCTTGTCAGTGTGAAGGATGATGTTGAAGCGGTCGGTAATCTTCCCTGCATTCACCTTAATGGCCGCAATCTGCACGATGTCATCCTCAAAGACATTCAAGCCCGTGGTTTCCGTATCAAAGATAACGTATTCGCCCTGGCAACACCTGTACAGCTCCAGCATGTATGAGCTGCGCGTGTAGTTGAGAAAATCAGACGGCAGCAGGTAGTTGTCACGGAGATGCTTCACGAAGCGGCGTGCCTCTGAATCGTCATGATAAATACCGGTACCGGTCAGAATCTTAGACCATGCCATCATGTTGGAATCCATGTACACCACCTGCAGATGGGCAAACAGAAGCTGCGCCTGTCGGGTAGTGAAAAGGTCTGTTCCGGAAATCTTGAAGTGGGGGATATTGCGGTCGGTGAGTTCACAGGATATCTGGTCAGCATCCTTATTCCATGGGACAAGAACAGCCACTCTTTCATCAGGATACGAGGTACAGAAATTACCAACACTTTCAGCCACAAGCCTAACTTCAGCGTCCTTTTCGGGAGCGGACAAGATGCAAAGAGAATCCTGTCCGGCTTCAGTAAGATTGTTCGTCTTGGGCAGGAAATGAGGGTCAACATCAAGCTCCATGTTGGCGTATGTATTGAAGACATCCAAGAGATATTTCGGGGAACGATAATTGAAATACAGGCGGTGCATGTTCTCTCCACAGCGTTCACGCAACCATTCAAGCGTTGCGAGCTTTGCACCTATGAATGAGAAGATTGCCTGCTGCTCGTCTCCGAGATAAAGAGTCACGTTTTCCTTAGAATGGTCAGTAAACAGGTCGATGATTCCGAACTGGAAAGGGGAGAGGTCCTGAACCTCGTCAATCTGAATCCAGGAATATTTCTTCAGCCTGTCCTGATGCTGTGAAGCGTGGATATAGGTCAGAATAAGCAGGTCATCAAAGTCAACCAGGTTCCTTTCTTCCTTGTACTGTTGGTATTTTCTTGCAAACTTGAACTGCTGGAGGCAGTCATCCAAGTACTGTGAAGGCTGACCAGAAGTATCTACTTTCGGAAAAACAGTACCGTTGTAGAGTCCGGCAAAGTTCTCCATCGTGTAGTCAAGGGACACCAGCTTGAACAGCGTCTTATAATCAAACGTGCGGAACAGGTCGGTGTGCATCAGGAACTCCTTTGGGCATCCGTTGGCAATCATATAGCCAAGATGCTGCAACTTGATGGCATTGGTAAGAACACGATTGTAGCCACTGCCGGCATAGGAACCTTCTTTCCAGCCGAAAATGGAAGCCATAATGGACAAAGATTCCTGCTCGTCAATGACGGTGGTATCACGTGCCACCACGTTGTTGTCAAAGAGGTAGTGTGAACAGAAGCGGTGTACGTTTCCGACAAACAGGCTCATTTCTCCTGAAGACTGAAGCCTTTCGAGTATTCGGGAGCGCATACCTCTGGCCGCCCTATTCGTGAAGGTCAGACAGAGCATATCATCCAGCGACACACCGCATGAAAGGGCACGAACCACCCTTTCGGCAAGAATATCCGTTTTGCCGCATCCCGGAGGAGCCAGAACCAGGTGATAACCGCTGTCAAGGGTAATCACTTTTTTCTGGAACTCGTCATTTTCATATTTCTTATCGAAGGTGTAAGCAGGATATTCATAGAAGGAGTAATCCTGATGACACCCGGACAACTGGTTCTGGTTGGTTTTATCTTCCAAGTTCATAGGGAATTGAAGTTAAGTTTATTGCTTCCATCTAATCAATCCGAAGAATCTTCATTCATCTGCTTATCGAGATTTCGGCGAAGCCAAAAAGCCCTGCTTCTTTCTTCGGCAAGTCTTTTCTTTTCCTGCTTTTCAGCTTCCCGTTTTATTTCAAAATCTGTCAGGTGCTTTTCATAACCATAGCCGGCCATTTTCTCTTCTATAAACCGTTCTACCTCTTCCCGTAAAAATTTGGGCACTCTTATAACGCAAGTTTCAAAACCATCATATTTGCATTTACGTCCAGAATTAGTACGGTACCCGCCTTTCTTTAAACGCTTCAAATCCTTTATTTTCAACTGTAAGCGGTCGTATCTAGCCCTCAACTTCACATCATGAATATCATTCAAAGATTCTATCTTTTCAACACTAATCTGTTTAAGAATGTCCCTCATCTCGCGCTCCGCATCCTCAATTTTCTGGTCAAGTTCCTGCAAACGAATTACATGTTCAAAGTGTGACATATCAGCCTTATATTTTTGAATTCTCTGATTACGTTACATAATCAGAGAATCGGAGTTATTAAAACAAAAATAGATAAAATGTTCAACTCAAGCAAGAAATATTAAAAGTCAAGAGACAGTTGTAAATTAACTTCTCTATTACATACATTCCGATTTACAGCTTCCTTCACTCTACCAACCATGTCAGTACATCCTGATTTTAATACCGTTAAAGTAGGTAGCCAAACATTACCCATACGGACAAGCTCCATCCGAAAACTCTTCCAATGCTCCAGTGTGAGTGTATTCATCCAAGCTATTTCACCAGGAATGGAGTTCATCAGCATATTAATAGTAGTCATCTTCACACAAGTAAGGTCTATATCCGAACCGTAACAGAAGATTCTTTCATTCGGATGCGTCAGGCTCAAACTTTTGACAGCGGAGAGCAACATCCTGCCGGAGCCGCAAGTCGGGTCATAGACGGACTGGCCAGGACGGATACCGGCACATGTGACACCGGCCATCAGGTCGGAAACATGCTGTGGCGTGAAGAACTGGCCGTTATGTCCGTGGCTGATATATTCCATAAAAACCTCACCGAGGACGTCACAGAAACCTTCAGAATGATCGGCCACCACCTGCACCATCTGTATGAACGTTCTTTTCTCCTGATCATCGTACAGCCTGTCAATCCTCACATAATCCTCTCTGTACTTACCACATGAAAGAACGAAAAGGAATACATCGAGGAAATCCCTGAACACTTCGACACAACCGTGAACCCGTCTCAGTCTGTCGAACAACGTCATAAAATCTTTGGGTATCATAAAATAAAGCGTTAAAATGAAACAATAAAGCAAATCCGGACCTGCGGGATACGGCATCCCCCGATGGGGCGGGGGCGTAATCCTACCGATAGTCACCCGGTCCCATAAGAACCACCTCACCGCCAAACTTCATCCAGCTGATTGAGCTGAGCTGGAAATGGCATACATCCTGCAAAAAATCCTCTATTCCCTCACTATCCTCCAGAAGAACATCCAAAGAGATTGAAATGACCTCACCCTTTTTGCGGTCCAGCACAGCCAGTTTACCATATGCCCAGTCATTAAATGAAGTGGCACGCAAACTATTATAGCGGTCTATCAGGTATCGGCCGTCAGAGCAAGGCAGGGTACCTTTGGCTATCAGCCATCCCACTACTTCATACCCCTCCATCATTTGACAAGAGGCCATCACATTCTTCTTTCCGTCATACAGCATACAATAGAGTGAAAATCCCTCCGGAAGCTCTACCTCTTCCATTTCAGACACCGTATAGAGTACAAACTCTTCACCATTCAGTAACCAAATGTGAAACTCAAAATCATTCAAATTATTCATACACAACCCTATTAAAAGTTAATACTCAAATTATGCTTCGGCTAGATTTAAAGACCTTTTTTGAACTTTTCCGTTCCTGTCTTTTTCCGTACCGACTTTTTTTTTGAGCATTCATGCCCCGTCTGAGTTTATGAGCCTTTTTTACGGCGATATGAGATAAATGCCATAGGGGGAATAAGAAAAGTTTGGAGCAGAAAAAATGTTGGGAAGCGTCCTTCATCGTTATTTTTTCTGTTCCAAAGGCACAGCCTGGAACTATTTCATTTCCACCTGACTTTATAGGTTTGCCGTACGAAAAAGGCTACTCAGGCTGGATATGTATTAAAATTAGAAGGGAGGTAAAGGAAGAATAAAAAGAAAGGAATGGAATGGAAAGTAGTTTGAGCTACCAAATTTCTGAAACAGAATAAATTTACATGGCCAGGTTTGAATATGTAATGATTTTTCAGCTTACAATAAAGCAAATAAAAAAGATTTGTTCAAGAACTCGACCAACCCAGAAAAAGAAGCAGGGGTTTTGGAATGGGTATGCAATTTTAGAGCTGAGAGTATGAGTTTTGTGCCGTTATTGGGTAACAAGTAAGGATGAACTTCTTCAGGAAATTTATCTTAAAGAAGAAAAAAGCCCACCGGAATAGTTAAATATTAGATTTTGAGAACAATGAGCCTATATTTTGTATAACTTTATGGAGTAACCTTTAAATTATTGAGCTTATGAAAAAACTTGTTTTCGGTCTATTCGTTATATCATCTTTTACGATGGTGTCTTGTTCTTCGGATGATTTTTTAAATTCTGAGAATGATGTGAAAGTTGAAACTGTGGCCTATTCAAATGCGAATGATGCTTATGATGCTTTATTGGGTGCTTTTAGTTCAGGAACTCGTGGTATTAGTAGGTCTTATCCTGATTATTATGGTGGTGCTTATGTAGAGAATGGTAAGTTGGTTTTATTGACACCATTTGAGAAATTGGAGGATAATGATTATAAGAGTTTGTTGGGGAAAACTGTTTATGAAGTTAAAAAATGTAAGTATTCTTATAATGAATTGGTTGAAGTAAGGAATCTTATATTAGATTACGTTGCAGGACATAAAGGTTTGGTTAGTTCAAATATTCAATCTTGTGGTATTTCTGATTTTGAAAATAAGGTTGTTGTTTATTTGTATGATTGTTTAGATGGTCCAATATCTTTATTTAGGAATGAAATTATAGATTCTGATATTATTGAATTTCGTCAAGCTGGTGGAGAAATTGTAGAGGCAGCTTATCCTATGGCTCCAGGAACTGAAATACAAGTAGAAGAAGGAGAGGGTAGTGGAGGTTCTGTTGGTTATCGTGCTAAATATACGGAGTATGGAAAGACTGTTTATGGATTTGTGACGTGTGCACATGTTGTAAATGCTGGATGCTCTGTTAAATATTCTGGTAGTTATGTTGGGGTTAGTGATAATAATAGGTGGGTTCATTCTGGTCTTGATGCTACATTTTGTTCGTTTAGTAGTGACCGCTATGAATTAAGTAATTTAATTGGAACAACTGGTAAGAATTTAAGTGTTGCAACTGGTTTTGTCGCAGCGGGAACGGATGTGTCTAAATTTGGTAGGACTACTTTTGAAACCACAGGAGTTGTTAAAAGTGAAAGTACGTTTTATACAGTTGGTGGAGTGGAGTTTACTGATGTTGTACGAGTAGAAAATATGGAAGCTAATTATGGAGATAGCGGTGGCATTGTTTATGATGAATTTAATAAAACTTTGGGCATAGTAAGTGCGATAGAAATGAATTCTGGAAAGCCAACAGGAGTTGTGTGGTATATGAAAGCTCCGAATATTAATATTGAGTTTGGCATAGAAAGGTATTAATTTGTTGAGTCAAGTGAAGTTTAAAACAATAAACTTCACTTGACATTTTTTAGTGTATGGTTAGAATTTGTGTATTTTTTGTTTTATTCTTTTCTTTTTTTCCTTTTAATGTTGAAGGGCAGAAAAGTTGTGCTTTGGGTGATTCTATTACTATGAAGGTTGTTCCGTGTGTTTGGAATTTGTCTTCAGATTTTATAGATATTAGTATTAGTAATAATACTGATTTTAGAATTTCTTGTGGTTCTTTTTATGATTTCCAAAAGTTTTGTTATGATAGGTGGGTGGATATTGATTTTGGTAATATGGCTTGGGAGGCTGGAATTTATTATGTGAATAGGAATAAGACTAGAATGTTTAGATGCTATTTGAATAAGGATAAATACAAATATTCTCCGGGGAAGTATAGAGTTATTAAGTATATTACCATAGAAAAAGATATATACGAAAGGCGTGAGATTGTTGCTGATTTCATATTAAGGTAAATATGCTTTATAAATGCATACCTTTTCAAGGATGGAAATTAAACTGTGTCAGCAAAGAGTAAAATAAAATATTAACTTAGCTAACACAGTTTTTTATGTATTTAATTTAATTTTTCCGAAAGTTTTCTGTTCATCACGTACACTGCAAAGTTCCCAGAGTGCTCTTCCCTAATATTCATAAAGGACTATGATTTCGTTACATATTCTTTCACCGATAACCCCAAAAAGAAAGTTCCAAATCAGGTAAAGGTATAGGAATTATAGCAATACGATACCACTTAGATATTTAGTAAACTCAAGATAGAAAGTCTTCTCCTTCATTGGCCTTTTCTATCAGAGCTTTTCTATGATAACCATGTTTCTTAAACTCATTAATCCAAATAAGTTTCTTTGATCCATCACCATATGGCTGTAACCTGAAATGTCCACTTACGATAAATTCATTGTTATTGCAGACCTCAGTAAACCATTTGCTGTCAAACACAAATAAGATATGCCATTCAGAATGGCATGATTCTTCTTGTCTTTCACTTCTTTTTTTTGCTTTGTATGAATTTCAGCAACCTCTATATCTGCCCATTGTCTCAGACAGAGATAATCTAAGACCATATTAATATAATCCCTTAAATTAACTTCAACCAAGCCATCAATCATTTTAATTATCATACAATCCAATTGATGTCCAGCTCCTTGTATTTTATCTTTGGGACTTGCAACAATATAAAAGGTCGGCATAGCCATTAAATTATTATTACGATTAGGAAGATTGTGAAATACCCACAATGATAAAGAGCCATTCTTTATTGAGTATACGACAAAAGAACCGTCTATAAAATATGGACTTTTTACAACCCCATTCTCTCCATCACATTCTGACAATATATCCATATGAAACTGGGTAAATTTCATATATGACTTGTCCATTGCATCCACAAAACTTTTTGATAGAACGGCCAGTTTCTTACAATTATTCTTTAACCGATATAATTCATTAATCACTGCCTCACGGTCTCCATCAATTTCACTTCCGGTTTCGCTTAAAAACCTTTTTATACTTTGGGGATAGTCGCGTTTTTCATCGAGCCCATAAAGGTATCTTAATATCTGGTTATCATTACAATTCATAAGAGAACAATGTATTTGGGATTGGGATAATTTGAGTATACTAGCATGAGGTTTCTTTAGATATGACAAACAAGTAGACTATGAAAGATTCACTCTACAAAGAAATCGCAGTCATACACATCTTCACCTGATGGGAATACCACCCTTACACAATAATTGCCGCAAACTATAAATTTTTCTGATACTATAGTTCCAGTTTCTCCAGTGTTCGGATCTTTCACTTGGTAACCAGGTAGCATCTTGGCTAGTTCTGCTTTCATCTTGTCAGAGGTGAAAACAGTTATATTGCATCCACAATGTTCATAATAGACCAGTCCCATATCCATAGATTTTGTAGCTTGTTCAACAATATCCATGATTTCCTGTTTGCTGAGTATAGTATCTGTTTCAAATTGCTGAACCTTTATATCTGGGAATTTCTTTATAAAATCTTCTTTTATCATAATAAATGTCCTATTATTTATGTATTAACTATTTTGAGTAATATATCTCTAATAATGCAGTTTGAAAATGTAACAGATTCAAAACTTAAGAATATACCCGTCAGCATCCTTAAAAGCGTTGCATTGTTCGAGATAATTCCGCGTAGCATCAAAGTCATCACCCTGAATATTGGCACTGAATTGTCTTACTCGGGAAATGGCTCTGATAAGGACACTCGGATCATTTCTTCTTGTCAATCTGCGAAGGGCATTTAGATAATCCTCTCTGAATACAGTCGGAATAATAATCTTCGACTGGTCAGCGGCCACCAGTTCCGCATTCATCATAATTCTGGAAATACGGCCATTCCCGTCAGTAAAAGGATGTACCTCGCTAATCATAAATAGCATGAAGAGAGATTTGGCAAATGCATTATCCAATGCCTGATAATATTCAAAACCTTTTCTCAGTGTCCCTCTAACCAGCGTGCAATCCACAAAATGAGTATCACCGGCATGATTATTCTGCATCTTGAACATACCTGGATTCTTTTCAGGGCGAGCAGCCATCATCACCCGATGTCTGTCTTGAAGAATATCTATCAGTTCATCCGATGACGAAGGAACACGTCTCATTTCTCTGCGACTTGCCACGATGTGAAAAGTACCAAGTACGTCATGAGAATCTGCATTGCGAGCAGGCAGCGGCTGTCCGGTTTCTATAATCTGTCTCGCATCCTCTATTTCAAATTCCGTACCTTCAATATAATTGGAGAAATAGCTCTCGAAAAAAGCAAAATTCCGAAAGGCAGATGTTTCAACATTAGGTTCATCTATAGTTTCAAACGGTTGGTTATGCAATGCCTCAAACAGGACACCGAAGAGTTTGACACGCTCAGCATCAAACGGTTCACCGCTTGCTCTGGCCACGGCACCTGAAGAAGTCAATATAGATACTGGTCTTGTAAGTAACAACGCGCCTATGATAGAATTGAGAGTATTGAACTCCTCTTTCATACCAAGCTCCAACGAGCATTCTCTCGCCTTATCCCTGAAATCGTTCAGCCCTTTTTCTCCATTCACCTGAAGATGTTTTTCCAAGTAGTTTTCAATATATTCACGAGGTAAGCACTTAGACACACCACCACGTGAACGACTGGCCTGTAGATTCTCCAATGTTCTTCTTTCAGCACTTGATATATATAGATTCTCTATGAAGGGCATGTCACGTTCACCACCGCCATGTCCTTCCATCAAGTGAACCTTTAAACCCGGAAGTTTCACATTCTTCGTATATTCGTATGTAAGGTAAATATCTCCGGCTTCAGTAGGTTTTAACTCAAAAGCACTCCTATGACTGATTACAGCATGAGGGAAAAGGAAACCTAAAATGCGAAAAACATTGCGCTTGACTATATCCTCCAATGAATCCACCATATTGGGAGTATATATCTTAGATGTTATCTTACGGATACTGCCCTCATTAACCATTTTCTTCCTTTTGCTTTCATTCATGTCTACACCAGCAAAAAGGACTTCCGAAATATTCAGTGCGATACTCATATATTCAATCAATCTTTAACTACAAAAATAGTAAATAACAACGTAAATAAAAGCAATCTAAACCATTTTTAGTATGATAAGAGGGGTTAAATCACCATTTTTAGTATGATAAGAGTGTAAAGTTCTTCTTTTGATGGCTGATTATTTATAGCACAATCAATCATCTCCTATTTGGTTGAACTCTCTCTTCGCTCAAATAATTGTATATAGTCTGTTTGGACTTGATACCGGTAATCTCCATAATTTGCGGAACGGAAGTTCCAGCGTTGTAGAGTTTGATGACAGCCTCTTTTTTCGGCTTCTTCATCTTTATACCTTTCTGTCTCCCAAACTTGACACCACGTTTCTTAGCTGCCTCAATTCCGGCCTTACTACCTTCGAGAATAAGGTTGCGGTTATACTCGGCCAATGAAGCGAGAACATGCATTGTAAATCGACCAATAGCCGTCATAGTATCAAGATTATCTTGAAGAGAAACAAATTTTATATTACGTTCTTCAAGCTTAGCACAAAGATTAATCATCTGTCTGAGGGAACGGCCAAGCCGATCCAACCGATAAATGACAAGCGTATCACCTGGACGCAAGTAGTCTAAACAGGCAGTTAATCCATCACGTTCAAATTTCTCTCCGGAAATTTTATCAGTAAAAATCCGAATGCATCCGACCTTATTAAGCGCATCTACCTGAGAAGAGAGGTTTTGATCTATTGTGCTGACTCTCGCATATCCTATTTTATCTCCCATAAGTCCAATTTAAACTATAATTTCCAAAAGTACATTTTTTGGACTACAAGAACAAACAAAAAGGAGGTTATTATGTAAAATCTGATAGTCTATGCTAAGGTATAGTTTATTTTAGACTTTATTTTACTCTTTATTAAAGTAATATTTAGCATCATAAATAACCAAGTTAACTGATTAAGGTAAAACAGTCATAATAAATAATAATCGAAACATTAATTATGCTATACACCATACACTTGATTGAGAAATATAACTATTCACAAAGGGTAATTTTGATTAAATAACCCAGAAGAGAAATCTTACCTCTATAGAACAACACAAAATTAAAATAGCAATTAATAATGGAAACGTTGTTTACATTTATATTAATTATAGAATACAATAGAGTGACTAATATTAAGATTAAAACAAAAAGGCATAAAAAAGGATGAATAAATAAAAGAGAATAACTATCTTTGAAAAAAGACTTTACTCGTTAAAGGAAAAAACATAGGTATGAACGATAATATTGATAAATATATATCACTCTCTGAGGAAAACTTACTTGATTTAATAAAGAATGATCAGAATGAAGCTTTCAGATTTCTTTTTCAAAAGTATTACTCTAGACTTTTAGGGTATGCTATACGTTTTGTTCAGGAAAGAGAAATAGCAGAGGATATTATTCAGGAAGTTTTTATTTCTTTTTGGGAAAAAAGACATCTTCTAAAATCAATATCATTAAGTTCATTATTATTTTGCATGGTGCGAAATGCCAGTATTAATTATTTAAAACAAAAAGTTTTAGTAGAAAAATACCCCATTGAATTCATTGAGAATATAGATGGGGAAGAAAAACTCTATACGCTTGATTTTGCTCTGTCCGCTGATGAAGAAACCTTATATGAAGAATTAAAAAAAAGGATTCAAGAAGCTTTATCTATACTACCGGAAAGATCAAGGGAAGTTTTTCTTTTGAGCAGGTTCAATGGGCTTAAGAATAAAGAGATAGCATCAAAGCTGGATATTTCAACAACCGCAGTAGAAAAACACATATCAAAATCTCTTAAAAAAATTTCTTTGTACCTGAAAGACAACGTGGATTACAACGATTATATTATCATTATCTCTATTTTTTTGTCTGTCAAATAAAATTATAAAAAAAAAATTCGAATAGGGGTTGGGTAAATTTATTTTGTTTTGTTATATCTATAGAAAAAGGATTCTATGGATAAAAAACAATACATAAAAAATTTATCAGAACTATACTTTAACGGTAAAATAAAACCGTCACAAGAAAAGGAGCTATTTGAGTTTATTAACTCGAATGGTAAGAATATGGCTATTTTCCGGGAGTGGGAAAAAGAGTGGATAGCATCAACTATTAATGACAGCGAACTCAATTTGGCATGGGATAGAATGTCATCACGCATGAAAGTAAAAAAATCTGTGTCCGAAATTAAAATCCCCTCTGCAAAACGTTTCCATTATAGACAACTTCTTAGTATTGCGGCTTCTCTTCTTTTAGTTTTAGGATTTTCTTATTATTGCTATAACTATTATCAGATTCAGAACAACGAGGCCTATTTTGAGAACGAAGTACCTTATGGCGAGAAATCAAAGATTATATTAGCTGACGGATCTACAGTATGGTTAAACAGCGGGTCAACACTGAGATATTCAACTAATTTCAATAACAAAAACCGCTCAGTTATCCTGGAGGGTGAAGGATATTTCGAAATAACCAAAAAAGGTGGACTTCCTTTTAAAGTATTAACAAATGAATATGAAATCGTAGTAAAGGGTACGAAGTTTAATGTTACCGCTTACAATGATGATCCATATATCAGCACAACTCTAATAGAAGGAAAAGTAGAAGTTAACTATAAGGACAAAACATATGTAATGAACCCTGGTGAAGAAATGAAGCTGGATAAAGCAACGGGAGAAATGCAGCAGGGTATCATAAATGCCTCGCATATCAATTCATGGATAAATAATTATATTGAATATGATAATATAACACTTCAGGAATTAATGACAAAGTTGTCCAGAAGATTTAACGCCAATATTATAATTCGTAATCCGAAATTGAATGACCAAAGATTTAATATCTCACTTAGAAATGACGAAACCTTAGATCAAATTTTAAAGGCCATACAAAAGATTATTCCTGTAAATGTGCAAAAAGAAAATCAAAAATATATTATTAACTAACCATTAATTAAATCAAACATGAACAACCGAAAATGTTTTATTAGGCTATTTTTAGGCCTTTCATTAGGTTGGGGTGCAATGTCTTTGAACGCTCAAACAGTTAGTAAGACATTTAAAAATGAACCTTTGAAAACCGTATTGAAAGAAGTGGAAAACCAGACCGGATATTCTGTCATTTATAAGACAGATGAGGTCAATGTCAACAAACGAGTAACCGTATCATTCAATAATACATCTTTGAATGATGTTATGTCTAAAATTTTAGACAGCGGACTTACTTGGTCTATTGAAGACAAAATGATTGTCATTTCAAAAAAAACACAGCCCCAAACAGACGGGAAAAAAAGAACTGTATCAGGTATCATTTTGGATAAAAACGGTGATCCCATAATTGGAGCCAGTATTTTAGTTAAAGGAACAACAAATGGTACAATTACAGACTTGGATGGAAAATACAATTTGGCCAATGTTCCTGAAAATTCCACATTGGAGATTTCATATATCGGCTATAAGACTCAATCACTGAAAGCTACAGACAAAAGTCTGGCTAACATTACATTACATGAAGACACAGAAGTCCTTGACGAAGTTGTCGTTGTGGGTTATACCCCGATGAGAAAAAGCGACTTTACCGGTTCGTTAGCAAGTGTAAAAGCTAATGAATTGTCACTTTCTGCCGCTACAGCTGGTCAAGCACTGGTCGGTAAAGTTGCCGGTGTGCAGGTCATGCAAACAACTGGTGCTCCAGGACAAGGTGTTTCTATTAAAGTCAGAGGTACAAATTCTTTATCAGCAAGTACTGATCCCTTGTACGTTATTGACGGTTATCCTGCATCTGAGGATGTTTATATAAATCCAGATGATATTGAAACCATTGACGTATTGAAAGATGCTGCGTCTGCCGCTATTTATGGTTCACGAGGAGCAAGTGGAGTCGTGTTGATAACGACAAAACGAGGAAGTTCTGGTAAGGCAAAAATCACATATGATTTTCAGTATAGCGTACAGCAGGTATCCAAAAAAATAGATTTGCTTGATGCATACCAATTCCGTGATCTGGTAATTGAAGCAAGAAATAATGCTTATCGTGACAAGGCAGAAGCTGCTGGAGTTTCTTGGAGCCCATTAGATGACAATGCAATACGTTCATCAAAAGGATTTGCACTGTCCGAAGTAGGCATTTCTGACTTATTTTTTGATTTTACAACTGGTAAGCCAGTGGAACCTACATACAATACTGACTGGCAAGATGCTATTTATGGAAATGCTCCTATGACACGACATAATGTATCAGTCACAGGAGGTAGTGATAATATTAAATACCGTTTTAGTCTTGGATATTTAAACCAAGATGGTATTATAGCCCCTTCAAACCATAAACGATTGAATGTTCGTGCCAATGTAGATGCAAATGTCACCAAACGTTTAAAGGTTGGTGTGAACTTCTCCTTCGAGAATGTACATGAACGACAAGTACAAGCTGATGGACGATATATTAATGATGGTATCGTACAAAGTGCCCTATTAATGTTCCCACAATTCCCCGTTTATAATGAAGATGGAAGTTTTGCTGTAGGAAATCAGATTGCCATGAAGGCTGATGGTTACCAAATGGTTGAGAATCCGGTAGCTTTAGCTTATGAAATTGACGCACGGTACAAATTATATCGTATGAACTTTAATACAAATATTACCTACGATATTTTGAAAAATCTTCAATTTAAGGCTAATCTTGGTACCCAATATAATACTAACAGATATAACTACTACCGACCAAGCACAATCGGACAAGATGGTGATATGCCAAATTCTGAAAGTATTAAATCAAGAGTGAAGGCAATCGATAAAATGAATAATGACATTGACTACCTTGGAGAGTTCACCTTAAACTATAAAGGAGAATGGAACAAACATAGACTTGATGTTCTTGGTGGTTATACTATGCAGAAAAAGACATATGATAAAGTAGTTGTGAATGCAACTGGATTTTCTGATGATCGAATACACGAAATAACAGCACACGGGCCAAATGCCTCAGATATATCATTAGACAGCGATACTAGAAAAGCTGCATGGTCAATGATGTCATATTTAGCACGTGTCAACTACGCATTTGATGACAGATATGTTATTACTGGTACAGTCCGTACCGATGGATCGTCACGATTTGGTCGTGAAAACCGATGGGGTTGGTTCCCTTCAATTTCTCTTGGTTGGACTGTCTCTAATGAAAAATTCTATAAAGAATTATTAGGTGAATCTACCTCTTTACGTTTGCGTGCTAGCTGGGGATTAAGTGGTAATAATAATATTGGTAATTATGAACACACAGCCACTATGTCATCAGGTGGGTATCCATTTGGTGGCGGTGTTGAATCTGCATATTGGCAAGGTTCATTTAGGGATGCTGCTGTCGGATGGGAAAAGACCTCACAATACAATGCGGGATTTGATCTCGGACTGTTTAATGGAAGAGTAAATATTATTGGTAACTATTACCATAGTCTTTCATATGACTTGCTTTATGATCAGCCTATATCTGCTATATCAGGATCAACATCTGTAAAAACAAATCTTACTGATGCAAGAGTTCTGAATCAGGGTATGGACTTACAGGTTGATGCACGCATTTTGACTGGTGAATTTAAGTGGAATGTAAACGCTAATATTTCTGTTAATAGAAACAAAGTATTAGAGTTGGGTGGAATTAATGATTTATACGTAGTAAGCGAACGTAACGTGGTTACACACGTGACTCGTTCAGGGTTGCCTATTGGTTCTTTTTATGGCTACATTCAAGAAGGTATCATCTCAACTGCTGACTATGAGAAAATACTGATTGATAAGGGAAATCTTGTTAATGGAGCCTTCCCGGAAGGTTATCAATTAGTAGGCCCTGCTGTTCCCGACTACAACAATGTTCATCCGGGAGATGTAAAATGGCGTGATGTAGACGGCAATGGCCGTATTACTGAAGATGATCGTGACGTAATAGGAGACGCATACCCGGATTTCACCTACGGTATCAGCACAAATATGTCGTATAAGAATTTTGACTTGTCAGCAACCTTCACAGGTTCACAAGGAGCTCAGGTTATAAACTTCCAAAAATACTATCTATATAATATGGAAGGCTCTGGAAATCAGCTTGCTTCAGCATTGGACAGATGGCAGTCAGATGAAAATCCAGGAAATGGTACTGTTTTCCGTGCGACTCGTACATCAACACCTAATATTAGTCAGAGATTGAGTTCATATATGGTTGACGACGCTTCATATTTCCGATGCAGCAACATAACACTGGGGTATAATTTCCCTGCTAAATGGATGAAGAAAATAGGCGTTGAATCACTCAGACTCTACGCTAGTGTAGATAATTTGTTTACAATAACTGATTATGAAGGATACAATCCTGAAGTAGATTATAAAGGTGATAACCTGTTACCTGGTTTTGACTGGGGAGTATATCCTCTGGCAAGAACTTATAGTGTAGGATTGAAATTAGCATTTTAATAAAAAAAAGAATCTATGAAAATATATTGTCTAAGTTTAGCTTTAGCCGGATTATTTTGTTTCTCTTCTTGCTCTGATTTTCTAGAAGAGTATGATCCTAATAAGATACCAGCCAGTACATATTATCAGACTGAAGATGATATTCGGATGGCAGCCAATGGTGCATACGCAGCTTTGCGTGGTAATGGATATTATAAAAATATGTATTTATACACTGATGTGCGCTCTGAGAATACGACACTTCAAGATCCAGGTGCTGGAGGTGGCATCAATTATCAATTCTTTAATTACACATTATCCACAGACAACTCACAAGTTAAAACGCACTGGGCTGACTTATATAAATGTGTAACAAGAAGCAATATTATTTTGGATCAGATAGACGGAATATCTTTCGCTGATGATACAGAGAAGCAGAAACTAAAAGCCGAAATGTATTTTTTAAGAGCACTTACTTATTATCATCTTGTAATGCAATTCGGTGATGTTCCTTTGGTTACAAAGGAATTAAAAACTAAAGAAGAGATTCAGGAACATACAGCTCGCGATCCCAAATCAAAAGTATATGATTTGATCATTGATGACTTGACCAAAGTAACGGAGAGCCCACTGCCAGACAATCAAACAGGAGATGGAATTGGAAGAGCTTCAAAAGCAGCAGCTTATGGACTATTAGGAAAGGTTTATCTGTCAAAGGCAGCAGATGAAGATTTTCAAGCAGAAAGAGAAGCAAATCTGAAGTCTGCCAAAAGTAATCTGGAAGCAGTGTGGAAAATGAGACCTTTTGGCACTCTGAATGAAATCTCTTATGCAGACGTTTTCGATAAAGATGCTCAAGAGAAATGTACTGAAATTATCTTCAGAGTCATGTATGAAGGAGGGAACTCAAGTCTGGCTTCAAATTATGCCTATATTTTCCAGCCAACATCCCAAACCGGCTTAACTTCACAAAAGTCCGGAACAGGTAATAATATACCTACGGAAGATATGATGAATGCATATGAACCAGGAGATATGCGTAAAGACATTTCCTGTGGAACTTCATCTGGCGTGAACTATGTTAAAAAATATACCGATCTAGATGATGTAAATGGATATGGAGATAATGACTGGATTATTTTAAGATATGCAGATATTGCTTTGATGTTAGCTGAAGTGAAGATGCATCTTAATGAAACAGATGCGGTAAATTATTTAAATATGGTCAGAGAAAGAGCAGGACTTCCTGATTACACCGGATCGAATCTGCGTGATGCAATACTACAGGAGCGAAGAGTTGAGCTTGCCTTTGAAGGTCAATCATGGTACGATTTGTTACGTCTTTATTCTCATCAGGAGTTGCTCAGCGTTATGCAGAAAAAGAATCCTAACTTCTCAGAAAAAGACTTTCTTCTGCCAATACCATATGATGAGCACAAGCTTGATCCTGAAAGAATGTACCAAAATAAAGGATATAATTAATCAGAGATCAGCATGAAAAAATTCATATATACTATATTGAGTTGTATATTAGTACTTTCCTTCACTTCTTGCAGCAATGATAATGAACCTGAAACTTCTCCAGATGGAGAAGTTTCAGTTACCATTAACATAAGTAACCAGACACCGGCTAAATATGAAAATATAACATTCGAAGCCATTATAGAAAGTCAATCTGATATAGACAAAGTGATCTGGAACTGTCAAGGTAAGGAAATCGGGACTGGAATGACAATTACCTATCATTTTACAGAAGAAGGAGAATATCCTGTCACTGTAAAAGTTGTCAATTCAGATAAGCGTGAAGGGAGTGCATCAAAGAGTGTAACTGTATCTGGTACCAGCCTTAAATACGCCTTAAATACTTTTGATTCCAATAAAACTTGGATAATGGGCCATAGAGGAAATACCTATCAGTCTAATGCTCCTGAAAACTCAATAAAAGGCATAGAAAGCTGTATCGCTTTAAATGGAATAGTAAATGTTGTAGAAATAGATCCGAGAAGAACAAAAGATGGTATTATTATCCTTATGCATGATGAAACCATCGACCGGACCACAACAGGGAAAGGAAAGGTGAAGGATCTTACACTTAAAGAAATACAATCATATCAGTTAAAGCTTGATGACGGGACTGTAACGTCAGAAAAAGTGCCAACTCTATATGATGCCTTATTGAGCGGAAAAGGGAAAATCTATTTCGATCTAGATGTAAAGGACGTTCCCGTAAAAGAGGTCTATGATATAGTTAAGTCAGCAGGAATGTTGGAACAAGTATTTTTTTATACCGAAGACATTGATGTTGTAAAAACTATTATAAACTACACCCCTTCTCCAATAGTATATCCACAATGCATTGAAGCATCTGACATTGACGTTTTAGCATCTTTGGATATTAAAATGGCGCAATTATCCCTTTCAAAAGCTCTTGATACAAATTTTCCTGAAAATCTACAGCAAAAAGGATTATTATGGACAACAAATATTCTTGATATGAAAGGATATGACTATGACACCCAGATGCTGCAAGGAAATTATACTGGGATAGATAAATTATTAGTTAAAAATGTCAATATGATTCAGACCGATTACCCGCAGGTTCTTGCAAGCTATCTGGAATCTAAGGGTAGAAGATAACTTTAAAATTGAAAATTATGAAGAAATATATTTTTATCGCATTATTAGGATTGTATTCCTGTTCAGATGACCAAGGTATCATAGAAGGGAATGCTCCAAAAGCCAGCTTTACTACGGACAAGGAAGAATATACTGTCGGAGATAAAGTTATTTTAACAAATACATCAGAAGCTACCGATAGTAAAATTACAAGTTATTTCTGGCATTTTGGGTTTGAAGGAAATGGAAACCGTTCAGAGGAAGAAAACACAACTGTAACCTATACATCTGCCGGAAAGTATGCTGTAAAATTAACTGTTACAGACGAAAATGGACTATACTCAACATTTTGTGATACAATTGTAGTAAATCCGACTAATATGGCTCCAATAGCTGATTTCAGTTATACTCCTTTATTATGCAAGATTAATGAGCAAGTAACATTCAAGTCTACTTCCTATGATGAGGATGGTACAATAGATTCATATCAATGGACTATTGATGGACAGGAAGTTTCAACTCAAGATGAATTTGAATATACCTTTACTTCGGCTGGATTTATCACAGTAACTTTAAATGTAAAGGATAACAAAGGGGAAACATCAAAGAAAGAATCAACAATTTATGTAAGAAGTAATGTTGAAGAAAACTTTGTACAGTTGTGGACAAAAGAATTTGAATCATCTTCATCTTTAAGATCTATATCCCCGGCTGTAGGAGACAATGGTGATATTTATGTCTCTTCAAATGCTTTGCATCTGTATGCGTTTTCTTCAAATGGAGAACAAAAATGGATGTTTGATCTATCAAAAAATGGCGAGAGTGGAAGCCAAGGGTCTTCTCCAATGGTAGACAAGGACGGTACTATTTATATAGGTGCAAGTACTGAAGACGGCAACCTTAGCAGTAGCCTTTATGCCATTAATCCGGATGGAAAAATGAAATGGCGATATGAATTAGGCACAGGAACAACAATCCCTTATTTGTCTCCGGTTAAGAGTCCTGATGGTAATATTATTATTGGTAACAGAGGTACATTAGGATCTGTTCATAAAGTGAATGTATCCAATGGCTCACAAATATGGAGAACGAAGTCTCCAAATGGAGGAGCAAATGCCGGGCTGGCTGTTGATGCAACTGGTACTGTATACTGTGGACTTTCAGGAGCAAATGGTTTTTCCCGTACCACAACTGATGGTAAGAACTTATCACCTAACCTAGGAAAAGGAAATACAGCAGGAGCTACACTTCCAGCTATTGATGCGCAAGGAAATATCTATGTTGCTTTTTCTGAAGGAGTAATCGCATCTTATTCTTCAGATGGAAATGAAAATTGGAACTATAGTACAGGATGTACAATAAGTCAAGGTGGACCTGTATTAGATAAGAACGGCAATGTATATGTCGGAACAAAATCTCCAAACCCACAAGTTATAGCTTTAACAAAGAATGGAACGAAGAAGTGGATATATACAGCACAAAATGACATCAGCGCCGTACCTGCATTAGATAGTAAAGGACGGTTACACGTATGCGATGAAGCTGGTTATTATATAGTACTTGATTGTGAAACAGGAACAGAATTATATAAAACACAGCTTGGAACTAAAATCTGGTCATCTCCTGTTATTTCAGATTTCGGAATCATATTCATTGCATTTGAAGATAATGGATCATGTAAAGTAACTGCTATTGATTGCGGTATCGAGGGACCAGCCAATTCAGATTGGCCACAGAGAGGTCAGAATGCAAAACGTAATGGATTACAGAAATAAAGAATTTCACTATGAATAAAATAGCTTTTTATTTTTTATTGTTCTTCTCCCTTATAGGGGGAAGAACATATGCTCAGAATGTAAAGGAGCAACTCGAGATAAGTCCATCTAAAGAAATTTTAGTTGTCTCCCATCGTGCCGATTGGAGAAATGCTCCTGAGAATTCCTTGCAGGCCATTCAAAATTGTATCCAAATGGGTGTTGATATGATCGAGATAGACCTGAAAAAAACAAAGGATGGGCATTTGATTCTGATGCATGATAAGACACTGAACCGAACTACAACCGGTAAAGGAAAACCTGAAGACTATACACTGGAAGAAATCAAACAACTATATTTAAAAGCTGGTCATGGTCAAAAAACCCGACACAGAATACCTACTTTTGAGGAAGTAATGCTTTTATGCAAAGGCAAGATAATGGTTAATATAGATAAGGGATATGATTATTTTAAAGAAGCATATGCAATCTTAGAGAAAACCGGTACCGTTAACCAATGTATAATGAAATCTGATCATACTTATGAAAAGGTTAAAGAAGAAAATGGAGAGGTGTTGAACAAGATGGTATTTATGCCTGTCGTTAATCTACATAAAGAAGGAGCAGAGGAAATTATTGACAATTACATAAAAAACTTACATCCACAAGCTTTTGAATTAGTTTTCAATAATGATTCCCCTGAAATACTTAAACTGATAAAAAAAGTAAAGGATAGTGGATCAAGAATATTTATAAATACATTATGGCCTGAATTATGTGGAGGGCATGATGATGACAGAGCTGTTGAATTGAAGGAGCCAGAAGAAAGTTGGGGATGGGTAATTAAACAAGGAGCTAAACTTATCCAGACTGACAGGCCAGAATTGCTCTTGGAATATTTGAGGTTCAATAGGTTACATAGATAAATTGTTAGGTTAATTATTGTTTTATCTACAAGGCTTTTATAGCCTTGTAGATATTAGAACCATTAAATCTATGCAGAATGAAATAAAAAACATCATATTTGATTGGGGTAATGTAATTATCGATGTTTCTATGAATAATTTCACAGAAGCTTGTCAGATGGCCGGAATTAAGTTTACTGATGAAGAAGTTAACAGTACACATAAAGCCGGTTTTTTTCTAGCTTTTGAAATTGGAGAAATAAGTGAAGATGAATTTAGAAATGAAATTAGAAAACGAGCAACTACATCACTTACAGATATAGAAATAGATACCATTTGGAATAAAATACTAGGACAAACACCTAAAGAAAAGCTTGAGCTTTTATATAGCCTCAGTAGCCAATATGATCTTTATCTTTTGAGTAATACTAATGCAATACATTGGAATGCATTCTCCAAAAATTCATTCATATGTAATGGTACAAATATGATTAATTCGTTCAAAGGAATTTATTTATCATATCAACTTCATTGTGCTAAGCCAAGTCCTGAGATATTCAAGAAAACAATAGAAATTGCAAAGATTAATGCATGTGAAACTTTATTTATAGACGATTCCTCAAAGAACTGTGAAGCTGCACAAGCTTTAGGCATGAGAGTACACAACTACATACCTGGTAGCGATTTAAAGAATAGTATATTAGGAGAAATAGAAAAAAAATAATACCATGATAATAAAGAAAATAGCAGACTTTTATAGGGTATCCAAACCTAAGTCGTACAAGTTTAGTTCTTCAGAAGAACAAAAGAAAAAATTAAATTACTATAAATGGGCAACATTCTTATCTGCCACATTAGGTTATGGAATGTACTATGTTTGCAGGCTAAGCCTTAATGTAGTTAAAAAACCTATTGTTGAAGAAGGAATTTTTTCTGAAACGGAATTAGGTATAATAGGTTCAGTCTTATTCTTTACATATGCCATTGGCAAATTCACGAATGGTTTTCTTGCAGACAGAAGTAACATAAACAGATTCATGTCAACAGGTCTGTTAGTAACAGCATTGGTCAATCTTGCTCTTGGATTTACAAATTCATTTATCCTTTTTGCTATTTTATGGGGCATTAGCGGATGGTTTCAGTCTATGGGAGCTGCTTCATGTGTAGTAGGTTTGTCAAGATGGTTTAACGACAAAGAAAGAGGTTCATTTTATGGATTTTGGTCAGCAAGTCATAATATAGGAGAAGCCTTGACATTCATTATAGTAGCTTCCATAGTATCTGCTTTTGGATGGAGATATGGTTTCTGGGGTGCTGGTATAGTAGGCATAGTAGGAGCATTAATGATTTGGAAATTCTTTCAAGATACCCCTGAGAGCAAGGGACTGCCACCTGTTATCAAACCAAAGGAAAATAAGGCTCTGAGTTCAGAAGAAACCGCAGACTACAACAAAGCCCAAAAACAAGTTCTCTTGATGCCAGCCATATGGATTTTGGCTTTATCTAGTGCCTTTATGTATATAAGCCGATATGCAGTAAATAGCTGGGGAGTATTTTATTTGGAAGCGCAGAAAGGATATAGCACACTTGACGCCAGTTTTATTATATCGATAAATTCAGTTTGCGGTATCGTGGGAACAGTTCTATCAGGTTTCGTTTCCGATAAACTCTTTAACGGAAAAAGAAATATGCCAGCACTCTTATTTGGCCTATTAAATGTGTGTGCCTTATGCCTATTCTTATTGGTACCTGGCACAAACTATTGGTTGGATGTGGCAGCTATGATAATGTTTGGTTTAAGTATTGGTGTTCTGTTATGCTTCTTGGGAGGTTTGATGGCCGTTGATATAGCACCAAGGAACGCATCAGGTGCAGCTCTGGGAGTTGTTGGAATTGCAAGTTATGTAGGTGCAGGTGTACAAGACGTTATGAGTGGTATTTTAATAGAAGGAAATAAAACAGTTATAAACGGAACAGAAGTTTATGATTTTACTTCAATCAACTATTTCTGGATAGGAGCAGCAATACTATCAGTCATTTGTGCACTCATGGTATGGAATGCTAAGGCACCAAAAGAATAAATTAAGAAATAAAATATTTTTTATTTTAGAGTAAGTGCTTTACGACAAAGTAACTTACTCTTTTTTTATATCAAAAATGAGAATAACAACTTTAATAATTTTGGTTTTTCTATCAAGCATATATTTAAGCGCACAAAATATAGAAGAAGAAACCAAAGGGAATGCTATTATAACAATATTTTCAGATTTCCATGCGGGATTTGGAAATGTAAATAAAGAAAGAGGATTCAGCCTAGAAAGAGCATATATAGGTTATCAATATAAAATCGGTCATAATATAAAAATAAAGGCTATAGCTGATTTTGGACAGTCAAAAGATGTCAAAGACATGCATAGAATTGGATTCATAAAAAACGCAATGATTGAGTGGAGATATGGGAAATTATGCCTCAAAGGTGGTCTGATAGGAACAACTCAATTCAAACATCAGGAATCATTTTGGGGAAAAAGATACCTCATGAAATCATTTCAAGATGAATACAAATTCGGAAGCAGTGCAGATCTTGGAGTATCTTGTGAATATGAATGGAGTAATTTCATCTATACCGATTTCATAGTGTTAAATGGTGAAGGATACAAGAACCTACAAATAGGGAAAGGACTTCAATATGGGTTGGGTATAACAACTAAGCCATTCAAAAATCTGACATTAAGAGTTTATGCCTCATACAATGAATATAATAAATCAGAAACGAATGAAGAAAACGATTATAAAGGTACAACAAACATAGCAGGATTTATTGGATATGAATATAATCAACTATCAATAGGAGCAGAGTATAATTATATGAAAAATACAGATTTCCTATACAATAAAAATAAAATGGGCATATCAGTCTACACTTCAATTGAACTTAAACACAATTTTAATATATTTGCTCGATATGATTACCTTTATTCAAATAATGATTGGGACTTAGAAAATGATTTAATGAATGGGTTATGTGGTGTTGAATATAAAATTAACAAATACATCAGAATTTCACCTAACATTAGACTATTACATAAAATAAACCAACAAGGAATTAGTCCTTATATGTATTTCAATGCTTGCTTTAATCTAAAATAGTCTCGCCACATAGCAAATAGTTGGAGACTTCTCAAGCACATCCTATAGTAAAAATATTACAATTACATTTCACATGCAAAAAACTATGAACAAGAAATTAATAGTGGAGCCATTAAGAGAAAGATTGTATTATGCAAACGATTCATTCTTAACATATATAGATAGCAGAGTCTTAATCTTATACTCAGAAGATTTACCAGAAAACTGGGACTATAAACCAAAGTTCATAAACACTCACAAATATTTTGTACTCGAATCCGGCGATTTGATACCATGCAATGAGTTATATAATGTAGTACTATATAACAAAACAAAATTCGAACTAAACGAAAACATCAGGATGTATACATATAGCTGTGTTTTAAAAGGACTCATGGAAGAATTTGAAAATGAACCAATAAATACTGAAGCCCTAATAAATAACACTATAATGAAAATGGAAGAAATAGGCCTTACAAACGTCCTTAAATACAAGGATGAAATAAGAAATGCATTTGAGAAATTAAGAGAAAAACTATAAATGCAAGCTTTATTGGGGAGAGATATTTTCTCTCCCCAATATTATAGACCAAAATCAGACTTTAAGGTCTGAAAAACCTTTTCAACTTCACCATCATTTACTTGCATAAGATCCTCCCCCCATAATTCAGGAAAATCAAGTAAAGATTTACCATTATTCAGGACTGCACTTCTAATAGCTTTCTTTACTTTCGGAAAAGAAGGCTCAATCTCGAAGCACAAGCAATGGCGGATAGCCATTTTCAATGTTTCTTCATCAATAAAAAAACGGATGCTCACATTCATGTGAAGCAAATTTCTTTGCTCGTACTTCCTCCTTTTAGCCTGTAGTTTTGATAATCTTGAATAAAAGAAAGACGGAACATCCCTACCTTCGGAAATGATTTTTTTCATTTCATTCTGAATTTCATTGATACCGTCACGGATGTCAGTAAGGTCAGTACAGTTTGAAGCGATTGTATAAGGTGAAAGTTTTATTTTCATATCAAAGTGCTCTATAGGGTTAAACTTTATATCTGTAGTTCTTGTAGGATGTCTTGCGGATATCCACAGCGTCATATACTTCGTCAGTATGTTCTGATGGCATTATAAAGCCGTTACATTCAAGAATATGGCAGACTGTATATCTGGCGGTAATCGTGTTGTCCATGATGATGAACTCAACACTCCTGAAAAAGCCTTTGAAGGTCTTGCCGTTTGCATCTGTGATTATTACAAGCTCTCCCTTCAGGTGGTCAAGTTCTGCAGCTCTCTGCTGTGCATTCTTAAGTAATATATTGGCACTTTTCGTAAGCATTCGGTAAACCACGTTGCAAATTTTGTGAATT
>ULTA01008997.1_pt1 | contig 28008 bp, 33 predicted proteins | sample 1957181 | NCBI WGS metagenome assembly ULTA01 (sample SAMEA4835722, study PRJEB28245) | human gut metagenome | biome: gut microbiome; material: fecal sample | place: Denmark | collected 2008
TTCGCCTGGAGTGGGCGTCCACAAGAGCCGGAGACACCAGAGGCCACCGTGCCGGTGACGGCAACGGTGCTTCCGGCGGAGATACCAGCGCCGGAACCCATCACGCTGGAGTTTGAGGACCAGGAGGCCATCGACCCGATGGAGGCGTCCAAGGTAGCCCTGGCAAAGATGGTGTGGGGCGAGGCACGGGGCTGCTCCACCACGGAACAGGCGGCCACAATCTGGTGCGTGCTGAACCGCTACGACAGCGGGGACCGCTTCTGGGCCGACACGGTGGAGGGCATCACGACCCAGCCCTGCCAGTTCTACGGCTACGACCCCAGCAACCCGGTGGACCCGGACATCCTGGCCCTGGTGGAGGATGTGCTGGCCCGCTGGATGGCCGAGAAGGAGTGCGTGGGCAGCGTGGGCCGGGTGCTGCCGAAGGAGTACCTGTACTTCACCGGAGACGGCGTACACAACTACTTCACCACGGAGTGGCAAGGCGGGCAGACCTGGGACTGGTCCCTGGAAAGCCCGTATGAGGGATAGCTGATATGGAGTTGACCCACCTTTCCCTGTTTTCCGGCATCGGCGGCCTGGACCTGGCCGCCGAGTGGGCGGGCTTCCACACCGTGGGACAATGCGAGTGGGCCGACTACCCCACCAGGGTCCTGGAGAAACATTGGCCGGACGTTCCACGCTGGCGAGACATTCGGACTTTGACAAAGGAGAGTTTCTGTGAACGGACCGGACTACGAACAGTTGACATTATTTCCGGCGGCTTCCCGTGCCAACCCTTCTCCAAAGCCGGACAGCGCAGAGGCAAGAGCGATGACCGCTACCTCTGGCCGGAGATGCTTAGAGTTATCGACGAGCTGCGGCCCACTTGGGTCATTGGAGAGAATGTTGCTAACATCCTCAATTTGGCGCTCGACGATGTGCTTTCTGACCTGGAAAGTAAAGGCTACACCGCACGGGCGTTTATGGTTCCAGCTCGCGGCGTCGGCGCTCCGCACCAAAGATACCGATTTGCAATCGTGGCCCACGCCGACGGCGATGGACGCGGCGGGGCTGGCCCGGCACCAGCGGAAGGACGCGACATCCACCAGTTCGTTGCTCCTATGCCAGAAAGTGGCCTACCTGGCGGGGGGGGGTACTGGAAATCTGAACCCAGAATGGACCGAATGGTTGATGGGCTTCCCAACTGGATGGACAGAGTTAGATGCCTCGGAAACGCGGTGTGCCCGCCCCAGTTCTTCCCCTTCTTCCAACAAATCAGACTGATAGAGGAGGCAGAGCATGAACCGACTACAAGAGCGGCGGATGGCGCTGGGTCTGACCCAGCCGCAGGTGTCCGCCAGACTGAAAGAAACGGAACCCAGGGCTGATGTGGGCATGGTAAGCCGGTATGAGAAGGGCGTATGCCTGCCGACGGCGGACCAACTCAAGGCCCTGGAGGATGTCCTGGGAGCGTCCAGGACGGAACTCTACGACGCGGAGGACCTGGACCTGCTGGGGGCGCTGCCGACAGCAGAGAGCCGCAGCGAGGCCAGCGAGACGGAGACCGCACCGCCCACCGCACCCACCGGGCGCTTCCGCAAGTGTTACCGCATCAGCCGCGAGTTCGCGGCAAGCCTGCCGGACGACCTGCTCCAGGTGTGCGGGTATTCGTCCTGGCAAAGCTGGCATGACGCAGCCCTCAAGCGGCTGTTAGGAGAATATGCGGCCCGGAAACGGGCCACCAAAAAGGAGGATAAAACCGCATGAGTGACCAGTTGGACAAGAAAAACATCCTTGAGATGTCAATGGGTGCAATCCTGGAGCGCGTGGACTATGAGATGGGCAAGGTGATGGACAACATCCTGGACCCCAACACCAAGGCCACCGCCAAGCGCAAAATCTCCGTGACCCTGGAGCTTATCCCCAGCGCGGACCGCCGGACCATCACGGTGCAGAGCACGGCCAAGTGCTCCCTGACCCCGACGGACCCCGTGACCACGAGCCTCTACATCACCAACGCACCCAGCACCGGCGAACTGATGGTGGCCGAAATGGTGCCCCAGGTCCCCGGCCAGTTGGCCCTCGACGGTGAGGAGCAGGACCACCCCAAAATTTTGAAGTTCAAACGCCAGGCATAACGCCACGATCTGAAAGGAGTATTCATCATGCTTAAAGAATTTGCCCAGTACCTCGTGTCCCTCAAGGACAACAAGACCTACAACATCAACGGCGACACCTACTCTGACCACGACCTGGTCCGTATCAAGCCCCACATTGACCGCCCTGCCAACCTCTCCGTCTCCGGCCTGGACAGCATCGTGAAGCTGGTCCGCAACGAGCTGGATATGTTCGAGAACCTGCCCGTGTTCATCCGCGTGGACGATGCCCGCACGGTCTCCGTGTTCACCACCTACGACGACATGATGTGCCGCGACAGCCTCTATACCGCGAAATGCGACGTTCCGGGCTTCCGCGACGGCTTCCGGGAGTATGAGCAGGCCATCATTGAGCTGCGGAGCAAGTTCTCCCCCGGCCCCGGCGTGGACTACCTGCTGGACCTGCTCTCCCGCATGAGCAAGGACAGCGGTGTGACCACCCGCGACAACGGCGTGAGCCAGGAAGTGGAGGCCCGACAGGGCGTCTCCCTCAAGGCGCTGGTGCAGGTCAAGCCCCGCGTGGCCCTGCGCCCCTTCCGCACCTTCCTGGAGGTGGAACAGCCGGTGAGCGAATTCCTGCTGCGCCTGGACGATGACGGCAACGTGGGCCTGTTCGAGGCTGACGGCGGGATGTGGCAGCAGACGGCCAAGGCCAGCATCGCGGCCTACTTCGAGGACAAGCTGGCCCAGGAGGTTAAGGACGGCAAAATTGTCGTGATGATGTGATGCAGCCGCAGGTCATCATCTGCAAGGACCGGGCGGAATGGCTGGAGGCCCGCAAGGATGGGCTGGGGGCGTCTGACGCCGCCGCCCTCCTGGGCCTCTCCCCCTGGAAAACCAACGTGCAGCTCTGGGAGGAAAAGTGCGGGCTGGTCATCCCGGAGGACATCGGGGACAAGCCCTATGTGCGCTACGGCAACGACGCGGAGCCGCTGCTGCGCTCCTTCTTCGCCCTGGACCACACGGAATACCGGGTGAGCTTCACCCCCTACAAGATCATTAAACACCAGGACCTGCCCTTCATCACCTGCACCCCGGACGGGGAGCTGGAGGAAATCGCCACGGGGCGGCTGGGCGGCCTGGAGATCAAAACCACGGAAATCCTCTCCTCCACCGGCTGGACCCATTGGAAGGGGCGCATCCCCACGGAGTATTACGCCCAGGTGTGCCAGCAGATGCTTGCCGCCGGGTGGCAGTTCGTGGAACTGCTGGCCCAGATCAAATATACCACGGCGGAGGGCGAGGACCGGAAAGAGACCCGGCACTACAAAATCGAACGGGCGGATGCCGAGGACGACATCGCCATCATCCGGCGGGAGGCGGTCCCCTTCTGGCGCTGCGTGGAGCAGCGGCAGAAACCAAACCTCAAGCTCCCGCCTATCTGAACAGGAGGACAACATGAGCATGGAATTTGTGATGGGCAACAGCCTGGAGACTTTGCCCAAGACGATAGACTTCAACTTTGAGGAGCTGAAAGGCCAGCTTGCGGAGAGCCTGGCGCTGTACACCGGCCTGGTGGTAACAGAGGACGGCATCAAGGGTGCCAAGGAGGACCGCGCCAAGCTGAACAAGTTGCGGGAGGCCCTGGAGAACAAGCGCAAGGAAGTCAAGCGCGAGTGCATGGCCCCGTACACCGACTTCGAGGCCAAGGTGAAGGAACTGGTGGGCCTTATTGACCAGCCCATCGCCGCCATCGACGCGCAGCTCAAGGAGTACGAGGAGAAGCGCCGGGCGGACAAGCGGGCCGCTATCCTGGAAATTTACGAGGAGACCGTGGGCGAGCTGCGGGCGCTGCTCCCCTTTGAGAAGCTGTGGCAGGACACCTGGTACAACACCAGCGTGACCATGAAGAAGGTCCGGGAGGCCATCGTCGCGGCGGAGGACAAGGCCGCGTCCGATCTGGAGGTCCTGGCTACCGTGGAGAGCGAGTTTGCCGAGGCCGTCAAGATCAAGTACCTGGAGCACCTGGACCTGAACGAGGCCCTGATGGAGCGCTCCCGCCTCCAGGAGCGGGCCAAGCGTCTGCGGGAGTACGAGGCCCAGCGGACCGCCCAGGCCGCCAACCTGGCAGAGGAACAGTGCAAGGCAGAGGCGACGCGGGGCGCAGAGCAGACCCCGGACCCCGCTGCCAATGCGGCCCAGGCCGGGACCTGGGAACCCGGCGGCGGTGAGGCCGTGGAGGAGGCCATCTACCTGCTGCGCTTTGAGTGCCAGGTGACAAAGGACCAGGCGGCGGAGCTTTCCCGCTGGCTGAAAGAACGGAACATTTCGTATAGGAGGATTTAATCATGGCCGTGAACAATTCTTTGCAGAGCCGCAGCGGCGGCAAGCCCAAGTTCAGCGTGGCTATCCAGACGCCGATGTACCAGAAGCTCGTGAACGACACCCTGGGAGACCCGGACCGCGCCCGGCGCTTCGTGGCTGCCATCAGCTCCGCCGTGGCCGTAAACCCGTCCCTCCAGGAGTGCGACGCCGGGACGGTGCTGACCGCCGCCCTGCTGGGCGAGAGCCTGAACCTGTCCCCCTCCCCGCAGCTCGGCCAGTATTACATGGTCCCCTACAAGGACAAGAAGCGCGGCACCGTGGCCCAGTTCCAGCTCGGCTACAAGGGCTACATCCAGCTTGCGGAGCGCAGCGGCCAATACCTGGACATCGACGCGTTCCCCGTGGTGGAGGGCGAGTACAGAGGCCGGGACCGCTTCACCCGCCGCCCCATCCTGGAGTTCCTGGAGGACGACGGAGACCGGGAGAGCCGCCCCGTGGTGGGCTACTACGCCTACTTCGAGCTGAACAACGGCTTCCGCAAGGTGCTGTACTGGAGCAAGGACAAGATGCTGGCCCACGCGGACCGCTACTCCCAGGCGTTCCACCTGGAGGCCCGCGAGGCCCAGGACCCCCGGTACAGCCGCGTGTCCTACGCCGACTTCGTGGCGGGCAATTACCCCAAGGGCGACGAGTGGAAGTATTCCTCCTTCTGGTACAAGGACTTCGACGGGATGGCCTGCAAGACGATGCTGCGCCAGCTTATCAGCAAGTGGGGCATCATGTCCATTGACCTCCAGAAAGCCCTTGCAAGCGACGAGGCGGCCATTGGCACCGATGGGAGCAAGAATTACCTGGATGCACCCGAAAACGCGCCAGAGGCCCTTCCAGAGGCCAACCCGGAGACCGGGGAGGTCATTGAACCCAGCAGCAATACCGCGCCGGAGCTGCCCGATGGCATCTTCGAGGATGCAACGGGGCAGCAGGCGCTTGCGTAAGGAGGCATCCGTATGCCCAAGACCAACGAGAAAGACGCCTATTTCTTCTCCCACGACTGCAACGCCCGCAACGACCCCAAAATCCTGGCCCTCCGCTCCGTCTACGGGGCGGAGGGGTACGGGGTGTACTTCATGCTGGTGGAGATACTCCGGGAGCAGCCGGAGTACCGGCTGTCCGTGAACAAGTACATCTGGAATACACTTGCTATGCAAATGCAGGTGGAAGCATCCCGCCTGGAGCAGATCATCACAGACTGCTGCACAGAGTTTGCAGAAAACGGCAGCACGCTTTTGGTGAACGACGGCGAGTATCTTTACTCCGCTTCCCTTCTCCGACGCATGGGGAAGGTGGACGACATCTCCAACCTCCGGCGGGAGGCGGCGCAAAAACGCTGGAAAAATCAGCCTTGCAAGGCCGACGACGGCAGCGGAGCATCCACAAGTAATGCAAATGCAGAGCAAACCGATGCAAATAAAAGAAAAGCAAAGCAGAGTAAAGAAAAGCAAAGCAAAGCAGAGGAAAAGAAAGCAAAGGAAACTATCTTTGCGGACTTCGCCTCCGGCGACGCTGACCTGCTTTCCGCTCTGCAAGACTTCGAGGCGATGCGGAACAGGATCAAAAAGCCGATGACGGACCAGGCCAAGAAGCGCCTGGTCACGGAACTGGAGAAGCTGGCCCCCGGAGACCGGGATGTCCAGATCGCCATTCTGCACCAGAGTGAGGACCACTGCTGGGCAGGCGTGTTCGCCCTCAAGGACGACAGGCCCTACCAGCCCAGCCGCAGCGGCAGACCCCAGCAAGCCAGCACGGGCGAGAAGATGGACGCCCTGCGAGACCTGCACGACGAGTTCAGCGGCCTATGACCAGGGCGGAAGTGACGGAAATCTTCGCGGTGCTGATGATGGCCTATCCAAACGCGGAGATGTTCAAGGCCCCGGACAAGGACAGCCTAAAGGCAAAGCTGGCCCCGACCATCACGCTCTGGACCACCTGCCTGCGGGACATCGACTTCTGGGCGGCCCAGCAGGCAGTCATCCGGGTGTGCCAGACCTGCAAATTCCCTCCGACCATCGCGGAGATGCGGGAGGCGGCGGAGACCGTTCTGCACGAGGTCAGGTCGGAAATCAGCAACGCCTACCTGATGGCCCGCAACGAGCTGCAACTGGCCCGGCTGGCTGGCCGGACGAAAGAGCAGGCGCTGGAGGGGATGCCCACCAGGACCCAGAAGGTCATCGAGGCCATGGGCGGCATCGACGCGTTCATGCCGCCGGACAAGAAATACTTCGAGATGGAGCGCTTCGAGCAAACCTACGAGACGATGCTGCGGAAGAACCCTATCGGCCTGCCGGGCAGCACGGCAGGACAGCGACAGATCACGGAATGAGCAAGGGGGCGGACAAATGGCTGGCTACTCACACAAGACCTGGGCGTGCCCGTTCTTTCGCTGGGACGAGCGGCTGTGCGTCCGCTGCGAGGGCGGCTGCATGAGCTTCCCGGACCGGGAGGCTCTGGCCGAGTACGCGGACCGCTACTGCGCCAACCTCCAGGACTGGAAAAGCTGCACGGTGGCCGCCAACCTGCTGAAATACTACGAGAGGACGGAGTGACATGGAAAGAAACGTCGATAAGATCAAGCGCCTGGAGCATGAGCTGGGGCGCTGGCGCAAGAAGGTGGCCGACACGGCCAAGGAGAACGAGGAGCTGCGGGAGGCCCTGGCTCAGGCGGATGCCGGAAACCAGGAGACCCAGGCCCTTGTGGACGCTGTGCTCACCGCCGTGGTGCTGGAGCACGGGGAGCGGGCCATGGACCCGGATGCCCCGGAGACGGCCCTGGGCTGGCGGCTGGCCGTCCCGTTCTTCTCCGTCAAGGAGATGCGGGAGAAGTACGAGATACACGCCCGGCGCGGCGAGGACGGCAAGTACATCCTGGGCGTGATGGAGCGGAGGTCCGACTTATGAGCGTGCGCCGACAGACGGCCAACCGGCTGACCCTGTTTCGCACCTGCGGCACCTGCGGAAAGCAGATCGTGACCACGGCGGACACCCCCTGGGTGCGCCAGGTGGAGCGGGACGGCAAGCGGCAGGCCACGACATACTTCTGCTCCGAGGGCTGCTTCGCGGCCAGCTATAAGCACATCGGCTGGTTTGACGGCAAGGCAGAGGAGCGCCGGAAGCTGAAAGACCGGAGCCGGGACCCGGAGAAGGAGCGGGCACGGCACCGGGCGTACCAGCAAGCCCACCGGGAGGAGCTGCGGGAAAAGGCCCGGCTGCGCCGCCTCACGAACCCCGGCCTGTCCGCCGCCGACAGCGCCTACGCCCGGCGCAAGCGCAAGCTGATAGCGGAGGAGGCGCAGGCAAATGCTGGATAAGACCCCGCTGGAGATGGCCCTGGAGCGGGAGGGCCAGATCGAATACTGCGACGAGTGCGAGTATGTGCGCGTCGTGGACAACACAGTTTTCTGCGGCCTGTCCGGGAAGCTGCTGCACCCCATGATGTTTCTGCGGGGGCAGGGCTTCGGCCCGGCCCGCCGCTGCACCAAACGGAAGGAGGCACGAGAGATGGGACTGACCGCCGCAGACCTGCAACGCATGGGGCCGGAGGCCCAGCGCCAGGTCATGGAGAAGCTGGGCATCGTGGGCAAGACCAAGGCCCCCAAGTACCACAACCAGCCGGACAGCCGGGGCAACCTCCGCTTCGACAGCAAGAAGGAGGCCCGCCGCTACGACGAGTTGATGCTGATGCTCAAGGCCGGGCAGATACGCAACCTGCGCCTCCAGCAGCAGTACACCCTCCAGGAAAGCTACATCACGGAGACCGGCGAGCGGGTCCGGGCCATCCACTATGTGGCCGACTTCGCCTACGAGCGCCCCACCGCGCCGGACAAGTACGGCACCGTGTTCTGGCTGCCAGTGGTGGAGGATGTCAAGAGCCGGGCCACCAAGACGGCCCAGTACGAGATGAAAAAGAAGCTCCTGCGGGAACGCTTCAATCTGACTATCACGGAGGTTTGATTATGGCAAAGAAAGGCACATTCCCTGCCAACGCTATGCGGCGCGGGGAGATTTACTGGGTAGATATACCGAACGCCATCGGCCACGAGCTGATGAAGGACCGGCCCGCCATCATCGTGAGCTGCGACGCTCTGAACGACAACAGCCCCGTGGTCCAGGTAGTCTACTGCTCCGCCTCCCCCAAGAAGGAGCTGCCGGAGCACATCACCATCCGCTCCACCGAACAGATCAGCACGGCCCTGTGCGAGAACGTGTACACCGTGGACAAGAGCCGCGTGGGGCGCTTCGTTGGCCGCTGCACCCGGCGGGAGATGGAGCAGGTGGACCTTCGGCCTCCTCTCCGGCCTGGGGCTGGCCCAGTACGGCCTTGCAAGCCCCCAGGAGGACGAGGAGGAGCCGGAGCCGGTACGCGGGGACACCGAGGACGGCACGGCCTCCATGGCCCTGGTAATCGCCCAGACGGAGCGGGACACCTACAAGCGGATGTATGAGAGCCTGCTGGCCCACATGACGATGGAACGGGAGGAAACGGCATGAAGCAGAATTGCGGGAGCTGCGCCTGGTACGAGGACTTCCAGGGCGTATGCTTCAACGGAGACAGCCCACGTTGCGCGGACTTCACGGAGCCGGATACCACCTGCCCGGCATGGGAGGGCAAGGCATGAAGCTGGGCGACAAGGTGATGCGCCTGCCGGAGACATTCACCGACAGCGGCGAGGACAAGCGGAGCTTGAGGCGGCCTGTGGTGGGCCGCGTGGTGTACATCCATCCGAAGGGGTACTACCACACCGTGGAATTTGAGCTGAACGGCGGTCACGTCCGGGAGAGTTTCAAGGGGGTGAGCGACTGATGACCGAACCGAAGGACCTTTGCGGCAGGTGCGCCGCGATGCTCCAGGAGGGCTACGACCTCAAACGCGTGGGCGGCGGCGTAGATCACAAAGTGACCTGCTCCCATTGTGGGCGGCGGCGCTACGGGGCCACCTACACGATAGAAAAGCACAGCAAAAGCAAAGCATAAGCATACCAGAGAGACCCTGGGCCTATGGCCTGGGGTCTCTTATCTTTTTCGTGAGGCCACGAAAATGGTCTCCCTCGCTCCAGGGAGAGAGGGAGAGGAAGGGGGGTATGGGGGGATGGTGAGGGTGAGAGGGTCCCCCCACACACGCGTGAACACCAGAATGAAAAAACATCCTCCCTTCGGGGCGAAAAAAGAAGCTGTCTTTGCTACGATGAAAGAGAAGCCAATTTTTCAGAAAGGCAGGCGGGAGCGAATGGCAAAAAGTAAATACGAGACCCATGTCCTCCCCAACCTGGACAAGATCATCAAATGGGCCAAAGACGGGGCCACGGCAAAGGAGATTGCTGCCAACCTCCATATCGCCTACTCTACCTTCCGCAAATACCTGGACGAGGGCCAGGAGGGGGACGAGCGCTACGCGGCACTTTCGGCTGCTTTCGCGCAGGCGTGTGAAGTGCCGGACGAGCAGGTGGAAAACGCCCTGTTCAAGAGCTGCCTGGGCTACAATGCCCAGATCGTGAAGCACTACAAGCTCAAGACCGTAGAATATGACCCGGAAACGGGCAAGCGCATCCGCGAGGTCGAGACCCTTGTGGAGGCCCGCGATGAAGTCCATGTAGCTGCCAATACAGCGGCGCAAATGTTCTGGCTGACCAACCGGAAGCCGGAGACGTGGAAGTACAAGCCGGAGGCCCAGGACGGCGACGAGGACGAGGGCAGCGGCGTGGTGCTCCTCTCCCCCGTGATGGACAACCCAGGCCCACCGACGGAGGGAGGCGCAAACGATGGCTAATGTCATCTGGACCCCGCAGCCGCGCCAGGCGGCCCTTATGGCCCGCTTTGAGGACGAGGCGCTGTACGGCGGTGCAGCGGGCGGCGGTAAATCGGACTGCGCCCTGGCCGAGGCCCTGCGCCAGGTTGAGATACCGCATTACCGCGGGCTTATCCTCCGCAAGACCTTCCCGCAGCTCACGGAGCTGATGGACCGCAGCACGGAGATTTACAGACGGGCCTACAAAAAGGCCAGGTTTAACGAGAGCAAGCACGTCTGGACCTTCCCCTCCGGGGCCAAGATTTTCTTCGGCTCTATGCAGTACACCAAGGACCGGACCAACTACCAGGGCAAGCGCTATGACTTCATCGACTTTGACGAGCTGACGCAATTTCTCTGGGAGGAGTACAGCTACCTGTTCTCCCGAAACCGCCCCAACGGGCCGGGGACCCGCTGCTACATCCGGGCGCAGGCCAACCCCGGCGGCGTGGGCCACGGCTGGGTGAAGGAGCGCTTCATCACGGCGGCCCAGCCCATGCAAACGATCTGGGAGCAGTTCAAGGTCCGCTTCCCTGACGGCCACGAGGAGACGCGCTGGAAGTCCCGCATCTTCGTGCCGTCCTCCGTGTTCGACAACAAGATACTGCTTGCCAACAACCCGGACTACCTCACCAGCCTGGCCTCCATGCCGGAGCAGGAGCGCAAGGCGCTGCTGTACGGCGACTGGGACACCTTCGCAGGCCAGGTATTCACGGAGTGGCGCAACGACAGCGACCACTACACGGACCGCATCAACACCCACGTCATCTCCCCCTTCAAGGTCCCGCAGGACTGGGCCATCTGGTGCGGCCTGGACTGGGGCTACTCCAGGCCCTTCTCTGTGGGCTGGTACGCCGTGGACCGGGACCGGCGGCTCTACCGCATCCGGGAGTATTACGGCTGCACCGGCACCCCCAACACCGGCGTGAAGATGGAACCGTCCGAGGTGGCGCGGGAGATACGGCGCATCGAGGCCGAGGACCCCAACCTCAAGGACCGGCGCATCAACCGCGTGGGAGACCCGGCCATCTGGGGCAGCGACGGCACGGAGAGCATCGGCGCTCTGATGGAGCGGCAGCGGGTGTACTTCGAGCGCGGCGACCACGCCCGCATCGACGGCAAGATGCAGGTGCATCACCGCCTCGCCTTTGACGAGGAGGGCATCCCCATGCTGTATGTGTTCAACACCTGCAAGCACTTCATCCGCACGGTCCCCAACCTGGTCTACGACGAGAAGAACGTGGAGGACATCAACACCGAGGGTGAGGACCACATCTACGACGAGCTGCGCTACGTCTGCATGAAAAACCCGATAGCACCCAGGCGGAACAAGCCCCCCGCCCTGGTGGTATATGACCCGCTGGACCTGGGACAGGACCAGCAGTATGACCGTTACGATTTTTACAGGAGGTATTGATTTATGGCACTTTTCGGACGGAAGAACGAGCAGGACGCGACCCTGGGCAAACCCCCGATGGGCTGGGGCGTCCCCGGCGTACAGAAGGACGAGAGCGTGGACCCGGAGATGGAGGCCATGCTGCTGACGGCCCCCGCCGGGCAGCGGCGCATCGGCAGAGCGGAGATCGCGGAGGCAATCAGCATCCTGACCCGCTACAAGCAGGGCAAGGCCAGCCTGGAGGAGCGCGTGGTCCAGGATGAGCTATGGTGGGAGCTGCGCCATTGGGAGGCCATCCGCAAGGGCAAGCAGCGCACGGACAACCCGGAGTACAGAGGGCCGGAGCCGTCCTCTGCCTGGCTGTTCAACGCTATTCTCAATAAGCACGCGGACGCTATGGACAACTACCCGGAGCCGGTGGTCCTTCCCCGCGAGCGCAGCGACGAGGAGAGCGCCAAGGTGCTGTCCTCCGTGCTGCCGGTCATCCTGGAGTACAACGACTACGAGCAGACCTACTCTGACAACTGGTGGGAGAAGCTGAAACACGGCACGGCAGCCTATGGCGTGTTCTGGAACAGCGCCAAGGAGAACGGCCTGGGCGACGTGGACATCCGGGAGATCGACCTGCTAAAGCTGTTTTGGGAGCCGGGCGTGACCGACATCCAGAAGTCCCGCAACCTGTTCATCGTGGACCTGGTGGACGAGGACCTGCTGGAGCAGCAGTACCCGGAGCACAAGGGCCATTTGAGCGGCGGGGCCGTGGATGTGAAGCAGTATATCTACGATGACACCATCGACACCAGCAACAAGAGCGTGGTGGTGGACTGGTACTACAAGACGACATCCGCCAGCGGCAAGACGCTGCTGCACTACGCCAAGTTCGTGGGCGAGACCCTGCTGTTCGCCAGCGAGAACGACCCGGCCTACCGGGACACGGGCTGGTACGACCACGGCCTCTACCCCGTCGTGCTGGATGTGATGTTCCCGGAAAAAGGCACGCCGGTGGGCTTCGGCTACGTCGCCATCTGCAAGGACCCGCAGCTCTACATCGACAAGCTGTCCTCCAACATCCTGGAAAACAGCATGATGACCACCAAGAAGCGTTTCTTCGTCAGCGACAGCACGGGCATCAACGAGGAGGAGTTCCTGGACTGGAGCAAGCCCCTGGTCCACGTCCAGGGTGAGCTTGACGACAGGCGCATCAAGGAGATTGTCACCAACCCGCTGGACGACATCTATGTGACCGTGGCGCAAATGAAAATCGAGGAGATGAAGGAAACGGCGGCCAACCGCGACGTGAACAGCGGCAGCGCCGGGTCCGGCGTCACCGCCGCCGCTGCCATCGCCGCCCTCCAGGAGGCGGGCAACAAGGCCAGCCGGGACATGATCTCCGCCAGCTACCGCACCCACGTCAAAATCAATTCGATGTGCATTGAGCTTATCCGGCAGTTCTACGACGAGACCCGCTCGTTCCGCATCACGGGCCAGACGCCTGGCAGCTACCAGTTCATCGACATGAACAACGCGGGCATCAAGGAGCAGGAAGTGGGCCAGACCTCCGACGGCCTCCCCCTCTACCGCAAGCCCATCTTCGACCTGAAAATCAAGGCCCAGAAGAAAAACCCCTTCTCCCGCATGGAGCAGAACGAGCGGGCCAAGGAGCTGTACGGCCTGGGCTTCTTCAACCCGGAGCGGGCGCAGGAGGCGCTGGGTGCTCTGGAAATGATGGAGTTTGAAGGCATCGACAAGGTGAAGGAGCAGGTGCAGAACGGCCAGACCCTTCTCAATATCTGCCAGCAGATGTCCCAGCAGCTCGACCAGATGGCCCTCATCATCCAGACCCTCACGGGCAAGGACATGGGCATCGGAGCGGCGCAGCCTACCGGCGGCGGCCAGCGAGGCCAGGCGGCAGGCCCCGCGCCCTCCAGCGAGAAGGACAGCCTTGCAAGCGGCATCATGGAGGCCCAGCATCCCATGACCGGCTACGGGGAGCGGCTGGCAAAGCGCAGCACCCCCAGCATGGGCAACGAATGACGGGAGGCGACGTGTTATGACCCAGGTTTATGCCGAGCGGGACGGACAGCGCTGCATCCTCTCTGCCCAGGGCCACGCCACCGGCAGCGTGGAGGCGTGCGCGGCTGTGTCCGGCATCCTTTACGCCCTGGCCGGATATGTGACCAACGCCATGCGGGAACGCTATGTGGAGGTCTACACCTGGCGGATGGAGAGCGGCGATGTGCAGCTCGACTTCAACGGGGACGACGGCACGGCAGCGGCCTTTGAGATGGCCGTCATCGGCCTTGCCCAGGTGGCCCAGGCCCACCCGGAGCAGGTCCAGGTGGAGTGCCGGGAAGAAAAATAAAAATTTTTTCCGAGTTCGGGGCGAAAAGCGGAAAAGCATTTGATACGCTTATACTGTCCTCCTGCTTCACACCATGCAGGGCGGCGGTCACGGTGGGGACCGGGCCGCTGCCCTGGTGAAGTCAGGGACCGATGCACGGGGGCGATACACCCGCGACGAAAAAGGAGGCAATCCTATGAACTTCAAGCATTTGCTGGACATCCGGCTGAACCTGTTCGACGGCGGCGGTGCCGCAGGCGGAGCAGGCGCAGGGGCGGCGGCCTCTGGCGACGGAGCACCCGGCACACAGGGCGAGACCCAGGCATCCCCCGCATCCACCCGGCGGGGAAAATCGGGCGAATACCAGAATGTCATCTTCGGGAAGCAGGCCAAACCGGCGGAGGCTGGCGAGGGCGGAGACCCGGAGGGACAGCAGAGGTCCTCCGACGCCGGGAGCGACAACAAACCGGACGCGAGCACCACGTCCAATACTCTGGAGGCCAAACGCAGGGCTTTCCAGGACCTTGTGAACGGTGAGTACAAGGACATCTACACCGAGGAGACCCAGCGCATCATCGACCGGCGCTTCCGGGAGACCAGAAACCTGGAGCAGCAGGTGGGCCAGTATCAGCCTGTCATTGATATGCTGATGCAGCGCTACCAGATCGGCGACGGCGACATGGGCAAGCTGTCCCAGGCCATCGAAAATGATGACGCATACTGGTCCGAGGCCGCCGAGGAGGCGGGGATGTCCGTTGAGCAGTACAAGCAGTTCCAGAAGCTCCAGCGGGAGAACGAGGCGCTTTTGCGCCAGCAGCGCCAGCGGCAGAACGACCAGCGGGCGCAGCAGCAGCTCCAGCAGTGGTACGGCGAGGCCGAACAGGTCAAGGGGCTGTACCCCAGCTTCGACCTCAACGCGGAGGTCAAAAATCCCCAGTTCCTCTCCATGCTCCGGGCGGGCGTTCCCGTCCAGCACGCTTATGAAGTGGTCCACATGGACCAGATCAAGGCGGGCGTGGCCGCTATGCAGGCCAAGGCCACGGAGAAGCAGGTGGTGGATGGCATCCGCGCCAAGGGCGCAAGGCCCCAGGAAAACGGCACGACCTCCCAGGGTGCATTTATCGTGAAGGATGACGTTTCCAAGCTGTCCAAGAGGGACCGCGCGGAGATCATCCGCAGAGCTGCACGGGGAGAGCACATCGAGTTTTAAGCCTCTCCCCAGAAGGGAGATTTTAACATGAACACCATCCGCAAATTCATTCTGCTGCCCGTCGTGCTGAACCTGTTTGATGCAGTCATCAACAAGACGACCAGCGCAACCACCGGGAACAACCTTTCCGGCGAGATGAAAACCTTCTACTCCGACTATCTCATTGATATGGCGGAGCCGCTGCTGGTCCATGACCAGTTCGGACAGAAGCATCCCATCCCCAAGAATGGCGGTAAGACCATCGAGTTCCGCAAGTATGACCCCCTGCCCAAGGCCACCACGGCCCTGACCGAAGGTGTGACCCCCGAAGGTCAGAAGCTCAACATGGGCGTCATCACCGCGACTGTGGCGCAGTACGGCGGCTTCATCGAGCTGTCCGATATGCTGCTGCTTTCCGCCATCGACAACAACCTGGTGCAGGCCACCAAGCTGCTGGGCAGCCAGGCGGGCCGCACCCTGGACACCATCACCCGCGAGGTGCTGAACGGCGGCACCAACGTGCAGTACGCCGAGGGCCAGGTGGACAGCCGCGCCAACCTGTGCGGCGGCAGCACCACCGATAGCCAGAACCACTACCTGACCGTGGACGCCGTGCGCCGCGCTGTCCGTTACCTCAAGGTGATGAACGCGCCCAAGATCAACGGCTACTACGCGGGCATCATCCACCCGGATTGCTCCTACGACCTTATGAGTGACCCCAAGTGGGTGAACGTCAAGACCTACTCCGACCCCGACGGCATCTACGAGGGCGAGATCGGACGCATCGAGGGCGTCCGCTTCGTGGAGACCAGCGAGGCCAAGGTCTTTACCCACGCGGGCAAGGACTACGAGACCGGCACCACCGCCAGCGGCACCGTCACCCCCAAGGCATCCGCCCGTGACGTGTACTCCACCCTCATTCTGGGTGCGGACGCCTACGGCGTGACCGAGATCACCGGCGGCGGTCTCCAGCACATCGTGAAGCAGCTCGGCTCTGCCGGTACTGCCGACCCCCTGGACCAGCGCGCCACCGCAGGCTGGAAAGCCACCAAGGTGGCCGAGCGCCTGGTGGAGGCGTACATGGTCCGTATCGAGACCTGCTCCACCTTCAACAGCTAATCACCGGGGCCGCCTGCTTTACGGCGGGCGGCCCCACATTCTGACCAACAGGAGGTATTTACACTATGGCTGCCAAGAAAGAAGCTGCTGCCAATGAGCAGCAGGCCACCACGCAGGCTACCCCCGCCGCCGAGGCGGAGGACATCATCGCCAAGGCCAAGGCGGAAGCTGCTGCCATTGTGGCAGAGGCCCAGGCCAAAGCCAAGGAGACCCTGGAGGCGGCAAAAGAGACCGCCCCCGCCGCGCCCAAGCCGAACGACCTTGTGCCCATCCGTCTGTTCAAGGACAACGACAAGTACAAGGATGACGTTTTTGTGGCCGTCAATGGCCGCAGCTTCCAGATCAAGCGCGGCGAGACCGTGCAGGTGCCCGCCTATGTGGCGGAGGTCCTGGAGCAGAGCATGGCCCAGGACAACGCCACCGCAAACCTCATTGAGCGCGAGAGCAGCGCCTACGCTGCCGAGGCCAAGGCCCGCAACATCTAACTGAACAGGCACACCGCGAGACCCTAAAAGCGGCTGCGACACGGCGCGGCGAGGTATGGAGGGACCGACCCTTCCGCCCCGCCGCGCCTTTTATCATACAGAAAGGAGGTAGACCCCCTATGGACAGGACCATCAATGTGACCGTGACCGGCGAATTTGTCCGCAAGGACAGCAAGAACGCGGGCGTGCAGGGCGAGGCCAATGTGACCGGCCTGCACATCGTTATGAGCGATGACTGGGAGGCGTTCTCCAAGCGCATCATCTGGCGCAACGCCCTGGGCGAAAGCCCCGTGGCGGTGCTGCTGTACAACAGCGTGGAGGACCTGGTGGCAAAGAAGGACCCGCTGACCTTCGACACGGCCATTCCGGCGGAGCCGCTGGCCCTGGAGGGCTGGTGCAGCTTTACCATTGAGGGCTTCCGGGAGAGCAACCCAACCGCCGTTGCCATCACGGTGACGGACCATCTGCTGGTGAAGCCGAACGACGCCTACACCACGCCGAAAGAGCCGACACCCACCCAGGCGCAGCAGCTCCAGACCCAGATCGACGGCATTGTACCCCAGGTGAGCACCCTGGTGGGAAACGCCATTGAGGCGCTGGAGCAGGCCGAGGAGGCCGTGAAGGTGTGGGAAGCCTATGACAGCGCAAAGACCTATTTGCCCCTCCAGAAGGTGAGCAGGCTGGGCAGCTCCTACATCTGCAAGGCAGCGTGCAAGGGCGTGGCCCCGGAGCTGGACGTGGCCGGAGGTGTGGAGGGTGCCCACTGGCTGCTTATCGCCTCCAAGGGCGACCAGGGAGAACAGGGCGCAGAGGGACCCCAGGGCAAGACCGGCAAGCAGGGCATCCAGGGCGAGCGCGGACTGACCGGCGAGCGCGGCGTCCAGGGCATCCAAGGCATCCAGGGACCCCAGGGCGTTCAAGGCGCTGCTGGCCCGGTTGGACCCACGGGACCGGAAGGACCCCAGGGCGTGCAGGGGCCGCAAGGACCGCGCGGCATCGACGGCGTGGCCGTGCAGACGGCTGGCATGGTCAATTTCAGCGTGACCGACGAGGGGCATCTGCTGTGTACCTACACCGGCAACGAGGCCCCGGACTATTACATCAACGATGCAGGGCATCTATGTCTAAACATCTGACGGAAGGAGGAACCATCTATGCCTACCATTGATCTGGGCAAGGTTGTGGGTCCGCAGGGACCCCAGGGCGTGCAGGGCGCAAGAGGCCCGCAGGGTGCGACCGGCGCTCAAGGCCCGAAGGGAGAGCAGGGCATCCAGGGACCCCAGGGTGAGACCGGGGCCAAGGGCGCGACCGGCGCGACCGGCGCACAGGGACCCGCCGGTGCCGACGGCTCTACCCCTAACATCCAGGTGGGGACGACCACCACGCTGGCCGCCGGAAGTGCGGCCACGGTGAAGCGGCGGGCCGGAAGCCCGGACGCTGCCCCCATCTTCGACTTCGGCATCCCCAAGGGCGCGGACGCTGTAAACCCAGGCGACATGACCAAGGCGGTCTATGACCCCAAGGGCAAGGCCCAGGACATTTTTGCCTATGCAGACCAGAAAATGCCCAAGACGGGCGGAGCGTTCACCGGCGGCGTGTCCGGCGTGTCGCCCACCAGCGGCAGCACCAAGGGCTTCCGCAACATCTACTTCGGCAACGGCGCTCCCGCCTCCAGCCTGGGGGCCAACGGCGACGTTTACATCAACATCGGATAAGAGGAGGACACGAACATGATTAAAGCAGGCAATCACACCGTCAGCGACAAGGGCTTCACGGTGGTGATGGAGAACATCGGCGGGGTCCCCCGCCAGGCCGTGGTGGCAGAGCTGCCCGGCGGCATCAGCGACGAGGCCCTGGCCGCGTTCTGTGTCGGTCCCATTGAGGTGCTGGCCGAGGACGGCAGCACCACGGCGACCTACACCGGCCCCTTCCGCGTGGTCTCCCACGGGCTGAAACTGACCCGCACCAGCGAGGACAGCGACGTTGCCGCCCTGACGGCCCAGGTGGCGGAGCTGGAGGCCAAGCTGTCCCACGAGCAGAGCGAGAAGGAAAGCGCCCAGAGCGCCCTTGCACGCCTCAACGAACAGCTTACCACCCTCAAGATGACCCTGGAGGCCAACAGCGCGGACAAGGCCGTGGTTGACGCAGCTCAAAGCGCGGACAAGGCCGTGGTTGACAAAGCTCCCGTGGAGGCCATGGATGCGGCGGGCAGCGTGTAAGGACTGGGCGGAGGCTTCCTGCCTGATCTCCAACCTCCTGGCGGAGCTGGAGCAGCCCTGCCGGATATGCCGGGAGGACAGCCTGGTGCTGACCGGGCGCTCCCCCACCGGCGAGACCGTGACCATCCGGCTGGGACCGGACCTGGTGCTGGAGGCAGAGGGCTGCGACGAGCTGCTGGATGCAGCGCGAAAGCGAGGGTGCCCCGATGGCTGACAGACAGACCGATGACTTCAAGCTGGGCAACAAGGCGGCTGATATGTGGCTTTACACGGCAGACGCCTGCGCCAATGAGAAGGTCATCCCCAAGAAATACCGCTACACCACCGGAACGGCCCTGATGAACGGTGCAGAGGCCATCTGCTCGTGCATTGAGGGCGCAAACCTCATTGACCTGCGGGAGAGACCGGCGGAGCGGCTGGCGATGCAGCGGGAGGCCCTTTGCGCGTGCAAGAAGCTGGAGCGGAAGATACTGCGGATGGCAGAAAGCAAGCAATACCCCGGCGTGAGCGGCCAAAAGGCCGCGACCTGGAGCAAGGCGGTGATGACGGTGCGCTATATGTGCGCCGCCTGGTACGAGAAGGACCGGAGCCGCGCTGCCCAGGCGAAAGAGGATGTTCGGCGGCGATAGCTGCCTTTCATTGGGGTATAGCCTGTTCGCGCCGTCAACTGGGGCCTGCGCTCCCCGAACTCGAATGACAACAACGCGTACAACATCAACACCGACGGCACCGTGAACAACAACAACGTGTACAACGCCAACTTCGCGCCGCGTCCCGCTCTGATGGAATTACCGTGTACAAGTAGCCCTTGCGGCGAAAGCAGAGGCCCATCATCAAAGGAGGCTATATCCCGTCGTCCGTGGACATGAACACGGGGGATAAACACATGGCACCGACGCTGCCAGGCTCGCTACCGGGGAAAGCCCCGGACACCTCCGGCGGAGGGAGATACTGGCCGCTATCAGCGATGCCGGACCTGCGCTCCACCATCCGAAAACCAAGCAAGGATGTGTGATATGACCTATCAGGAACTATGCTCCTTTGACACCCTATGGACGGCCTACCACCGGGCCAGACGGTGCAAGAGGGGCAAAAAGAGTACGGCACCCTTTGAGTACAGCGCAATCGAGGAGCTGCTGATACTCTCAAAATCGCTTTTGCAAGGGACGCACCAGCCGGACCCGCTGGACGCGTTCTATATCTACGAACCCAAGAAGCGGCTTATCCAGGCCCCGACGTTCCGGGACAAGGTGGTGCAGCACGCGCTCACGGATTACATCGTCTACGACGAGCTGGCCCGGAGCTTCACGCTGAACACCTACGCGGCCCAGTACGGCAAGGGGACCCACTACGGGCTGGAGATGCTGAAACGGCACATGAGGACCTATTTCCTGCGGCGGAAGGGCGCGGACGAGGCAGCACGCAAGGCCGCCGGTGGGGCAGACCGGCCCATGGAGGAATGGGACTACGCCGAGGGCTGGGTCATCAAGGGCGACATCCGCCACTTCTTCCAGAGCATCGACCACCGGCGGCTCAAGGCCGCGCTGGAACCCCGGTTTCCCGACCCGGACATCCGGGCGCTGATGTGGCGATACATCGACGCCGTGGACGAGGGCCTGGCCCTGGGACACCAGACGAGCCACATCTACGCGGTGTTCTACGTCAGCTCCTTCATGCACTATGTGGGTGAGAAGCTGCACCTGCCGCTGGCAGGGATGTATATGGACGACTGGTATGTGATCTGCCCGGATAAGGCGACAGCGGTTGAGGCTCTGCGCCTTGCAAGGCTTGAATTTGCCAAGCTGGGCCTGGAGCTGAACGACAAGACCAACATCTTCCCCTTGCAAAACGGCATCGACTTCTGCGGCTTCCACACCTATCTGACCCGGACGGGCCAGGTGGTCAGCAAGCTGCGCTACTCCTCCATCAAGCGGATGAAACGACGCATCCGGCTGTGGGAGAAGCAGTACGCGGCGGGCGAGGTGTCGCGGGAGAAAATCATGGAGAGCTTTACCGCCTGGGAGGCACACGCCAAGCACGGCGACACAAAGCAGCTCCGCAGAGAAATGCGGTCCAGGTTGTTGATGGCTCTGGACCGCGCAGACGAGGCCAGGCGGGCGGCGGGCATCCCCGCTGCCCGGCCCGGACCTGACGAAAGGAGAACAAAACGATATGGGACAGTTACTTTCCAATCTGGCAAACGGCAGCCTGGTGAAGCTGGCGGAAAACAGCAAGCCCACCAAGTTCATCAAGCTGGACAATGACCACTACGGCACCGGCACGGGCGTGACCCTTATCCGCAAGGACACCTTCAATGAGCGCCAATGGGAGGCCAGCTACGACAGCAGCTACAAGAACCGATATATCGGCTGCCTGCTGGACAACTTCTGTGACGGCATCTGGCCGCTGAAGCTGGACGAGAAAATCCGGGAGTGCCTGGTCCCCGTCCCCATTGTGGTGGCGGAAGGCAACCAGGTGGCGACGCTGCACACGATCTACCGCAAGGGCTTTGCCCTCTCCTGCACGGAGGCGGGCGTGAGCGGCTGGCAGACGGAGGGCAAGGCGTTCAGCTATTTCTCCGACAACGCAAAGCGCATCGCCTATCTGGACGAGACGGCGACCGCCGTCCGCTGGGGCCTGCGCTCCCCGTACTCGAATGGCAGCGTCGCGTACCGCATCGGCACCGACGGCACCGTGAGCTACAACGACGTGTACGGCGCCGGCTTCGCGCCGCGTCCCGCTTTTAATCTTAAATCTTCTATCGTTGTATCTGACAGCACAGACAGCGATGGATGCTACACGGTTGAGAGCGTGCCGGGCAACGACGGCGGGCTGTATGTGAAGAACAACGGCCTGTGGGTCCGCGCGGTGTAAGAGAAGCACCCAGAAAGCCGGGCAGCGGCACGCCGCCGCCCGGCAAATTCTATGAGAGGAGGCGGCGGTATGCCGAGCATCAATGAAGTTATCGAACGGGTGAACCGGGCGAGGCCGGACGCCATCGACGACGAGACCAAGGCGGCGTGGCTGCTGGAGCTGGACGGACAGCTCTACCGGGAGACCATCCTGCGGCACCAGCTTACGAGCGGGCGCGGGGCCAAGGGACCCGTCGCCGTCTGTCCCACCTGCGGCGGGACGGAGATCACCTATGACCGGGTGATGGACAGCAACCTGTGTCCGGCGTGCGGCTGGACCGACCTGCCGGACTTTCCCAAGGCGTTCCCGGAGGACGGGGACAAGCCCCTGCTGGTGGAGGCCCCCTACGACGGGCTGTACGACCTGTACCTTATGAGCAAGGTGGACTTCTACAACCGGGAGGCCGACAACTACAACAACTCCGCCCTGGCGTACAACGCAGCGCTGGACGAATGGCGGAAACAGTATCACCGCAGGCACCTGCCCATCGGCGGCGGGGGTCTGGCGGGGCTATTTTAGGAGGAGGGGCGAGATGAACCTGCCATACATGACGGCGGCGACCGGCAAGAACCGCAAGCAGATCATCGCCTTTGCCGGGCTGAACTACGGCCAGGGGGCCGGGGACGGCGAGCTGGCAGAGAGCTGGGGCCTCTCCTCCGCCCGCTTCCCGTGCCTCAGTCAGCGGGACGGGCGCAAGACCGCCGGGACCTACACCAGCCCCACGGGGCTGTACGCACGGGGGAAGCTGTGCGTGGTGGACGGGACCGACTTTCTCTATGACGGCAAGGTGGTGGGCCATGTGACTGCGGGCGAAAAGCAGTTTGCCACCATCAACACCAAAATCGTCATTTTCCCCGATAAGGTCTACTACGACACGGAGGCGGAGAAGTTTGGGATGCTGGCGGCGGAATACCCCGGCTTCCCCGGCGACGTGACCTTCACGGCCAACACCCTGACCGTGCCGGAGCAGAGCTATATCGACCAGGCGGCGGAGAACGCAGAGACCAAGGGCAGCGTGGCCGCCGACACATCCATCACCGCCTACACCGGGGCCAGCGTGAACAAGACCACGGGAGCGCTGACTATGAGCGGCGGGACCGCAGGGACCCCGGACAAGCTCAAGGCGGGCGATTACATTCAATACGACTGCGACAGCTCCAAGGAGTACATGGTGGTACAGAGCAGCGCAAAGCAGAGCGACGGGACCTACCAGATCACCTATCTGCTGCACACGGCGGCGCTGCACAAATACCCAGGCTTCGACGAGCTTTTCAAGGCCGGAGACGCAATCGAAATCTCCGGCTGTACGACCTGCGCCGCGAACAATGGCAGCCACATCATCCGCTCCCTGGAGGCGCGGAAGCTGACCTTCACCAAGGACATCTTCACCAAGACCGGCGCGGAGGCCGGGACGGTGATGCTGGAGCGGAAGGTGCCGGACCTGACGTGCATCTGCGAGTGCGATAACCGCATCTGGGGCGCGGAGGGCAAGACCATCTACGCCAGCGCCCTGGGCGACCCGACCAACTTCTACGTCTACGACGGGGTGTCCACGGACAGCTACGCCGTGGCCGTGGGCACGGAGGGCGAGTTCACCGGGTGCATCGCCTACTCCAGCATGGTGCTGTTCTGGAAAGAGAATTGCCTGCACAAGGTCCTGGGCAGCTATCCGGCGCAGTATGAAATCTACACCTACACGGTGCCCGGCATCCAGAAGGGCAGCGAGAAGTCCCTGGCCGTCATCAACGAGACGCTGTTCTACAAGGGCCGCAACGGCGTGTACGCCTACTCCGGCGGGACCCCGGAGCTGCTGACGGAGAACTTCGGGACCCGGCGCTTCTTCGACGCGGTGGGCGGCACGGACGGCGAGCGCTACTACATCTCCATGCGGACGGAGAAGGGCGACTGGGAGCTGTACGTCTTTGATACGCTGCGGGCCATCTGGCTGCGGGAGGACGCGACCCACGCGCTGGACTGGGCCTATCTGGACGGGACGCTCTACTTCCTGGACGGGGCCACGGGCAAGCTGATGACCACCGGGCAGGACTACTCCGAGGAGGGCCTGGTGAACTGGAGCGCAACGCTGTGCCAGATGGACGAGACGAGCCACGGGCGCAAGTGCTATTCCAAGCTGTACCTGCGGGCGGACCTGGATGCCGGGGCCTGGCTCAAGGTGGAGATCAGCACGGACGGGAAGCCCTTCCGACAGGTGTTCTCCACCCACAACGAGCGGGCCAAGACCCTGCAAGTCCCCATCCTGCCGGTGCGGTGCGACAACTTCCGCATCCGGCTGTCCGGCAAGGGCGGATGCCTGGTCAAGAGCATCATCCGGGAGTTCGCCCTGGGCAGCGAATATTAAGGGGGTGACAGGGCATGGCAACCACCCTCCCCGGCTCCCCTCCTTCGTTTGACCGCAACGACGTGAACGGGACCGTAAAATCTCTGTGCAACTACACCAGAAACCTGCAAGAAAATCTGGACTTCATGCTGGGGCAGCTTCAAAAGAGCATGACCGCCATACAGACCAGTGTGGAGGGGCTGAACAGCAAGGTCTCCAGCCTGCAAACCACCCTCTCCGGGGTGCAGCAGAGCGTGAGCACACTGGGCAGCGAGTACAACAAGCTGGCAGCCCGCGTGACGGCGCTGGAGCAGAAAACCAACTGAAAGAGGAGGTAATCCGACATGGCAAAACCCGATATGTCCAGGAACAAAGACCTGGCGGGCAAGACCGTCTCCAAGGGCGGCTACAACATCAGCTATAACGAGAACGGCTATGCCACCAGCGCCATCAAGACCGGGAGCAAGACCGGCAAGGCCGCCGCGCCCAGCGCCGACACGGTGAGCGGCGGCGGCAGCGACCGGGGCAGCTACGGCGGCAGCGTATATGACCAGGAGCATTTTTCCAATGACGAGCTGCGGAGCGCGGCGGAGGTCCGGGCGGCAGCGGCGGCAGGCAAAACGACCTGGGCAGACGCCCACGACTATGTGGAGCGCATCCGCAGCAACTACGGCTATTCCGGCGACAGCGACGGCAGCCGCTACATCCCCCTGGAGATGGGCGGCGGCGGACGAGGAAACGGAGGCGGCGGCTTCTCCTACGAGGCGGCCCCCACCTACAGCCTGGCCCGTGCCGCCGGAATCGACGACCTAACCCGCCAAATCCTTAACCGGGAGGCGTTCAGCTACGACCCGGAGAAGGACCCCACCTATCAGCAGTACAAGGAGAGCTACACGCGCAACGGCGAGCGGGCGATGCAGGACACCCTGGGGCAGGTCAGCGCCCGCACAGGCGGCCTTGCAAGCAGCTATGCGGGCAGCGCAGCGCAGCAGACCTATGACAACTACATGGGGGCGCTGGCCGATAAAATCCCGGAGTTGAAACAGCTTGCCTACTCCATGTACCAGGACGAGGGCAACACTCAGAGGGCAAACCTGGAAATGCTGGTGGCCCTGGAGCAGGGCGACTACGCAAAGTACGCCGACCTCCTGGCCCAGTACAACACGGACCGGAGCTTCGACTACGGCGTGCATCGGGACAATATCAGCGACGAGCGCTACAACAACGAGTGGAACTATTCCGTGGGCCGGGACCAGATCGCGGACAAGCGCTACGAGGACGAGACCGCCTACAACCGGGAGACCTACAAGGACGAGACGGAGTACAACCGGGCGCTGGCAAAGGCCCAGACCCTCGCGGCGGGCGGCGACTTCTCCGGGTACAAGGCCCTGGGCTATACGGATGCGGAGATCAAGAACCTCAAGACTGCATACGACAAGGCACAGGCATCCGTTCGCTCCGGCGGTGGGTCCTCCAGCGGCGGCAACAAGGGCGGAACCGGCAACAAGGACGTCTACGCCGAGATGTATGACGCGGGCATCCGCAGCGAGGGCGACGCCTATGCCTGGCTGTTGACCACCGGGTACAACACGACCCAGGCCGGAAAGCTGGCGGACTATTACGCCGAGTGGATGAAGAACAAGGGTGACAGCGGAAACAGCGGCAGCGACGCCCAGATCGGCAACCGGCACGGGGATAGCTGGATTTATATTCCCGGCCATGGCCGCTTCACCTACGACGAGGTGGAGAACTACGTCAACAGCGGAAAGGTCATCGAGACCTACGACAGCGCGACCAACACCTACACCTACAAGTGGAACGGCAATAAGAAGTAAGGAGGCGGCCCTATGGCAAGCGCAAGCGATTTTTTGAAGAAGCGGACGGCGGCGCGGCAGCAGGCCGAGAGCATCCAGAGCAGCGACAAGACCCCTCTGGGCAAGAATGACGACGGCACCGTAACGCGGGCGAGCAACTTTCTGCGGAACAAAGCCGCAGAACGCCGGGCCGTCATCGACCAGCAGTACGGCAAGGATGCCTACGGCGGCAGCGGCAGATACGAGGCGGACAAGGCCCAGGGCTTCAATTCCTGGCTGGAGAGCGTGAACGGCCTCTCCAGCCAGTTGGGCAGCGACTACCAGAGCCGGGACGGCAAATTCCAGAGTGCCGCAGACTTTGGGAAGTACCGGGATGACAACGACGCCCGCATCAGCGTGATGCAGAACAGGGCCAACGCCTACCGCACCTACTTCCAGGACAACCGGGAGATATACGGAGAGGATGCCGTGAACGGCGTCCTCTCCACCCTGGACCAGGGCAGCAAGTACCTGGAGGAGCTGCGGGGCGGGCTGAACAGCGAGTATGACTTCTGGTCCCAGTTCAAGGACGAGAACGACTACAACACCTACCAGCGGGGCAAGGAATATGCCGCGCTGGCGGAGAAACCCGATTTTGCAGAGAAAAGCCAGTACAAGAGCACGGCCAACGGCCAGGAGAAATTCAACGCATGGAGCGGGACCTACTCCAACAGCGGCTTTGACGACATCGCCTACGACTACATCAACCGCAACGAGGAGGCCCGCAGCCGCCAGATGCTCTCCGACATCCAGAGCAACGCGTCCCTGCTGGGCCTGGACAACAGCGAGCGGCGGGAGATGACGGATGACGAGATCGCCACCTTCAACTACCTGTACGCCCAGGACACCGCCAACGGCGACGCGGAGCACAAGAACGCCTACGCCTACATCGACTACCTGACCGGAGACCTCAACTACCGCCAGCGGGCCAAGGCAGAGGAGGAATGGGCCACCTACGCCAAGGAGCACCCGGTGGGGTCCTCCGCGTTCAGCGTGCTGGAAAGCCCTCTCAAGGGCCTTTCCTACCTGGGCCAGGCGGCGGATTACCTCTCCGACGGGGAAATCGACCAGAACGCAGGCTACAACAAGTTCAGCTACATCAACAGCGCCATCCGCGACGAGGTGAACACCATCGTGGAGGACAACTGGGGCGGTGTGGGCAGCTTCGCCTACCAGACCGGCATGAGCATGGGCGACTTCCTGCTGAATACCGCCATCACCGGCGGCAACCAGGCGCTCTCCCTTGCCATCATGGGCACCGGCGCGGCGGCGGATGCCACCATCTCCGCAAAGGACCGGGGTCTGTCCGATAACCAGGCGTTCGCCCTGGGCACCATCGCAGGCGCGGCGGAGATCGTCACCGAGAAGGTCAGCCTGGATGCCCTGCTGGACAAAACCGCGCTCACCAAGAGCGCCATGGGCTACTTCCTCAAAAACACCCTGGCCGAGGGCAGCGAGGAAGTGGGCAGCGACATCATCAACCTGGTGGCCGACGTGCTCATTTCCAAGGACAAGAGCGAGTGGCAGACCTCCATCGACGCCTACGAGGCCGAGGGCATGACCGAGAAGGAGGCGTTCTGGCGGGCCGTCCGGGACCAGGCGGAGAACATGGGCCTGGACTTCCTGGGCGGCGCTGTCTCCGGCGGCGTGATGTCCGGCGCGGGCATCGCCATCAACGCGGGGCTGAATGAATACGGCGCACGGCGCACCGGCGCGGAGTTCCAGGCGATGGGCGACGACGTGGTGCAGGCCACCATCCAGGAAGGGCTTGCAAGCGACCCCAGCACCCAGAGCTACAAGCTGGCCGTGCAGCTCCAGCAGAAGCTCGACGCCGGGCAGACCCTCACCAACGCAGAAATCGGGCGGCTGTACCAGGCCAATTTGCAGGCCATCGACGCGGAGGACGGCAGCGG
>ULTA01016463.1_pt1 | contig 26412 bp, 24 predicted proteins | sample 1957181 | NCBI WGS metagenome assembly ULTA01 (sample SAMEA4835722, study PRJEB28245) | human gut metagenome | biome: gut microbiome; material: fecal sample | place: Denmark | collected 2008
AACCGCTCCCCTTTATGTACGCTCATTTGCTGACGAGGTAAAGCCGCAGGAGTTCGTCCACGGCGGCTATTTCTTTGGAGCACATCTTCAAGGCGGCAAGCGCCTTTTTCACCCCCAGCCAGACCGCCTTTATCATCAGCGTGTCGCGGGTGTCGAGCGCGGCGGAAAAACCTTCCAGCATCAGGAGCAAATCCTGTCTGTCCGTTTCGTTGAGAGACGCCTCGTTGACGGCGCGCACCAGCGCGACGAGGAGATACTCCGTCTGTTCCTGCAAGCCGTCGGCGGCAAACTCCACCGTGCGTTCCACCATCGGGACTTCCTCTTTCACGCCGTCCACCACAAGGCTGACCAACGCGAGCTTGAAGGGCTCGAACATCCCCTGATAGCACTCTTCCAGACTGTCCTGGCGGCTCGCGGCAGGGAAATACTCTCCGCAGAAAGTGAGGAAATCTTCCGTGCCGTCGTCGAACTCCACAAGCAGCCCCGTCACCAGCGCGACCAGCGTCTTCGGCGTCTTGGGCAGGCGCAGCACGCGGTAGTCCCCCGCCTTTTGCAGCGCACGGCGTTTTTCCGCGGCGTAATCGAACCCTTGGTTGCAATAGGCGAGCACGGTGCGGAACTCGTCGTAATACGCCAGGCATTTGAGGACGGATTTGATTTTCTTGTCCGTCATAATCAGGCTTGCGTTTTGCAGGTCGTCCAGCGCCGCCACCAGCGCTTCTATTCCCTCTCCTCTGTATTCCATAACCGCTCCTTCGGCGTTTTTGATTATTATACCACGTCCCCGCGCCATAATCAACGCACACCTTTTTCCGCGCCGCGACGCGCAAAAAAAGGCGGATTTTGAGCTTATACCCTGATTTTGCGATATCTCATTCCCTTTACAACGGTATCGCGTTTGGGCTATAATGGGTGCAATCAGAAAATTTTTTAAGGAGAACACCATGAAATCCGTAAAAATCAAGCTGGACACCGCCGAAGCGGTCAAAAAGTTTGTCAACATCACCGCGCGCTACGACTTTGACCTGACCTTGAAGAGCGGCAAATACGTCGTGGACGCGAAGTCCATCCTCGGCATTTTCAGCCTCGACCTCGACGAACCCATCGTGCTGGAAATCGCCTCCGACGACTGCGACGACCTCCTCGCCGTCCTCTCCCCCTTTATGGTGTAAACCGACATCCCGACCACAACGAAAAAGACAGCCCCGCGGCTGTCTTTTTTAATTAAACTGATGACGCAGTATTTTCGGAATTCCGTATCGGGCGCATAAATCCCCAATGCAGAACACCACGTAAACGTGGCTGCGTTTTCCTTTTGCCCGCCGCTTTTGCCCTCGGCAAGCGGATGCGCCGTCGTCCGCGTCGGATGTTTCGTCGGCAGGAGCCTTATAGTAATGCTCCGCAGGCGGAGCTTCCTTGCGGCTCCTTTTCGGGGATTCAATGCAGAACACCACGTAAACGTGGCTGCGTTTTCCTTTTGCCCGCCGCTTTTGCCCGTCGGCAAGCGGGTGTGCCGTCGTCCGCGTCGGACGTTTCGTCGGCAGGAGCTTTATAGTAATGCTCCGCAGGCGGAGCTTCCTTGCGGCTCCTTTTCGGGGATTCAATGCAGAACACCACGCAGGCGTGGCTGCGTTTTCCTTTTGCCCGCCGCTTTTGCCCGCTGGCAAGCGGCGGTGCCGTCGTCCGCGTCGGACGTTTCGTCGGCAGGAGCCTTATAGTAATGCTCCGCAGGCGGAGCTTCCTTGCGGCTCCTTTTCGGGGATTCAATGCAGAACACCACGCAGGCGTGGCTGCGTTTTCCTTTTGCCCGCCGCTTTTGCCCGCTGGCAAGCGGCGGGCAAAAGAAAAACACTTCCGCTTCCGCGGAAGTGTTCTGCATTGGCAGGAGCTATAGGAATCGAACCTACACCATGGGAGTCAGAGGCCCATGTGCTACCACTACACCAAGCTCCAACGCGAAAATGATTATAACGCATCATTTTGCTTTTTGCAATCGTTTTTGCAAACAATATTGACACCCGCCGACAAGGGGGACTAAAATGTTTTTACCGCTTATCGGAGGATATTATGCAAAAAGAAATCACGACGCGCCAGCCGCTCCTTGACGAACAGGGCAACATCGCCAACCCCGGATACGCCAAAAAACTGCTCTGGGACTACAACCGCGAGAACATCACCGCTTCCCGTGCGCGCATCAAAGAGTGGGACTACTATTACATCGGCTGCGACGAGCACGCGCTCTGCCTGACTGTGGCGGATATGGGTTATGTGGGGGCGCTGTCAATATCGGTGATGGATTTCGTCACCCCGTCGCAGTTTACCAACAGTTCGATTTTCCTCTTCCCTATGGGGAAACTGCATATGCCCCGCTCGTCCGAGAGCGGCGACGTGAGCTGGACCAACGGCAAGACGCATATGACTTTCACCTGTGACGGCAAAACACGGCACCTCACGGGCGTTTTTCACAATGCGGACAAGAAAGGCAACGACGTGGAATTCGACGTCACCCTCTCCGACTTCCCCGAAGAAAGTATGGTCATCGCCACCCCGTTCGGGAAACAGGGCTATTTCTATTACAACCAGAAAATCAACTGTATGAAAGCGGAGGGCACATTCACCGTGGGCGACCGCGTGAAGAAGTTCTATCCCGAAACTTCCCTCGCCACTCTGGACTGGGGGCGCGGCGTCTGGACGTTTGACAACACTTGGTATTGGGGAAGTTTGCAGACCCGCCTCGAAGACGGCACGACTTTCGGCTGGAATCTGGGCTACGGCTTCGGCGACACCTCGGCGGCGAGCGAAGATATGCTCTTTTACGGCGGGAAAGCCCACAAAATAGGCCGCTCGAAGTTTATCATCCCCGGCGACGACAAAGGCAGCCCCGACTTTATGGCGAAATGGAAAATCGTGTCGGACGACGGCAGAGTGGACTGCACTTTCAAGCCCCTCATCGACCGCTACGAACCTTTCGACCTCAAAGTGATGTGTATGATACCCCATCAGGTTTTCGGCTACGTTTCTGGCAAATGCGTCCTCGACGACGGCACGGAAATCGTCCTCAAACAGAAGCTGTGCTTTGCCGAAAAGGTGCACAACAAATGGTGACGGCGGCAGCCGAGCGCGCTTTCGGGCAATCGCGAAAAACCGCCGATTATAACAAAACGGAGGGCTGTGCCCTCCGTTTTTGTTACATAAAGTGCGCTTAGTGCTTCTTGACGCGCACTACGAAATCCTCGTTTTCGACGCCGACTTCGATTACGTTGCCGCTTTCGAGGTCCTCGGCAATCATCGTGCGCGCAATCATCGTTTCGATTTTGCTTTGCAGATAGCGTTTGAGAGGACGCGCGCCGTAGACGGGGTCATAGCCGTTTTCCGCAATGAGTTCTTTCGCGGCGGGAGTGATTTCCAGCCCTATCTGTCTTTCCGCAAGCCGTCCGGCAAGTCCGTCGACGAGCAGGTCGATTATCTTGCTCACGTCCGCGCGGGTCAGAGGCTTGTAGTATACGATTTCGTCCAGACGGTTGAGGAACTCGGGACGGAAACTCTGTTTGAGCAGCGCGGACACCTGCTCCTTCGCGTGCTCGGATATCTCGCCGTCCTCGTTTATGCCGTCGAGCAGATAGGACGAACCGAGGTTGGACGTAAGGATTATTATGGTGTTCTTGAAGTCCACCGTCCTGCCCTGCGAGTCCGTTATCCTGCCGTCGTCGAGCACTTGCAGCAGAATGTTGAACACGTCGGGATGCGCCTTTTCAATCTCGTCGAACAGCACGACGGAATAGGGTTTTCTGCGCACCGCTTCCGTGAGCTGACCGCCTTCGTCATAGCCGACGTATCCGGGAGGCGCGCCTATAAGACGCGACACGGAGAATTTCTCCATATACTCCGTCATATCGATTCTGACCAGATTGTGCTCGTCGTCGAACAGACTTTCCGCAAGCGCCTTGGCAAGCTCCGTCTTGCCCACGCCCGTGGGACCGAGGAAGAGGAAGGAACCTATCGGACGGTTGGGGTCCGCTATGCCCGCGCGGGAACGGATAATCGCTTCCGTGACCTTGGTCACGGCTTCGTCCTGCCCTATGACCCTCTTGTGGAGGATGTCGTCGAGGTGGAGTATCTTCTCGCGCTCGCCTTCCATAAGTTTGGCAAGCGGTATGCCCGTCCAGCGTGACACCACGCGCGCTATCTCCTCTTCCGTGACGGTATCGCGCAGCAAGGTGTGTTTCTTTGCGCTCTCGATGCCCGCCTCTTCGAGCTTTTTCGTAAGCTCGGGCAGACGGCTGTATTTGAGTTGCGCCGCACGGGCGTAATCGCCGACGCGCTGCGCCGCTTCAATCTCTCCGTTCACCTTTTCGATTTCCGCCTTGGTGTCGGACACGGCGTGTATGCTCTCTTTCTCGCGCTCCCATTGCAGCTTCATCTCGTTGAACTTGTCGTTGAGCTCGGCAAGCTCTTTCCTGATGTCTTCCAGCCGCTCTTTGGAAAGCGTGTCCGTCTCTTTGGTGAGCGCCATTTCCTCGATTTCGAGCTGCATTATCCTGCGCGCGATGTCGTCCATCTCGGTGGGCATCGAGTCTATCTCGGTGCGGATTGTGGCGCACGCCTCGTCCACGAGGTCAATCGCCTTGTCGGGCAGAAACCTGTCCGAAATGTAGCGGTGCGAAAGCGTCGCCGCGGCAATCAGCGCACCGTCGTGAATCTGCACTCCGTGATACACTTCGTAACGCTCTTTGAGTCCGCGGAGAATGGATATCGTGTCCTCGACCGTCGGTTCGTCCACCATAACGGGCTGGAAACGGCGTTCCAGCGCGGCGTCCTTTTCGATATACTTGCGGTACTCGTCCAGCGTAGTCGCGCCGATGCAGTGCAGTTCGCCGCGCGCGAGCATCGGTTTGAGCAGATTGCCCGCGTCCATTGCGCCATCCGACTTGCCCGCGCCGACTATGGTGTGCAGCTCGTCTATGAAAAGGATAACCTTTCCTTCGCTCTTGCGTATCTCGTTCAGCACGGCTTTCAGCCTTTCCTCAAACTCGCCGCGGAATTTCGCACCGGCAATCAGCGCACCCATATCCAGAGCGAAAATGGTCTTGTCTTTCAGGCCTTCGGGCACGTCGCCGCGCACAATCCTCTGCGCAAGCCCCTCCACGACTGCGGTCTTGCCCACGCCGGGTTCGCCTATCAGCACGGGATTGTTCTTCGTCTTGCGGGAAAGTATCCTGATGACGTTCCTTATCTCGTTGTCGCGTCCGATGACGGGGTCGAGTTTCTGCTGTTTCGCGCGTTCCACGAGGTCGAAACCGTATTTGTTCAGGGCGTCGTAGGTGTTTTCGGGCTCGTCGCTCGTGACCCTGTCCGTCTTCACCTTTTTCAGCTCCGCGAGAAAAGCGGATTTGGTGACGCCCAACGCGCGGAATATGTTCTTTATCTCCTCCGTGGCGTGGTCGAACAGGGAGAGCATGACGTGCTCCACGGAAACGTATTCGTCCCCCTGCGAGGACGCAAGCCTCTCCGCGCCGGAAAGTATCTTGTCCGTCACGGGAGAGATGTAAATCTTGTCGGGTTCTCTGCCGCTTCCGCTCACCGCGGGCATCTTTCCTATCGCGGAATCGAGCATCGCGAGCAGTTTGTCCGTGTCCGTCCCCGTCTTTTTCAGCAGTCCGGGGATAAGCCCGCCGTCCTGGTCCACGAGGGCGTAAAGCAGGTGCTCCGGCATAACCTGCATATTCTGGTTTTCTATTGCAATACTCTGCGCCGAGCCGAGGGCTTCCAGCGCCTTTTTAGTGAATTTCTGTGCGTTCATATCCTCACCTCCTTTATATGAGTGCGACGCCGCTGTTGAGATATTCGAGATACCTGTTCTCCATCTCCTGCGTCGTGCGGTATTCGCCCGACAGATAGCCTTTGAGCATTTCGTCGAACGTCGCGACGTAATTGCCTATCGCGTCGCCCGTCTGTTCCTCCGTGTACACCGCCTCGCCCGGCAGAGTGAAAGTGCGGCGGAATTTGCCGCTCTCCATACGGTACTCCGGCGGATTGTCCCCGAACAAACGGCGGACATAGATGTTTTCCAGCTGCATCCATATCTTGAAAAACCGCGTCAGCTCGACCAGCAGCTCCGCAGACGTGGTGCGGAAAATTATTTTCAGCTGCCCGATTGTGCGCGTCGGCGTGCGTTCCATCTCCACTTCGTAGCGGATGGTGGGACGGTAGTGGTATTTGAGCACGCTCTTGATGGACATAGTCAGACTGTTCGGCTCGGAATACAACATATAATCCCCGCGCCCGCCCATCAGCGCGCCTATGACGTCGAAGATATGCCCGACGTGCTTTTCGGGAGTGGTCAGCGAAACGTATTCGGCAAGTATCTGGTTGACAAGGTTGGACCTGTTCGTCCCCTGCTCCGCCGCCATTGCGTCGACTGCCCGTATCACGTCTTCGGCAAGCATCAGACTGTACATATTCTTTTTCATCGGCATTCGCCTCCTTCGGTGCCCCGCGAAGCCGCCCGCCCTTTTACGGGCTTCGGCGCAACGCATCCGCGGTTCAATCACATAGTATATCCTCTTCCGAAATTTTGTCAACGGTTTTATGTAATTTGTCGGCGGTTTTATGTAAATTTTTTCACAAATTTTGTCGACATCTCGCTTTTGGCAACTTCGGCGTTATACGCCGGCAAACCGAATTTCCACTTTGCATATAGTGTGCGCCCACGGATACTTTCACTCTGCGGCACGCTTCGCCGTGACAACGCGGATAAAGAAAAAAGGCGCATCCGCGCCTTTGGGTTTTCAACCGAGGTACTTTTCAAAGCAGCACGCCTTCCAGCCTAAGCAGTTCTCTTTTCCTTTCCACGCCGCCCGCATATCCCGTCAAAGAGCCGTCGGCGCCAAGCACACGGTGACACGGAACGATGATGCTCACGGGATTGCGTCCCACCGCGCTCCCCACCGCGCGTGCGGAGGTTTTTCTGCCCGTGACGGCAGTCAGATTTTTCGCGATTTCGCCGTAAGTGACGGTTTTTCCGTACGGAATCGCACTCAGAACATTCCATACTGCAATTTGGAACTCGCTGCCCCGCAATGCGACGGCAGGCGTGAACGCGGGCTCTCCGCCGCCGAAATAGATGTCGAGCCACTTCTTCGTCTGCCCGAAAACGGGCAGCTCCGCGCGCTCGGCACCGTCGGTCAGCCCTGCCCCGAACCACTTCTGCCCCTCGAACCACAATCCCGTCAAAGCGGTCCCGTCGCCCGCAAGCACGATATTCCCCATCGGTGAAACGTAATTGTCCGTATACCTCATTCGGCTTTTCCCTCACGCACATATTCGCTTTCCGCCGCCGCACAAATCAGCGCCGCAGTTTTCACGGCAAGCTTTCCGTCAAGAAAAACAAACAATCGTCCGAGAGCGTAAAACGCAACCGCCATTGCAATCACAATCAACGCCACCCAGCCGCCCAGAACATCGACATCTATGAAAGGATACGGATACCGCGTCGTCCCGTAAAACGGCGGAGCCGCTTCCGCGCGGATAAAAATGAAAACGGCATAGAGCGCGGGATAGACAAGCCATTCGGCAGCGTGCACGGCGCGCAGCCTTCCGTGCGGCATAAAAAGTATCCAGTCCAGCACCGCAAGGACAGGCACTACTCCGTGTACGGTATAATTCGCCGCATTGGTCAATGCCACGCGCGCAGAGTCGCCTCCTCCCATATCGAAATTCTGCCACGACAGCATTGCCCAGTAAACGACGAACGTTATCGTGATGTAAAATGTCAACGCCAGATGCGCCGACGCTCCGAATGTCGCCACTTCTCCGCGCACACCGCCGCGTTTTATCTGAACCGCGGTCATCACCGCCAGAATACCGAAAGCTCCGACCGTGAAGATGTTGGTCTGCATAGTGTAATAGGACAACATCGTCCCTGCATCGGATACTGTCAGCATCACCGCAATGCCGAACACGCCGAGCACGAACCCGACCGTCCTCACAACAAGCGCTCCCGCCCTATTCCCTATCAGCGTCATAATTGCCTCCGCTTCGATTATACAGAACTTCGCCGCCGTTTACAATCCCCGCCCCGTCGGAGTTTTTAACTCCCCGGTGAATTTTGATGGAAAGTGCGGAATATAATTTCGATGTCAATATACATCCCGCACAAAACAGATAAATAATACCAAAGACACGGTTTCATTTTTTGACCGCCGACATCTCACGCCCGAAAAAGGCAATCACCTTATGCGTGAAAATGCACCGCCTGAAACAGCACGGCACGTCTGCCATTTGAACTCTGACTTATCTGGAAGCAAACGGCAAGAGCAAAATAATCCGAATGCTATACTCCGAGAATGCTGCGCTCCGACAAAACCTACGCCGCTCCTTGTCACACTTTCCACCTGTGGCCGCAATTCTGGCACACGGCAAAAGTCAGAGTTTTGCTGCCTTTGCGGGAAAGCGCGGGAATGAGCAACAATATCAATCCAACAATAGTTACCGCCAGCAGTATCCACATAAGCGAAGCGAAACAGCCCCTCTTCTTTTGTTTCTCCACGACCTGGACCGATACATTACGGCTGCCGCACTTTGGACAAACCAATCCGCTCTTTTCGGACAAAAGGACCTCGTCTGACATTTTCTCCCTCCCGAACTACCTAATTGGTAGTTTTTTACACATAATACTACCGAATTGGTAAGATGTCAATCACTATGAAAGGTTTCGGGGAAAGATTGCTTGAACTGCGCCGCGCCGGCGGGCTGACTCAAAAACAGGTGGCGGACGAGCTCGGCATTCACAGCGTCACCTATCTGCACTACGAGAAAGACCAGCGCGAGCCGCCTCTCGACACGGTGGTGCGTATCGCGGCGTTTTACGACGTCACCACCGATTATCTGCTTGGCGTCGAGCAAACCCCTTCCCGTTGACATACGCCGCCACCCGTGCTAGAATTAGCGCAAGTGAGGGAGTAGTCGGCGGCACTCCGTTATAAGTCAACATACTCGTCATCCGACGTGGCTTATAGTAAACGGCAAGACTCACACGCGTTTTCGTGTGTGAGTTTTTCTTTTGCGGCCGCCGATGCCGCTGCGCTCCGTCGTGAGGAGCGGTAAGGAGAGAAAAGTGCAGCTTTGGGAAGTTTTTCTGACAGGCCTCAGCCTGTCTGCCGACGCGTGCGCCGTTGCGATGTGCAAGGGCGTGGAAATGAAAAAATTCGTATGGAAATACGCGCTGGTCATCGCGTTCTGTTTCGGGCTGTTTCAGGCGCTTATGCCCCTCATCGGCTGGGCGGTGACGTCGTCGTTTGCGCAGTACATCACCGACTTCGACCATTGGATTGCCTTTGTCCTGCTCGCCTTCCTCGGAATCAAAATGATAGCCGACGGGATAGAAAGCGAAAAGGAACGCCGTGCCGAGCGCTCGTCCGCAGCAGTGAAATCTCCTCTCGTCGAAAAGTATCCGCCCGCCGTCACGCTCGTGCCCCGAAGAGCCCAAGCCCTGCGCCTCGGCGTGAAAACGCTCCTCGTGATGTCCGTTGCAACCAGCATAGACGCGCTCGCCGTCGGCGTATCGTTCGCATTCCTTTCCGTCAACATATGGACTGCCATCGCACTCATCGGATGCACAACCTTCGTCATTTCTCTGCTCGGAGTGCTGGTGGGCACAAAAGCAGGCGAAAAATTCCGCGGCAAAGCCGAAATCGCAGGCGGCTTGCTCCTCTTTGCGATAGGATTGAAAATACTCCTCGAACACCTCGGAATACTCGTTTTCTGACTCCGCGTCCCCGTCCTCGGTTTTATTTCGGAGTGGCGAGATTTGTAGCTGCCGCGCGCCTTGTATAGTAAGGCCGCGCAGCGTGTTAGCGGAGCTCTTGCGCAGCGTAACGACACAGAGTCTATCGAGCCACTCGACTTTACGAAAGCCGCCCATACGGGCGGCGGGTAAATGGAATTGCTCACCTGCGGCTCGCAATCCCACAGAAAAGCCGCCTACATAGGCGGCTTTCTCGTGGTCGGAGTGGCGAGATTTGAACTCGCGACCTTACGGTCCCGAACCGTACGCGCTACCAAACTGCGCTACACCCCGCTAATTGTTATTCACTTGTTTTACACATTACTGTATCAGGAATGTGTCTTTATGTTTGGTAGCGCGTCTCGCGCTCACCGAAGGTTTTGCGTGACGCGCCCCGAAAAAGAGGTCTGCCACCCGTCACCCACGGAGTGCCGATGCGTTGCCTTGTCTTTTCGCAACCCAAACTGCGCTACACCCCGTTAATTGTTGTTCACTTGTTTTGTACATCCCTAAATCAGGAATGTGTTCTGACGGCTTCCCGTCGGAAGCGGCTGCGATGACGCGGCAAAGGAGCTTCCGCGACAACGCTCAATTATATTATCAACTTAATTGCGCAATGTCAAGAAAAACCGCAGACGCGCCGAACGAAGCCGAAAAAAAGCGCACGTTAAAAGCCTCTGAAAAAACTTTTCTTCGGGGGCGCAATTTGACAAAGGTTATCCCCTGTGCTATGTTTAGGCTATGAACGAGTACTTCGTCACAACGGATATGACGGCGGATTTTCCTCCCGAACTTGCGGAGGAAGATTTTCGTATTCTGCCGATGAGCTATGTGCTGGACGGCGTGGAATACGACGGCAAAACCCGTCCGTTTCTTCCCCTCCGCGATTTTTACTCCGCGCTGGAACAGGGCAAAAACACCACCACGTCGATGGTGCCCGTCGCTGACGCATACGAGTTCTTTGCCGACATACTGAAACAGGGAAAAGACATCCTGCACATATCCTTCCCCGCGGCGATGTCGGGATGCTTCGACGGGTACCTCCGCGCCGCCGAAATCGCGAAAGAAAAATTCCCCGAAAGGCGCGTCGTCGTCATAGACGGCAAATGCGCGTGCTCGGGCGAAGGACTGCTCACCTACTATGCGTTGAAACGCAGGCGCGAAGGCGCGACGCTGGACGAAAACGCCGCTTACGTCACCGAACTGCGCGACCACATCGGGCACGCATTCACCGTAAAAAACCTCTATCACCTCTACCGCGGAGGACGGCTGAGCCGCGGCGCGGCAATAGTCGGACAGGCGATAAAACTCAACCCCATACTTATGGTCGACGAAAACGGCGCGCTGGTGCACATCGGCAACGTAATGGGCAGAAAACTCGCAATGCGCACTTTACTTGCCAAAATGGCACGGGAAACCGAGGGTTATGTCAACGACGTGGTGATAGTCGCACACGGCGACTGCGCGGACGACGCGGCGCTGCTCGCGGATAAGGTGCGCGAACGCTTCCCCGGTCAAAAGGTGGCAGTCACGGAGGTCGGACCGATAATAGGCAGCCATTGCGGCAAAGGGATGCTGGCTCTGCTCTACCTCGCGAAAAGCAAAACGGACAGGAGGATTTAGTGTGTCGCTCATCAAAGCAACGGCAAACTGCGACTTCGACTTGCTTCTGGACTGTCTGCGCCGCGAGTTTCCGAACTACGGCGGCATTTCCGTGACGGAGGAAAGCAGATGCGATATGACGGACGGGAATGCCCGCTGCTGCGTGACCGTGTTCGAAAGATACAGCTACACGGGCGGCAACCGCGTCAGCCTCGCCATCACTCTGTTTACGGGCGGCGACAAGGTCAGAATATCCGCCGTGACGTCGGGCGGAAGCCAGGCGGTCTTTTTCAAACTCAACATTTTCGGCGAAGAGGCCTTTATGGACAAATTCAGGGAATTCCTGCAATACGCCGTAAAAAAATGCAAGACGGAAGTTTTGCTTTCGGCTGACGGCAGCGACCCTCCGCCGCTCGATACTGATGCCGCAGATTAAAAGGACAAACAAAGGACGCGCAATGCGCGTCCTTTTGTCTTGTATGAGAACGTTGCCCCGCGGACGTCATTCCGCAAGGCGTTTCATATACGCGAGATAACTTTCCGCGCGTGCCGCGGCGCAGGACGCGCAAGGCGCGGACGCGGCGGCATAAAATTTGAGTTTCGGCTCCGTGCCCGAAGGTCTGGCGCATATCCAGTCCCCGCCGGCAAGGTGGATTTTGAGCGCGTTCGTCGCGGGCAGTCCCGTGCTCTCCTCTCTTCCGTCCACATATCTTTTCACTCCCGCGGAAAGGTCGCTGACCGCTTCTACGCGCGTGCCCTCTATGACGTCGAACTGCTGCGCGCGGAGCTTTGCCATAATGTCCTTCATTTTCCGCATTCCGTCCACTCCGCCGAACGCGACGGACGTCGAACGCTCGTCAAAGAAGCCGAAGCGCGCGTAAAGGTCCTGCAACACCTGCCAGAGTGACATACCCAAGCTGTCGTAATAGCATATCATTTCGGCAAAAATCATTGCGGCGGCGACGGCGTCCTTGTCGCGCGCGTGAGTGCCGACGAGCGAACCGTAGCTTTCCTCGAACCCGAAGAGATAAGTGTATTCCCCCGAAGTCTCCCACTCCTTGATTTTTTCGCCGATATACTTGAACCCCGTAAGGACGTCGAACGTCGTCACGCCGTAGCTGTCCGCAATCTTGCGCGCAAGCTCCGTCGTCACGATGGTCTTGACTATCGCGCCGTTTTCGGGCAGAGTGCCGCTCTCTTTCCTGCGGCGCAGGATATATTCGGTCATAAGCGCGCCCGTCCTGTTGCCGTTGAGCAGGACGAACTTGCCCTTGTCGTCGCGTATCGCGACGCCCATACGGTCCGCGTCGGGGTCGGTGCCTATGACAACGTCGCTGCCTATTTCGTCGGCGAGCTTCACGCCCATCGCGAGCGTGTCCGCTTCTTCGGGATTGGGCACGCGTACGGTGGAGAACTCGCTGTCGGGGACTGCCTGTTCGGGCACGACGGAAACGTTGATGCCCATATGCGCAAGCACCGTCGTGACGGGCATATATCCCGTGCCGTGCACGGGCGTGTAGACTATCCTGACTTTCCCGCCGTAATTCTTCACCGCGTCGGGCGACAGTCCGAGCTTTTCTACGGCGGCGAAATACTCCGCGTCGACGGACGCTCCGATGACCGTCACGTTTTCGGCGACGGCGGCGCCGTCAAGCCCTTTCACGCTGTCGGGCGTAAAATCGGCAGAAATGGCCTTGATGCCGAAATAAGGGGTTTTTTCGATGAAACCGACCACTTTATCCGTGTCTTCCGGCGACATCTGGGAGCCGTCCGGTCCGTAAACCTTATAACCGTTGTACACCTTCGGGTTGTGAGAAGCGGTAATCATAACCCCCGCCGCCGCGCCGAGAAAGCGCACCGCGAACGAGCACATCGGCACGGGACGCACGTCCTCGAAAAGGTGGGCGCGGACGCCGTTTGCCGCAAGTATCTTCGCGGTCAGCACGGCAAAATCCTTGGAAAAACGGCGCGTGTCGTAAGCGATGACGACGCCCCTCTTTTTCGCTTCTGCGCCGAGAGAGGATATGTAGTCGGCAAGTCCGCGCGTCGCGCGGCCGACCGTGAAACGGTTCATTCTGTTCACGCCGAGGTCGATGACGCCGCGCATACCCGCGGTGCCGAATTCCAGCGGCGCCCAGAAACTTTCTTTCCTTTCCTCTTCCGTCATCTGCGCAAGTCTTTCGCGCTCGGCAGCGGTCAGGTCCGCCGCCGCGAGCCATTCGGAATAGCTTTCTTTCCAATCCATAGTTCACCTCACGTTTCACGTTGAATTATATTATACGCCGTCTGCGGTGTCAATAAGGATAGCCGCGCGAAAGGCGCGCATACTATGCTTATGGGCAAAGGGTTTCTGCGCAAATTAAACGGCATTCTCGGAACGGCGACCGCCGCCGCGGTGTGCATCGCGGCGCTTTCGGGCATATTATGCGGTATGACGACACTTGCCCGCACCGCAAACGCGGAAACGCCCGAAATCACTCTGATTGCGAAATTCTCCACCTACTACGGCGACAGCTCCGACGGACGCAAACACAACGTCGCCCTCGCGGCGAAAGCGATAGACGGCACGGTGATACTGCCCGAAGACGAGTTTTCTTTCAACGACACGGTGGGCGCACGCACGAAGGCGCGCGGCTACCGCTCCGCTTTCATCATACAGGACGGCACTTTCGTGGAAGGCATAGGCGGCGGGGTGTGCCAGGTTTCGGGCACGCTCTACAACTGCGCTTTGCTTGCCGACCTCACCGTCACCTGCGTACACCCGCATTCCCTTCCCGTAAGCTACGTCGCGCCCTCGTTCGACGCTATGGTTTCGTCGTCGAGCGACCTGCGTTTTGCCAACACGCTCTCCGCTCCCGTGACGATAAAAATGAGCGCGGACGGGAAATATCTGCGTGCCGAGATATACGGGGTGTCGGGCGGCTTCGACATAAGAAGACGCTCCGAAACGCTGGAAACCATACCGAAAGAAACGGAATATCTCCCCGACGCTTCCCTCTCTCCGGGAGAGGAAGTGGTGGACACCTGGGGAAAGGACGGACTGAAATCGGAAGGCTGGCTGGAATATTTTATGGACGGCGAACTTGTGCGCACCGTCCGCATCCGCCGCGACACATACAAACCGCAGAAGCGCATCATCCTCCGGGGCGAGGGTGTTGCACCCTCGCGCTCCCGCACCGTTACTTAACTTCCCGCACTGCTTTTATCAAATAACAGCCGCCGCGTGACAAGCGGCAACAGTCAGCCCTGCGCTTAGCAGCTCGACTCTCAGCACCCACAACCCCATACTTCACATAACGCATATACGAGGCACGTTCGGTTCCGATCTGCATCGATGATAATTGGTTTACCCTAATGCTTTTACTAAATACAAAGCCGATAAAGCACGAGAATATGCTATGTATTTTTCGTTCTTTGTCATTTCTTGATCATCCACAACAACTATATTAAATTCGAGCCCCTTACTTTCCTCCACGCTGTACAGATCCATGAGTCCAAAGAGTTTTTCTCCATTCAAGACCTCCCTCATCTTCTTTATTCTTTTGTTAGTCGCTATATAGGCACAGGTTATATCGGGAGTCATCTCCTTCGCAACCATATCTTTTATCCAGGATAGCGACAATGTTTTTACTTTGCTCCCTTCAATTCCCAACGGAAGCATAGATGTGCCGACTTTTTCGTTCACAAAAGCAGTAATCTCCTCTGTGTTGCGGTAGTTTTCATTAAGTTCATATTTCTTAAAATCTCCCACCGCGCCAAGAGAATCCCATGACGTCAAACCTGTTTTGCTTTCGAGTTTCTGATTTATATCGCCATATATATTGAAACACACTTTGTCATATACATTTTTGAGCAGCAAATACTCGCACTGCATCATATCCTGCCCTTCATCGATACAGATTAACTGAACACCGGCTTTTGCTCCGCTTCTTTCAATGGCTCCATATACCATATAATTTGCCATTAAATTGGCATAAAGTTCGCTGCGAGTTATAACATCGCCCTTACTGTCGGGATGCTTTATTTTAGCAAATCGTTCGGCGAACAAATCAATCTGCGGTTTTCTTGGCGCATGTTCTGAACTAATGTCTTTTAATTCTATTTCAAGATTGCTTAGCTCCTCGTTTTCTACAGCATTATTAAGTTCGCGCAATATCTTTTTTTTATTTCTGAGTTTGCTCCGGCGATCTATCTTATCCTTATTCTGCTCATATTCCCGCTTTCTCTTTTCGTAGTCGCTTTTTATGTCTTCACATCTTTGACATAATTTGTCATAGAATTCGTCAGAATAATAATAGTTGGCCATCTCAAGATTTTCTTCTTCGCAAATCGGTATCGTTTCTAACCGCTGCGTGTACTGCTTCAACAACTTCTTATATGCGTACTCGATTGTAATAAAATCTACTTCACTGATTCTCAGCTCTTTACGCAGATCTGCGGTTAACTTCTTATATTCATCGCTTGGTGTTATCACAAGGGTTCTTTCAGTATTAAGCACACCGTCCAGCCTTAATTTCTCCAATCTATATAGCAATATCATGGATTTACCGCTACCGGCACATCCCTGTAAAATAAAATTTTCATTGCGCGGAAGGTTTATTATCAGATCCTGCTTTTTCTGTATGCTTACTATTATATCACTTGGCTTACCTTGGCTTTGCCTTCTCCTAAGTACATTTTTCAGAAAAGCATCATAAGTCACAGTATCGTCAGACTCGCTATCAAACAAATCGGTTACAGCTGTAAGTTCCCCTTGATTTATCTCCAGATCGCGTCTGAGTCTTACTGCAAAATGTTCTCCATTATGCTCAAAATTTTTTCTGCTATCTTTGAAATATCTGCAAATCGGTTCATTCCAGCTTAAAATTTGTACTCCGGCACAGCTGATTTTATCATGTCCGACATAAATATCGTATTCCTCTCCGTCCTCGTTGCATACCGATTTGAACCGTCCGTAATACGGGGAATCTACTCTGGCTCTTAGCATCTTTCTTTCATCGGATATTTCTTCCATTTCGCTATCATACTTTGCGATTTTTCGCTGAAAAGTACCTCTATCATCGCTATAATCGCTTATATTTCTAAAAAGTTCTCCTCTATCACCTTCTAAATCGTTAATCTTATGACTTATATCGTTCAATCGAGCCTTCATTTGCTCCCGCACACCAGAAAGAGTTGCCTTTTCTTCATTAAAGGCTGCCTTTTCCCTCTCTTTTTTGCTCATGGCTTCTTTATAATTTAACGAGAAAGGCATGGATGCTATCTCGCCGTGCTTTCTCTCAACACTATGGAAGCCTACATCATAAGAATTTTGCTCATCCTTCTCATTGCCACTTTGCCGCTTGTCATAACTTCTATGCTCATTAAGCCATTCCAATGACTTTACATTCCCCATTTCGGCGGCACATTGATGACAAAATGTTATTTCCTCGATGCCGCGCCGGAATTCTGCAGGCGCATTCTCAAAAATATACCCTAGCTTATACATCGCCTCTGAACTCGGGTGATTAATATCTCCCGCGGCTTTGGTGTATAGTTTTATCGCATTAGTATAATCTTTGTTTTCTTCGCATAGTTTTGCCAACCTCAGTGACTCCTCAACGGAATCAAACACTTTTCTGAGATTTAATCCACATCCGGGACAATAATGCCAATACAGTCCTACTTTCCTTTTGCACTTTGGACAGGTTGCCCAAGTAATTGTAAGCATAACGCATCTCCACGTTTGTTTTAATTGTTAGCTTTCGAATAATTTGCCAGGTTTAATCTGCCTTTAATTCGTCACGGTGTTTGCCCCCTCTCAAAATTCAGCAATTATAATATAAAATTAACACCTCCTTCTAATTTTTGTCTTCCAAGTTATTCAGCTCATGGCTATCTAATGTATGCATTATATAATGAGAATATCTATATGTCAACGGCAGGGAAACACTATCTTATGTATGAATGAGATATGCGGAGGTATGGTATGCGGCTGCGTATAGACGAAATTCTGAAAGAAAAGGGAAAGTCAAAGTATTGGCTGTATATCCAGCTGGGACTAAGTTATCAAAACTTCAATCGAATAGTCAATAATCAAACGAGCGGGATAAAATTCGACAATCTGAAAGCCCTGTGCGACATTTTGGAATGCACCCCGAACGACTTGTTCTACGAATATCACAACAAATAACCTACCAAACCCTTATCTTTGAGCAATTGACCTAAAAAGAGTGCTGAAAGCACTCTTTTTACGTCTTTTACCGTTGCAAATTCCCGAAAATATCGCAGAGAACTAAATGCCGAGCGCTTTGAGGGTGCGGGAAGAGGGACGGTAATCGAGGGGCTTGTCTTCCTCGCCGTGATAATCGCTGCCGCCCGTGCGGATGAGACCGTAACGGTCGGCAACGGCAATCAGCGTTTCCGTATCCTCCTTGGAGTGAGTGGGATAATAGGTTTCAAGCCCTTTGAGTCCGAAGGGTTTCAGTCCTTCGATGAGAAGATTGAGCGTCTTCTGCTGCAAATATTTTTTGGGATGAGCAAGTACTGGAAGACCGCCGAAAGCGGAGATGAGCTTCACCGCTTCGAGAGGCGACGTGCGCCGCGTGTCCGCATATGCCCTTCCGCCGGGGCCGAGATAGCGGTTGAAAGCGTCCTGCACATCCTTTGCAAACCCCTGTTCCACCATAGCACGGGCGATGTTCATCCTGCCGAGTCCGTCCGCACCGAAATCTATGCCGAGCTCCACGCCGCAGGCGGAGAGCTTGCCGCCGATGAGCAGATTGCGCTCGCGGCGCATAGACTTGACTTTGGCGATTTCTTCGCAGAATTCGGGGTTTTTATAATCGATATTGTAGCCTAAAACGTGGATTTCGCTGTTTGAATGCGCGGATATCTCAATGCCGGGGACAAAGCGCAGACCCGCTTCGCGGCAGGTTTCCGCCGCTTCGTCCAGCCCCGCCACGGTGTCGTGGTCGGTGACGGCAAGAAGCTCCGCGCCAAGCCGCGCCATATGCAGCACGGTGTCGCGCGGAGATTTCGTCCCGTCCGACGCGGACGTATGTATGTGCAGGTCCGCTCTCATTCTACCTCCTGCGGCGCGTCGATTGCCGCTGCCGCCTCTTCCGCAATGTAGCCCTCCGGCATATCGTCGCCGAGCTTGTCTAGTTTCTTGGTGAGCAGTTGGTTGCGCTTGTCGATGTCGTCCACCGCCTTGACCACGCCCTGCGCGCGGGTCCTTATAGTGTCGATAAGCCCCGTAAACTTCGTGAAATCCGTGCGCACCGCCTGCATAAGTTTGATTATCTCGCCGCTCTTTTTCTGAATTTTGAGCGTGGTGAACCCCACCTGCAAACTGTTGAGCAGCGCGGATATCGTCGTGGGTCCGCACACCGTCACGCGGTACTGCGTCTGCAAGTCGCTGGCGAACGAACCGTCGCGCAGTATCTCCGCATACAGTCCTTCGTTGGGGACGTAAAGCACGGCGAAGTTGGTCGTGCGCGGCACTTTGATGTACTTTTCGTTGATGGAGCGCGCTTCGCTCTTCACGCGGTCGCGGAGCGCCTTTCTGGCAAGCTCCACCGCCGCCTTGTCCCCTGCGTCCGATGCGTCCAGCAGACGGTAGTAGTCTTCGAGGGGAAACTTCGCGTCTATGGGCAGATACACTTCTTCGCCCGCCTGCCCCGGCATTGCGACGGCAAAGTCCACCGCCTCGCGCGAGCGCGGCGACACGCAGAACTGCGTCTTGTACTGTTCGGGTGCGAGAATCTGTTCGAGCAGACTTTGCAGGGAAACTTCCCCCCAGTTGCCGCGCGTCTTGACATTGGAGAATATGCGGTTGAGATTGCCGACGCTTGCGGTCAGCTCCTTCATCTCGCCGAACCCTTTCTGCACGCTGTCCAGCCTCTCGCTCACCTGCTTGAAAGCGTCCTGCACGCGCTTTTCGAGAGTCTCGGAGAGTTTCTCGTCCACGGTGGCGCGCATTTTGTCCAGCTGTTTTTCGTTGTCCTCGCGCACCTCTTTGAGCCGCGCCTGCATATCGGCGCGCATTCTGTCCACGTTCTGGGTAAGGTCCTTTCTTATTTCGGCGAACTGCCTTTCCAAATCGCCGCGCATATCGGCGACCCCCGCCTTGAACTCCGCCTTGACGTCGCCGAGATTTTTGCCCAGCGCCTCTCCCGTCTTTTCGGCGTTCTCCTTTTCCGCGGCGGCAAGCTGCGCCATTGCTCTGTTCATATATTCGACAAGCTCGGCGGTCTTTTTCTCGGCGCCGCCGAGATACGCGTTCAGCATATTCGCGACTGCGGAATTACTCTGCGTGTTGGCGTCCCCTATCGATTTGCGCGCGTAATCGACTTCCTTTATGATGTCCTCCTTGGCGCGTTTCTGCTCTTCGCGCAAAACGCGGTCGTCGAACGCGCCGCCCCCTCTGCGCGCGAGCGCGACTATGAGAGCGGCAATCCCGCTCACCGCCGCCACCGCGGCGAAAACTATCGTAAGAATTTCCGTTGTCGTCATTCTCTTTCTCCTTTATGCGCAAAAGCTATGCCCGTTCGGGGACCGTTCGCCGTCACTCCGCGCTTTGCCGTGTGTTCAAAGCCTGTCCGCCCTCTTTTTGAGGAAAGCCAGCGCGCGTGCGCGGTCGCGCAATACGGGATTTATCACCGCCTCGCGCAGCAGAGCGGAAAGCGCGTCGCCTATCTCTCTGCCCGAAAGTCCCGCCGCCTGCGCGTCCGTCCCGTCCACGGGCAGGTCGCCGACCGAAAACGGCGTGCCGTCGGAGCGCATCTCCCGCCACAGGCGTTCTATGCGGAGTTCGCCGACGTCCTCTCCGCGAGTGGCGTACGCGTCGGCGCGCTTCAATGCCGTCAGGTCGTCCATAATATCCGCGTGCTCCGCTATGAAAAGCCGCAATTTGTTTTCGGACATATCGCCTTTGAGGTCCGCCATATGACAGGCGGTGAGTTCCGCCGTCCTGCGCACCCTGCGCGGCGGCATACCGAGCGCGGCAAGCCTTTCCCGCACGAGTTCCGCCCCTATGGCGTCGTGCCCGTGCATATTGCCCTGCCGCTCGCAAGCGACTTTCTTGCCCACGTCGTGCAGCAACGCCGCCCACCTGACGGACGGCTCCGCCGCCTTGTACGCTTCGACGGAATGGCGGAATGCGTCGTATATGTGATATTTCTTCGGCTGTTCCAGCCCGCGCAGCGCGGCAAGTTCGGGCAGAAGCAGGTCTGTGAGTCCGAGTTCGTCCAGCAGTTTCAGCCCGCGGACGTGCCCGTCCGAAACTCCGAGCCCCGGATAAGCCGTGTCCGCGACGAATATCTTGTCCAGCTCCGCAAACACCCTCTCCGGCGCGACGTCCTTCACATACGCCGCATACCTCTTCGCCGCGGCGAACGTATTCTCTTCCGGCTCGAATCCGAGCTCGGCGGCAAACCTCACCAGCCTGAGCACCCTGAGTCCGTCCTCGCCGAACACCGCGTCGGGGTCGCGCACGGCGCGCAGAACCCTTTTCTCTATGTCTTCCCTGCCGCCGACGAAATCGGTATATTCCTCCGTCAGCGGGTCGAAATACACCGCATTCGCCGTGAAGTCGCGGCGCAGCGCGTCAGCGCGCATATCCCGCGTAAAAGTGACCTCGCTGGGGCGGTGAACGCCGCTCCCTTCGGGATAACTGTCCGTGCGGAACGCGGTATACTCCGCCGAAAACCCCTCCGCGGAAACCGTCGCCGTCCCGAGCCTCATACTTTTGCCGCTGACTGCAAAACGCGTGCCTGAAAGCATCGTTTTGACGTCTTCAACCCCGAGATGCGAGCAAATGTCCAAATCGCGCGGGGTCACGCCCAGCAGAGTGTCGCGGACGAAACCGCCCACGGCATACAGCGTCGCTCTGTCCCTGAAAAGCGACGCAAGCTCCCGCAAAGCGTCCCTGTCAGCCACCGTACACTTCGGGTGCGAGCACGCACACGTCGGGCAGATTGCGGAATTTCTCCGCGTAATCCAGCCCGTAGCCCACGACGTACTCGTTGGGGATTTCGAACCCGATGTAATCCCCTTTCAGTTCCACCTTTCTGCGGGAAGGCTTGTCCAGCAGGGCGCACAGCTTCACGGACGCGGGGCCGCGCGCTTCCAGCAGTTTTTTGAGATAAACGAGCGTGACGCCCGTGTCGATGATGTCCTCGACGATGAGCAGGTTCTTGCCCGCGACGGGAGAAGAAAAGTCTTTCAGCATCTTGACCTCGCCCGAAGACGACGCGCCCGAACCGTAGCTGGACACCGCGATGAAATCCACCTCGACATCTCCCGTGAGCTCGCGGAAGAGGTCCGCGAAGAAAATCGTCGCGCCGCGCAGTATGCACACCACCATAAGAGGCTGCCCCGCGTAATCTCGGTTGATTTCGGCGGCGAGTTCCTTCACGCGTTTTGCGATGGCTTCTTTGGATACGAGAATTTTTGCTATCTCTTTACCGTACATTTTTATCCTCTGTTATTTTGATTGCGTTTTTCGTGGCGGCATCCAGCCTGACCTTGTCCGATATTTCCACGCCCGCGGCGAAAAGAATTTCGCTGCCTACGGCGCATACGGTGATTTTCGAGCGCTTGCGCAAAGGGATTTTTCTGTCCGTGAGGAAATCGCCGAAGCTCTTCGTTCCTCCCCCGAACTTGGTGATGAAATCCCCCTCTCTGCGGCGGCGGAGCACCGCATCCGCGGGAATTTTGTCCACGTCGGCGTAAAGCGCGCCGTCGCCCGGCGTCGCTTCCGACGGCGCAATCCTTTCGCATTTCACGCCCATTGCGCAAAACGGCACCCGCGGGAACGGCATCTCTCCGCACCCGTCATCCCCGTCGCCGCGCGTGAACACCACTCCGTCGCGGTCGGCGTGCGCCGTCACTCCGTGCGAAAGCTCCGTCCTCTTCCCCGTTTCCGCCCCCGCAAGTGCCAGAACGGCGTCGTAATGCTTTTCTTCCACGTCCTGTTCCACGCCGAGCGCGGCACAGGCGCGCGCCACCGCTCTCTTGGCAAGCACGGGAGAGTCGAAAGCGGAAAGCGGCACCCGCACCTCATCCTCCGACACGACGGGATAAGGCGCGCTCTCTTCTATGAACTCGTCCGCTTCCGCGGCGTTTCGCGCCAGTCGCGCCACCGCTTCGTTGACGGCGGGAAATCTTTGCTTTATCCTTTTCAGCTCCGCACGCAGGAAATTGCGCGTATAGGTTTCGTCGGAGTTGGTTTCGTCCTCAACGTAAGGCAATCCTCTCTCCGCCACATACACGTCTATCTCCGAGCGCGGCACAAAAAGCAGAGGTCTGAAATACCGCCCGGAATACTCGCTCATCCCGCGCAGTCCGTGTATGCCCGTGCCCCTGAATATGCGCATAAGCACGGTTTCGGTCTGGTCGTCGGCGTGGTGGGCAAGCGCGACGAAATCGCACTCTCCGCCCGCAAGCAGTCCGCCGAACACCTCGTAACGCAGTTCGCGCGCCGCCTGCTCCACCGTCAGCCCCTTTTCCTTTGCTCTCGCGGGAGCGCCGACGCGGAAGAGTCGGCACTCCACCCCGCGTTCACGGCAGAATTTTTCGGCAAACGCCGCGTCTTTCAGAGAATTTTCGCCGCGGATGCCGTGTTCGACGTGCACGGCGAAGAAATCCGCGCGCGCCGCAAGCAGCATATCGGCAAGCGCGACCGAATCGCGTCCGCCCGAAAAAGCAAGCGCAATGCGCGCGCCCATAGGCACGCGCAGGCGGAATTCTTCTCCCGTTACCGTTTTCATAAGATAAGTATAAAACAAAACTCCGCGTTTGTCCACCCGCAGAGGACGGCGCGCCGCCCGCAGAGGGTCAGAGCGCGAAAAGCCTCATTACGAGCACCGTGCAGTCATCCTTTGCGCCGCGGGAAAGCGCGCGTTCGAGCAGTCTGTCCGCCAGCACCTGGGGATTGGACGTGTTCACCTCCTCCACCGCGTCGACCACTCCCTGCTCGTCAAGTGCGTCGTATACGCCGTCGGACATCATTATCACCATATCCCCGTCATAGAGCTGGTGGCGGCTGGTGAGAGGTTTCGCCCTTTCGAGTATTCCCGCGGGAGGAGCGGCGCAAGATATTATCTCCACGCTGCCGCGGTGGCACACGAATGTGGACACCGCTCCCATTTTGATGACGTCCAGTCCGCCCGACACGGTGTCTATGACCGAAATGTCGATGGACGAAAAGTTTTCGTCGCCGCCGAGGCACAGCAGCTTGTTGACGAGAGTGAGAATGACCGCGTTGTCAAAGCCCGCGCGGTAGAAATTCTCCACCATCGAAATGGCGTTTTTGCTGGACGCGGCGGCGTTTTCTCCGCTGCCCATCCCGTCCGACAGCGCAAAAAGACGCCTCCTCCTCGAAGGACAAAGCACGCTTTTGGTGTCCCCCGACACGCTCTCGCCGCCGCGGCTCTTCTCCGCCGACCCGTACGCCACCTCGAAGACGGGACAGGCGGCAAGATGCACCACGCATTCGTCGCCGCGGGGCGTGACCGCCGCCTTTTCCAGGCGCGTCCCGACAAGCGCGGAAACAATGCGCGGCAGCACGAGTTTGTCCGCGTCCGACGCGCGCACGGCGAGCGCGACCGTCGCCGTCGTCCCCTGCCCGCTCATCACCACGTCGCTTGCCACGATGTTGTGACGGAGAAGTTCGTTGACAATAGCTTCCTCGCCCTCTTCCCCGAAGCTCACCTTCTCACCGCACTCTCTCGCAAGAGAATCCAGCACCAGCGAAACCCCCGCAAACTGCTCGGACATCAGCCGTTTGGTTTCGTTCACTCCGCCCGCTTCCTCCGTCCGCCTGCGGTAAACCTCGCCCGCGCTGCCGAGGACGGAAGCGAGATTGTGCATTTTCGTACAGCGGCTGGTGATGAAAGGCGGCATATCGAGTATGGTCGCCTTGCCGCGCGACATCACGGCATTCGCCATAGGCAGCAGCACGGAAGACGTGTCCCCGCCGAGCGCAGCGAAACATCCCTCTCTGTCCGCGCATCTGCCGCAGTAATTCTTTGCGACTTCCGCCGCAAGTTTTTCGGGGGTGTAGCCGCTTTCCGCGCTCTCCATATCCCGAAGAGTGTCGGACATATCGTAAAACACCCTGCTCACGGAATAGAGGCGCGATGCCATTTCGCTGCGGTTGCGGTTGACAATGCTTCCGACTGCGGCGACTCCCTTTTTGCCCCCGCAAAGTCCCGTTATCCACTTTTTCGGCAAAAGCAGGAACACCCCCGCGCCGAGGGCGACGGACACGAGATTCTGCCAGTTCGACCCGTCGAAATCCAGCGCCAGCCACAACACGGCATACACCGCCGTCACTCCTGCTGCGGACGCCCATTTCGTAAACGGCGACAGAGCGCACGCCGCCGCAGCGGCGAGCACGGCGAACGCCACAAAATCGAGTGACAGAAAATTCAGCGACACTCCCGCCCCCGCAACCACGGCGAACGCGAACGCGGAAAGCGGAGACACGCCGAAGGCAAACAGCATCACGAAAAACGGCGTCAGCCCGAACGCCAGATTGAACCCCTGCACTTCCACGTCTGCCGCGGCAAAGGCGAAAGCCACCGCCGACAGACCTCCCGCAATCAGCTCATCCGGCGTAAAACGCGTCTTTATCCCCCTCAAAAGCACGGCATAACATATTGTTTGTGCACAAAACGCAAACACTCCCGCCAGCACCGCGCAAAGCACGCTTGCCGTCACGCTGCCGCCGAACAGGGCGCTGCACACCGCGTGCGGAGCTTCCGCGACGACGACCGCCGCCGTGGTGAAAACTATGTGCACGTTCTTGCGCAGGCGGTAAAAAAGTATGTACACTCCCGCAAAAAGCAACACGGGCACGGCGACGTAAAGCACCGCCCACGGAGAGGGCGAAAACGCAATTACGGAGAGGGCGTATACGGGAGCGACCACAAGCAGGTTCTGCCTGGCGTAGCACAGCCCCGCAAACAGTCCCAGCGCAAGCGCGCCCCCGAACGTATCCACGGAAGCGAGCAAAACCATAGCAACGGCTTCCGCCGCGTACTGCGCCGCGCGAACGGGAGAAAGCAGATATTTCCTCGGCGCGCGCGTGCGCGGTTTTCTGCGAAGACGCTCCGCCGCAACTGCAAAAACATTTTCCGACATACTTTCACGCTAGACGCATCTTTGCGCGGATTGTTTCCGTTTTAGGGTTATGTTTGGGGTTTTCAATCGAAAAGGCGGTAAACAAAAAGGACGGAGCGCCCGTCCTTTTTTCGTCTGCGACCGTTTGTCTTACAGTTTTGTTCCGCAGTAAGGGCAAAAATTCGCGCCCTCGCCCGACAGCCGTTTGCCGCACGACGGACAGAACGAAACACCCGCTGCCGCCGCTTCCGCCGCGTCCTTTTCTTTGCCCGTTATCCGCACGTCCGCGACTGCCGTATCGAACTGTTCGGCGACCGCGTCTTTCACGCTTTGCGGCACGTCATCAACTTTCATACCCGCGGTCGTTGCCGCCATAGGATTGAAGAACTTCGCATATTCCGCCCTGGCCTCTTCTTCGCCAAGCTCGATATCGTTCCTCACGAGCATAACTCCCGCGACCAGTCTGTAATCGCTCAGATTTCCCGTATCGATGAGTTTCTGCGCCGCTTCCGCCGCGTTCGGCGCATAGCCGAACACCGATATGAGAGGAACTTTTTCCTGCATTTTCACCGCATTGACAATCCTGCACAACTGCGCGCAGTAAGCATACTTGTGCAGCACTATCATCGCGGGCACGGCGGGAATTATCAACATTGCCAGCGGGAAAAGTATCTTCCTCGCCGTGTCGAGCTTCGCGCACCTCTTTTCAAGTTCGGGGACTATCGCTTTCAGATTTACGGGATACATACGCCACCTGTTTTGTTTATTATATCATATCTGCCCCACTCGTTCAAGGGGTGTCACGCGCCGCTCAGCCAAGCGTTCACAGGGAAGGAGAGGCAACACTCCCCTCTCTTTGATAGTGAATATTGTACCCCCCCCTTCCTGCGGGTTTCCCCCGCAACCGTACCCCCTGA
>ULTA01002129.1_pt1 | contig 25774 bp, 26 predicted proteins | sample 1957181 | NCBI WGS metagenome assembly ULTA01 (sample SAMEA4835722, study PRJEB28245) | human gut metagenome | biome: gut microbiome; material: fecal sample | place: Denmark | collected 2008
GCTGCGCCCCGGCAGCGCCTTTACCAAAAGCACCGTACCGTTTTTCCCGGCAGTAATTTCCGTAACCGAAAAAGCTGCGCCGTCTTCCGCGGCATTATAAGCCTTTTTTGTTTCCGGGTCATACAGCCACAGGCTGCTGTTTTCCGCCGTGCGCGCCAGTGCCTCGCCGTCCATTTTGACAAGCGCCAGTACCTCGTCCGTACCGGCATCCTGCACTATGGCATTAATATAGCCGTGAACATTAAATTTTAAAGCTGCAAAATCAATTTTCATCTTTTCCGCCTTCTCTTAAAACGGGCATTACGGAGTTATACCCGTCCGCTCCGTATACCAGGCAGCGCTTTACGCGCGAAATGGTTGCCGTGCTGGCGCCTGTTTTCTCCACGATTTCTTCATAAATGCAGCCGGCATCAAGCATTCTGGCAACCTCCAGACGCTGCGCCATTGCTTTTAATTCGGTAATGGTACAAATATCTTCAAAAAAGTTTGAGCATTGCTGTTCATCTTTTAAACTTAAAACAGCCCTAAACAGCTGCGCGGTTAATTTATCCCTGGTTTTTGCAGGCATGGCTGTCCTCCTTGGTTAACACCCGTAAAATTTTAAATTGGATATTTTCTATCCTTTCTTACTTTAATACTTTATTTTATAAAAAGTCAAGTAATTTTAACGGATTTTAAGAAAAATTTTATTGACAGATTTGTAAATAACGTGTATGATTGGTACATTAACTTCATACAAACATCCATCAAGAGTAGCCGAGGGACTGGCCCGATGACGCTACGGAAACCATCCTGAGTGAAACGGTGCCAAATCCAACGGAACATTCCGGCAGATGAAAGAGGTCTTAAAACTTGTACCCTTCACCTGTTCGTGAAGGGTTTTTTAGTACCTTAGAAAAGAAAGAGGAACACCGCATGATTGAATTAGTAAATGTAGAAAAAACTTACCACACCTCCTCGGGTGACATTCACGCCTTGAAGCGTACCAGTCTTACCATTAACCAGGGCGAAATTTTTGGCATTATCGGCCTTTCAGGCGCAGGCAAATCCACGCTTATCCGCTGCATTAACATGCTGGAAGTGCCGACCGCAGGTCAGGTTTTTGTAGACGGCGAAGAACTTACCGCCATGACGGAAACGCAGTTGCGCAAAGCACGCCAGAATATCGGCATGATTTTTCAGCATTTTAACCTGCTTGCCAGCCGCACCGTTTTTGACAACATTGCCTTTCCGCTGGAAATTCAGGGGCTCGGCAAAGATGAAATCAAAAAGCGCGTGGAACCGCTGCTGGAGCTTGTACAGCTGCAGGACCGCGCCGACCACTACCCCAGCCAGCTTTCCGGCGGGCAGAAACAGCGCGTAGGCATTGCCCGCGCCCTTGCCAGCAACCCGAAAGTTCTTCTGTGCGATGAAGCAACAAGCGCGCTTGACCCGCAGACCACAAAATCCATTTTGAACCTGCTGCGCGACATTAACCAGCGTTTAAACCTTACCATAGTAATGATTACGCACCAGATGGAAGTTGTAAAGGAAATCTGCGACCGCGTAGCCGTTATTGAAAACGGCAGCATTATAGAAGAAGGCAATATGGTGGACGTATTTACCAACCCGCAGAACCAGACTACCAAGGAATTTGTTAAGAGCGTCGATAAAAACACCCTTCCGGAATCACTTAAAAGCACGCCCGTCAGCAGGGAATACTTTGAAGGCGCAAACCTCGCCGTGCGCTTGTCCTTCTTCAGCGGCAACGCCGACAAGCCCATTGTTTCCGGCATGATTAAACGCTTCGGCGTAGACGCCAACATTATTTCCGGCAACACCGACCAGCTTAAAGACCGCATTTATGGCAACCTGCTGATTGTTATTGAAGGCCCGCAGAAAGCCCTCGAGGACTCGCTGGATTATTTAAACAGCCAAAATCTGCAAGTGGAGGTAATTGGTTATGTCAAATGAAATGATTGAACTTTTAATAAAATCCTTTTGGGAAACCGGCTACATGGTTGTTGCCTCCACCGTGCTGGCAAGCCTTATCGGCATACCGCTGGGCATCATCCTTACGGTAACTCGCAATGGGCACATTCTGCCGAATGCCGTTATCAACTCCGTGCTGGGCGTTATCGTTAACGCCACCCGTTCCACCCCGTTTATTATTTTAATGGTAGCCATTATTCCGCTTACCCGTATGCTGGTTGGTTCTTCCATCGGCACTACGGCCGCCATTGTGCCGCTTACCATTTCCGCAGCGCCGTTTATTGCGCGTGTTATCGAATCTTCGCTGCTTGAAATTGACCACGGCGTTATCGAAGCCGCACAAAGCATGGGTGCAAGCCCGATGCAGATTATTTACAAGGTTCTGCTTCCCGAATCGCTGCACTCCATAGTGCTCGGCATTACCCTTGCGGTTATCGCGCTCATCGGCTATTCCGCCATGGCGGGCGTACTCGGCGGCGGCGGCCTCGGCGACCTTGCCATCCGCTACGGCTACCAGCGTTTCCAGCCGGATGTAATGATTGTTACCGTTGTTATCTTGATTCTCATGGTACAGCTCATTCAGTTTATCGGCGACACGCTCAGCAAAAAACTTAACAAAACCAAATTATAATGTTATTAATTTATTTTAATATTTTGGAGGAGGATTACTATGAAATTAAAAAGAATTTTGGCCGCACTGGCGGTTGGCACTCTGGCACTCGGCATTTTTGGCTGCGGCGGCAGCGAGAAAGCAGCGGATACTTCCGCACCCGTTAAGGTAGGCGTTACCGCAGGCCCCCATGCCGAAATTATGGACGAAGTTAAAAAACTGGCTGCCAAAGACGGCTTAAACATAGAAGTTGTTGAATTTAACGATTTTGTAACGCCGAACATTGCCTTGCAGCAGGGCGAAATTTTTGCCAACAGCATGCAGCACAGGCCTTACCTTGATGCCACGCTGAAAAAAGAACCCGGCTTTGAACTGGTTGAAGTTTTTAAAACCGTAAACTTCCCCATGGCGGTTTATTCCGATAAAATTAAAAAAGGTGAAGCCATTCCCGACGGCGCAACCATCGGCATCCCGAATGACCCTTCCAACGGCGGCAGAGCGCTTTTGCTGCTTGCCGAACAGAAATTAATTGAAGTTAAGGATATTAATGACGTTACCACCTCCGTTGCCGATATTACCGGGAACCCGCATGGCTATAAATTCCTTGAACTTGACGCTGCCACCATTCCCCGCAGCCTGCCGGACGTAACCGTTGCCGTTATTAACGCCAACTACGCTCTGCCTGCCGGGCTGAACCCCATGACGGATTCCTTGATGGTTGAAGGCGCGGCTTCCCCATACATCAACATTTTTGTAACCAAAAAGGAAAATGCCGCCGACCCGCGCATTAAGCAGCTGCAAAAAATTTATCAGTCCGCCGAAGTTGAAAAATTCATTAACGACCACTTTAAAGGTTCCGTTACCGTCGGCTGGAAATAAAATATTAAAAATAAAAGCATCCCTCGCGGGCGCTTTTTGTTTGAGGTGAACTATGAAACGTATTTTGCATTTATTAGTTTTGCTTATAATTGCCATGTGCTTTATGCCCGCCGCTTACGCGGAAAGCCCCGTTGACCGCCCTGTGAACACCAGCAGGCTTGACGATATATTTGCCAGCCGCGGCGTAAACGGTACCATTGTAATTTATGACGTACAGAAAAACGGTTACTGGCTGCACAACGCCGGGCGTGCGGCGGAGCTCTTTTACCCCGCCAGTACCTTTAAAATTTTTAACAGCCTTATCGGTTTAAGCGAAGGCGTTATTAAAGATGCGGACGAAGTTTTTTACCATTATAGCGGCGAACCGGTGTACCTTGAAAGCTGGAAAGCCGATGCCAGCCTGCGCAGCGCCATAAAACTCTCGCAGGTGCCCGCCTATAAAGAACTGGCGCGCCGCATCGGTACGGAACGCATGCAGGCCAACATTAAAAAGCTGCACTACGGCAACGAAAGCATTGGCAGTAAAATCGACAGTTTCTGGCTGGAAGGGCCGCTTAAAATCAGCGCGCTGGAGCAGGTAAAGCTGCTTACAGCTCTTGCCCGCAGGCAATTACCCTATCCGCAAAAGGCGCAGCAGCAGGTTTGTGACATTACCGTACTAAAACAAACCGATGCTTACACGCTGCACGGCAAAACCGGCTGGGCGACGGATAACCTTGCCGTGCCCGTAGGCTGGTTTGTGGGCTGGGCCGAAACCAAAGATAACCTGTATGTTTTTGCCATGAACATGGATTTAACCGACGCCGCAGCTTTGCCGCTGAGAGAAAGCATTACCCTGGAGTGCCTTCGAACTTTAAAACTTTTATAAAGCAGTTTATAATTATACTAAGCAGTAATTGAAAGAAGGGATACTATGGCATATTTAGGCGAAGATATTAAAAAACTCGGTTTTGGGCTGATGCGCCTGCCGAAAATTGGCGAAGCCATCGACATTGAACAGACCAAAAAATGGTAGATATGTTTTTGGAAGCAGGCTTTACCTATTTTGACACGGCGTGGGCTTACCCCGGCAGCGAAGACGCTATCCGCCAGGCGCTGGTAGAACGCTACCCGCGTGAAAAATTTCAGCTTGCAACCAAAAACGCCGCCTGGATTAACTGCAAAACACGTGAAGAAGCAGTTAACCAGTTTGAAACCAGCTTAAAACAAACCGGCGCAGGCTATTTTGATTTTTACCTTCTGCACAACCTCGGCGAAAGCCGCACCAAATATTTTGACGATTACAATATGTGGGACTTTGTGCAGGAGCAAAAAGCCAAAGGGCTGATTAAGCACGTTGGTTTTTCGTTCCATTCCACGCCGGAGGAACTGGACGCCATTTTAAACGCTCACCCCGAAATGGAATTTGTGCAGCTGCAAATTAACTATGCCGACTGGGATTACCCCGCCGTGCAAAGCCGCCGCTGCTACGAAGTAGCACGCAAACACGGCAAGCCCGTTATCATTATGGAACCGGTTAAGGGCGGCATGCTCGCCAATCCGCCGGAAAGCGTACAGAAAATTTTAAAAGACGCCGAGCCGGAAATGTCAGTGGCAAGATGGGCCATCCGCTTTGCTGCGCATCTGGAAGGCATTATTACCGTGCTCAGCGGCATGAGCAATGTTGAGCAGATGCAGGACAACCTTTCTTACATGAAGGATTTTAAAGGCCTTACCGCCGCCGAAGAAGCAACGCTGAAACAGGCGCAGGAGGCGCTGGCAAAAATTCCGCTCATTCCCTGCACCACCTGCAACTACTGTGCCAAGGTCTGCCCCATGAATATCGGCGTAAGCGGCAGCTTTACGGCAATGAACTATTACACGCTGTATAAGGATTTGGCCGCTACCAAACACCAGGAAAACTGGCTTGTTACTGGCCACGGCAAAAAGAAAGCCGCCGAATGCATTAAATGCGGCGCCTGCGAAAAAGCCTGCCCGCAGCATATTAAAATCCGCGAAGAACTGGTAAAGGTTACTGAAACCCTGGGCTGATATGTTAAAACAGAAGCATCCGTTTTATAAACGGGTGCTTTTTTATGTGCTTCGGCAAAATTTTGTGATATAATGGGAACGCTTAATAAATTTTACCCTGTTTTAAGGAGCAGCTATGAGCCGTAAACCTTTTGTGCCCGCAGCCCTTTTAGGCAAGCTGTGGCGCTGCATAATAGAATTTGAAATGCTGAAGGAAGGCGACCGCGTGCTGATTGGCTTAAGCGGCGGCAAGGACAGTATGTTTTTAACGGCCGCGCTGGCTGAAGTACAGCAATATGCGCCCTTTAAGTTTGACCTTGCCTGCTACACGGTTGATACCATGTTCAGCACTGATTTTCCCAAAGCTGATTTGGAAAGCTTCTGTGCGCAGTACGGGCTTAAACATTACAGCAGCAAAGTTGATGTTACCGAAGCGTGGCAGCACCGCACGAACACGCCGTGCTTTACCTGCGCTTATTTCCGCCGTGCCGCCACCAACCGCACGGCGCTGGAGCTGGGCTTTAACAAAGTTGCCTGGGCGCACCACCATGACGACGCCGTGGAAACCTTCTTTTTAAACCTTGTTGCCAGCGGCCAGCTTAAAACCTTTCTGCCGGTAACGCCGCTTTCACGCACGGGGCTTACCCTAATACGCCCGCTTTTATATTACCGCGAGGCGGAAATTATCAGTATGGTTGACGAACTTAACCTGCACCCGCTGAAAAACCCCTGCCCCTACGACGGCCACACCAAACGCCAGGAAGCCAAAGAACTGCTGCGCTCGCTGCAAGGCTTCAACGCCGAAGCGTATGACCATCTGGCGGCAGCCATGCGTTTTGCCAATGCCGAACTTTGGCCTGCCAAATGCGGCAAAACTGAACTGGCAGATAAATTCCACGCATTTTGGCAGCAAAAGCGCAAAAACAGGCAGGAATAACGCCGCCCGCAGCGAATATAATTTTTTGTATGACATTTTGACCGGAGGTTTTTTATGACAGTAAAAGAGTTTAAACATGATTATTTCAGTTTTAAAGGGCGTTTGAACCGCAAGCCCTTTTTAATGCGCCTGATGATGCTTGGCGCCATCAGTATCTTTTTTGTTTTAATCGTTATCAACGCCGAACCGCACCTTAAGGAAGACCCTGCGCATTTTGCCACCAACGTGCGCAAATCGCTGGTGTTCTGGGTTTATTATATTCCGCTGATTATCGCCAGCATTTCGCTCGGCGTGCGCCGCCTGCACGACCTTAATTTAAGCGGCTGGTGGATGCTTCTGGGTTCCGGCGCGCTTTTAAGCACCGTAAACACCGGCAATACCGCCATTGACCTTGCAGCGGCAATTTTATTTTACATTGCCCAGCTTTTCAATTTATTCCTGATTTTCTTCCGCGGCACCAAAGGCCCTAACCGCTTCGGCGAAGACCCCGTACCCCAGCCCGTAAAAGAAAAGAAGAAAACCAAAGAAGAACGCCGCGCCGAAGCCAAGGCACGCAAAGAAGCTGCCGAAGCAGAAAAACGCGCCGACGAAGAACTGGAACGCGAGATTGCCGAAGCGCATCCCGACTGGGACGAATATGACCGCTATGATGCCATGCAGGAGGCCAAAGCCAAACGCGAAGCCGAAAAAGCAGCGGTAGAAGTTAAAGACGGAACCGAAAACAAAGAAAGCAAATAATTGTACAAAAAAATCCCGCCAAAAGCGGGATTTTTATTTTATGCGTATTTTGTTTTAAACTAAAGTATAAATTTGGTGCTTATGCGCCTTACCAGGCCAGTACTTCCACACCGGTATCGGTAACAAGCACAGTGTTTTCCCACTGGGCCGACATGCTGCCGTCCTGCGTATAAACAGTCCAGTCGTTTGAAGCGTCGATAAACACATCGCGGCGGCCGGCATTAATCATCGGCTCAACCGTAAATACCATGCCCGGCACCATCAGCATGCCGGTATTTTTTTTGCTGTCGTGGCACACAAAAGGTTCTTCATGGAAATCCACGCCGACGCCGTGCCCGCCAAATTCCGTTACCACGCTGTAACCGTGCTTGCGTGCAAACGGAGCAATGGCAGCGCCGATATCACCGATAAAGGCCCACGGTTTGCAGGCTTCCACGCCGCGGCGCATACATTCTTTGGTAATGGCAACCAAATCCTGATTCGGTTTGGAAACCTTGCCAATCATAAACATGCGCGAAGCATCGGCATAATAGCCGTTGTAAATAGTGGTTACGTCAACGTTAACAATGTCGCCGCTTTTAAGCACCGTTTTATCGGGAATACCGTGGCAAACCTGGTCATTAACAGAGGTGCAGATGCTTTTGGGGAAACCGTAAAAACCAAGGCAGGCCGGAATGCCGCCGCTCTTGGTAATAAAATCATACGCCAGTGCGTCAATTTCTTCCGTTGTCATGCCGGCTTTAATTTTTTGGGCAATCAAATCAAGGCAGGCATTGTTAATTTTAGCTGCCGCACGGATGCCTTCAATCTGTTCCGGCGTTTTTATCATATCCATATCGGGAACTTCGCAGCCTTTGGCCTTGAATTCGGCTATTTTTGCTTTTATTACTTCAATATCCATAAAAATCTCCTTTAATACAAATTTAATTTTATAGTGCTATTATAACACATATAACATAAAGTGACAGCACAAAGTCAGCTTATGCTTACAAATTATTTTTCTATTATTTTTTGTTTCTTTATGTTAAAATATTGTTAGTTTTTGTATAAGGAGGAGCCGATGGAAGCTATTTATTCCAACATTGCCGATTTTATCCTGCATTTTGACCGTTACCTGCCCGTTGTTATGGAAGCCTACGGGCACTGGATTTACGCATTTTTGTTCATTATTGTTTTTTGTGAAACAGGGCTTGTGGTAACGCCGTTTCTGCCGGGCGATTCGCTTTTGTTTGCCTGCGGCGCGCTTGCGGCATCTGCCGAAGGGCTCAGCCTGCCGCTTCTGGCCGTTATTTTCCTTGTGGCCTCAATTACCGGCGACGCCTGCAACTACGAGATAGGCAAGCATCTGGGGCATAAAATACTTGCCGCCAATTCAAAGCTGATTAAGCCGGAGTACGTAAAAAAAGCCGAAGACTTTTACGCCAAGCACGGCCACAAAGCTATTTTTCTGGCCCGTTTTGCCCCGATTGTGCGCACCTTTGCGCCTTTTGTAGCAGGCATCGGCACCATGCACTACCGCACCTTTGCCATTTACAATGTCAGCGGCGCCTGCACCTGGGTATTTTTATTCCTCGGCGGCGGCTACTTTTTCGGCAACATTCCGTTTATCAAACAAAACTTTTCGTATGTAACCATGGGCATTATCCTGTTTTCGCTTACCCCGATTATTTTTGAGGTTATCCGCAGCAGGCGTGCCAAATAACGAAAGAAGGCTGAAAGATGTATTATTTTACCAGTGACTACACTACCGGCTGCACGCCGGAAATTTTAGAAGTTTTGGGAGCAACCAATCTTGAAGAAACAGCAGGCTACGGCGAGGACGCATACTGCGAAGCTGCCCGCGCGCTGATTCAGAAAGAATGCGGCCGCCCGGATGCGGACGTTTATTTTATGATGGCAGGCACGCAGACCAACCTTACAATTATCTCCGCCTCCCTGCGCCCCTTCCACGGCGTTTACGGAACCGCGCGCAGCCATATTAACACGCACGAAGCCGGCGCCATTGAACGCAGCGGCCACAAGGTGCTTGTAGTGCCTGACGAAGACGGCAAAATTACCGCTGCCCAGATTGCTGCCGAACAGGAAAAATATCTGCATGACCCCAGCCGCGAGCATATTGTAATGCCTAAAATGGTTTATATTTCGCAGCCTACGGAAACCGGCACGCTGTACAGCAAAAAGGAACTCGAAGATTTATACGCCGTATGCAAGCAGTATAATTTATACCTGTTTATAGACGGTGCGCGCCTTGGTTACGGGCTTACAAGCCCCGCCTGCGATTTTACCATGCAGGACATTGCCAATAACTGTGACGTGTTCTACATTGGCGGCACTAAATGCGGCATGCTCTTCGGTGAAGCGGCAGTTATTTTAAACCCTGCCATTAAAGAAGACTTTATTCCGCTGATGAAACAGTGCGGCAGCGTACTTGCCAAAGGCCGCCTGCTTGGCATTCAGTTTGAAGCCATGTTTACCAACGGTTTATATTACCGTGCCTGCAAACAGGGCATTGATACTGCTATGCAGATTAAAGCCGTGCTTAAAGAATGCGGCTTTGAATTCTTGACTGATTCACCCACCAATCAGCAGTTCATCATCATTACCAAAGAAATGTACGAAAAAATAAACAGCCATTTTAAACTCGGCCTTTATGAAAACCTGCCTGACGGCAGAGTGGCCGCCCGTATCTGCACCAGCTGGTCTACCTCGCAGGATGCGGTTGACAAGCTGTGCAAATTTCTTAAAGAGCTGTAAGAAAGGAATTTTTTTAGCAAAAGGTTTATATTAATGCGGTCATGTAAAAATGCTGCGGCTTCTCCGATTCCGTCCGGGCTTTGCGGCCGGACTCCCGAAGATTGCAACTAAAAATTTCAGCCGCCGCAGTTTTATTTATGACCTTATAATATAAACCTTTTGCCCTAACTTCACATCACCGCATCAAGATAAATATTTTGTTTGAACAAATGTAATAAGCTGAAAAATTATAACTAAAACTTATATTATACGCAAAAACACCGCTGTAAAAGCGGTGTTTTTTATTTGCAACGTATTTTGTTATTATATTTTGCTGCGCTACTTTTTGCTCCACAGCCATATTTCGCGGCACAGCCAGATAATGAACACGCCGCAGAAATCAAGCACAATGTCGGTAACCTGTGCCGTACGCCCCGGCACCGAAAGCTGAATGTACTCATCCGCTACGGCAACGGCAAGCCCCAAAAACAGGATGTAGCCGGACGCCACGCGGTTGGACACGCGCCAGCTGATAAAGGTATTAACCATAATCATTGCCAGAACGGCAAATTCCACAAAATGTGCCAGCTTGCGCAGGCGTGCCTCCAGACGGTCTACCGGCATCGGGTCGCCGATAGCGGCATACAGGCTGTCAAGCCACTGGGCAAGCAGCCCGCTTGCTTTGTATGAAGTTTCCGCAGGCAGCGAAGAATTAAAAAAGATAAAACCTGCAAACAGCACTAACAGCAGCAGCCATAAAAATTTTTTCATTTATACGCGCCGCCCTGTTACTGATTGCGTGTAAGCAAATCCATTACCATCATGTTGCTTACAACGCCAATGCCGCCCGGCACCGGAGTGTAAGCCGAGGCTTTGCCTACAACGGCAGGGTCAACGTCGCCCACCAGTTTGCCGTCAACGGCGTTAATGCCAACATCAACAACAACCGCGCCTTCTTTAATCATATCGGGCGTTACAAAGCAGGGCTTGCCTACTGCCGCAACTATAATATCCGCCTGGCGGGTAATTTCGGCAATGTTTTTGGTTTTGCTGTGGCAGATGGTAACGGTGGCGTTTTTGTTTAAAAGCAAATTGGCAACCGGTTTGCCTACAACATTGCTGCGGCCGATTACAACTGCATGTTTGCCTTCCAGTTCAATGCCGTAATGTTCCAGCGTTGCCATGCAGGCACGCGGCGTGCAGGGTGACATTTTGCCATAGCCAAGGTACATATCGCCCACGTTTTTCACATTCAGGCAGTCCACATCCTTGCTGGCGGTAACTGCCGCGCCGATTGTATCGCTGTCCAGCGGTTTGGGCATCGGCATCATCGGCAGCACGCCGGTAACGTAACGGTTGTGGTTCATGCGGGCAATGTCACGCAGCAAATCTTCCTGTTTGGTATCGGCAGGATATAAAAGTTCTTTTACATAAATGCCCATGCTTTCAGCAAGTTTCATTAAACGGTCTTTGTAAACGTGCGAAGCCGGGTCATCGCCAACAACAATAATTGCCAGCGTTACTTTACGCCCTTTGCCAAGCGCATTGGCCACACGCTGCATAATGGTTTCACGGTAAGCATCGGCAACGGGTTTTCCCCTCATAATCAAAGTTTCCATAACAGTTCTCCTTAAAACAGTCCGCTTATTACGCCGTCGTCGCTTACGTCAATTTTTTCGGCGGCAGGAACTTTCGGCAGGCCCGGCATGGTCATAATATCGCCGGTTAATACTACCACAAAGCCTGCACCGGCTGCGATACGGCAGTTTTTAATGGTAATTTCAAAGCCTTCCGGGCGGCCCAGAAGCGCCGGGTCATCCGAGAAGGAATACTGGGTTTTAGCCATGCAGACAGGCAAATGCCCATACCCCATTTTTTCAAAATCCTTCAAAGCATTGTTTGCTTCTTTGGTATAGTTTACGCCCACTGCACCGTAAATCTTTTTGGCAATGGTTTCAATTTTTTCTTTCAGGCTCAGTTCTCCGCCGTACAGAAGTTTAAAATCAGCTTTGCCGCTTGTTGCCAGCGCCACAACTTCTTTCGCCAGTTCAATACCGCCTTCTCCGCCTTTGGCAAATACTTCCGAAAGCGCAACGTTTACGCCGTGTGCGGCGCAGTGGCTGCGGATGGCTTCCAGTTCTTCCGGGCTATCCTGTGCAAAGGCGTTAATGGCAACAACCAGAGGCAAACCGTATTGCTTAATGTTTTCGATATGCTTTTCAAGGTTGACAATGCCGCGTTTTACAGCTTCCACATCCGGAGTGGCAAGGTCTGTTTTCGGCACACCGCCGTGCATTTTAAGCGCGCGTACGGTAGCAACCAGCACAACTGCATCCGGTTTTAAACCGGCATAACGGCATTTAATGTCAAAGAATTTTTCCGCGCCCAAATCTGCACCGAAGCCTGCTTCCGTAATGGTGTAATCGGCAAGCTTGAGCGCCGTTTTGGTTGCCATTACGCTGTTGCAGCCGTGGGCAATATTGGCAAACGGGCCGCCGTGGATAATGGCAGGCACATTTTCCAGAGTCTGTACAAGGTTCGGTTTTACAGCGTCTTTTAACAGTGCTGCCATTGCGCCCTGTGCTTTAAGCATACCTGCGGTAATGGGGTTGCCGCTGTAATCATAAGCTACAATAATTTTGCTCAGGCGTTCTTTTAAATCGTGCAGGCCGGTTGCCAGACATAAAATAGCCATAACCTCCGAAGCTACGGTAATATCAAAGCCGTCCTGGCGCGGTACGCCGTGCGCCTTGCCGCCAAGGCCGACAACTATGTTGCGCAGCTCGCGGTCATTCATATCAACAACGCGTTTCCACACAATGCGGCGCGGGTCGATATTAAGCGCATTGCCCTGCTGAATATGGTTGTCAAGCATGGCTGCCAGAAGCATATGGGCAGATGTTATGGCATGGAAATCGCCGGTAAAATGCAGGTTAATGTCCTCCATAGGCACAACCTGAGAATAGCCGCCGCCTGCTGCGCCGCCCTTAATGCCCATGCAGGGGCCGAGCGAAGGTTCGCGCAGGGCAACGATAACTTTCTGCCCGATTTTGGCAAGCCCCTGTGCCAGCCCTACCGTAGTGGTGGATTTGCCTTCACCGGCAGGGGTCGGGGTAATGGCCGTAACCAGAATAAGTTTTCCGTCAGGCTTATCCTGCACTCTTTTAATTAAATCCATGGAAAGTTTTGCCTTGTAGCGGCCGTATAACTCAATATCTTCCTCACCGATGCCGAGTTTTGCGGCAACCTCAGTAATGGGCAGCATATGCGCCTTTTGAGCAATTTCAATATCCGATAACATCTTGGTACCTCCCTTTTCTGCACTTAAATAACTATATCTTTGTTTTATTCTCTGCCGGAGTTCCTTTTTCCTTCCGGTAGAGATAAATTATTCGAACCATATTTCCAGTTTTGTGCCTTCCGCGGCAACAGTCCCTGGCGGCAGCGACTGCTTCTTCGCCCTGCCGCTGCCGTAAGGCACCAGCACCAGATGCCCGCGCTGCACCAGTTCTGCCGTCTGGCGCATGTCAAGCCCGGTAAAGTCCGGTATCTTTACTTTGTTGTCCGGCAAAAATTCCATTACCGGCACTTTAACGGCTTTGGCCCTGTCTTTGGCATCTTCCTCAAACGAAGGCAGCCCTTCGTGCGTGCTCGGCTGAATGCCTTTGGCAACAAGTATCTGCTGCAAAGTATCTTTAAATACCGGCGCCGATACCTGCGAACCGTAAAACGCGCCCTGCGGCGTATCAAGCATTACCAGCATCGCATACTGCGGATTGGCTGCCGGTACAAAGCCTACAAAAGACGCTATGTATTCGCCCGGGGCATAGCCGCCCTGCTCGGCAAGTTTTTCTGCCGTGCCGGTTTTGCCCGCAATCTGATAGCCTGCAATATGCGCCGGTTTGCCGCCGCCTTCGCTGACTACTTTTTCCATCATCATGCGCATCTGTGCTGCAACGTCTTCGGTAATAACGCGGCGCACAACGTTTTTCTGCCCCTGGCGCAGTACGCGCCCGTCAGGCATTACAATTTTATCAATAATGTAAGGCTCCAGAAGTTCGCCGCCGTTGGCAATGGCGCAGATGGCGCGCAGCATTTGCAGCGGCGTTACGGCAATGCCCTGCCCGATGGCCATGGTGGCAATATCAGGCTCGTACATATCTTCCGGCCTGTACAAAATGCCGCTTTCCTCGCCCGGCAGTTCAATGCCAGTCGGCTGACCGAAGCCGAACTTTTTGCTGTAATCAATCATCTGGTTTGCACCGAGCTGCATGCCCAGCTGCACCATGCCGGTGTTGATGGAGTATTTAATAATATCCTCAAAGGGCACTTGCCCGCGCCCTTCTCCGTCCCAGTTGCGGATAACGCGGTCGGCAATTTTAATGCTGCCCTTGTCCTCAAAAACGGTCTGCGGCGTAATGATATTTTCACTCAGCCCCATGCAGCCTACAATCGGTTTAAAAACAGAACCCGGCTCGTAAATAATGGAAATTGCCCTGTTCGTCCACGTGGAAACCGGGTATTCGCCAAAATCGTTAGGGTCAAAGGTCGGACGCGAAGCCATGCCCAGTACCGCGCCGGTGTGCGGGTCCATCAAAATGGCTGCCGCCGCACGCGATTTTGTTTCCTTCATGGCGCGGTCAAGCGCGTCCTCCAGCACAAACTGAATTTTGCTGTCGATGGTAAGGTACACCGTCGGCATATTCTGCGGGCGCGAATGGTTCATTCCCGCTTCGCCCATCGGGCGTCCCAGTGCGTCCACCATTTCTTCCTGCTCGGTTTTGGCGCCTTTAATTACGGAATCAAGCGCAAGCTCAATACCAGCGAGCCCCTTGTCATCCGTGCCTACAAAACCCAGAATCTGCGCGGCCATGCTCTTTTTGGTGTAGTAACGCTTGCTTTCTTCCAAAAAGTGCAGGCCCGGCAGTTTGTTTTCTTTAACTATGCGCGTTACCTCATCCGCCTCTTTCGGCGTCAGTGTACGTTTAATCCATATAAAACGTGCTTCCGTAGTAAAATCGCTGTACAGGCTTTCGGCACTGATGCCGAGCGGCCCTGCCAGTAAATCTGCCGCCAGGCGCTTAACGTTGCGCCCGCTTTTGGCAGCCGCACTGTCCGGGCGGTCCTCCATTTCAACAGGGTCAACATACAGCGATTTTGCCATAATGCTTACGGCAAGTTCTTCGCCGTTGCAGTCTACAATCGCCCCGCGCGGCGAATACATTACGTCCGTGCCCATGGCCTGTGCCATCGACTGCCGCGCCATTGCATCGCCGCGTACAATTTGCAGCCACACCAGGCGCCCGATAACTATGACAAAAACGGTAAAAATTAATGCAAACAGCCCAAAAAAGCGTTTTTTGCTGCTGTAAAACTTAAATTCTTTTCTCATTTACGCCACCCCCTGCGCCTTAAATCAGAGGTTGGCATAATGGGCGGCATACCGGCATCACGCAGCAGTTCTTCGCGCTTTTCGCGCTTAACCTCCGCCTTGTAAACCGAAAGCGCCAGCCCCAGCGCCGTAAGCGATACCACCATGGAAGTACCGCCGTAACTTATAAACGAAAGCGGCACGCCGATAACCGGCAGGCAGCCGCATACCATCAGCATATTGGCCGCAGCCTGCCCCACAACCAGAAGCGTTACGCCGCTGATGAGCATAAAGCCCTCCTCATCACGGCAGGCAGCCGCCATGCGGAACAGCGCAATGCCCAAAAGCGCAAACAGAAAAATTAAAAACACGGCGCCGCCAAAGCCCCATTCCTGGCAGTAAATGGCAAAGGCAAAGTCGGTATGTGCCTCCGGCAGATAAAAGAATTTGCCGCTGCCCTGCCCCCAGGGCACGCCCAAAACACCGCCGCTGCCTATGGAAATTAACGACTGCACCATCTGGTAGCCCGCGTTGGAAGGGTCGCTCCACGGGTCGTACCACACCAGAACCCTTTGCAGGCGGTACGGCGCAATGGCAATAAGCCCCACAACGCCCACAAAGCCGCCCGCCATTAAAAGCAACAGCATACGCAGCGGAAGCCCCGCCAGAATATACATGCCCACAGAAAGCGCAACAACAATCGCCGCCGTGCCCATATCCGGCTGTTTCAAAACCAAGGCTCCGTATATCAGCGCCATTACCATCGTTTTGTTGCCCGGGTAATCAAACAATGCCGGGCGCAGGTATTTTTTCAGCCGCTTGCCCAGCTCGCCGGCGCACACCATAATCACTGCCAGCTTTGCCAGCTCCGAAGGCTGCAAGCTGAACGGCCCTATATACAGCCAGCGCTGCGCGCCCTTGGTTGTAACGCCAACCGTATCAACGGCAATCAGCAAAAACAGTACCGAAAAATAAATAATATTCAGCCAGTGCTTGCTCAGCCATAAATGGTAATCAGGGCCGCGCAGCCCCAAATACAGCATCACGGCAAAGCCAACCGCCGCAAACGCAACGTAGCGTTTTAAATAAAAATACCCGTCGCCGAACATATCCGTCGCTTCAACAAAACTGGCGCTGAAAACATTAATGCAGCCTATCGCCAAAAGTATCAGCGTAATCCATATTACTGCGTCACGCGGATTGTCCCAGATAAAAAAGTGTTTCTGCATAAATGCCTCTACTTAAACACAACTTCACAAAAATTAATGGGCGTGCCCAAAGCGCTGAACTTCTGCTCATACTCCGTCTGCACTTCATTCTCGTACTCCGAATGGTGCAAATCGTAGCTCAGGGCAATAATCTCCAGCCCAAACTCCTTAAACTCCTCTACCGAAAAATCAAACAGAGCCCTGTTGTCCGTTTTAAAGCGCAGGTGCCCGCCGCTGCCCAAAAGCCTCTGGTATTTTGCCAGAAAGTTTCTGTGCGTAAGGCGGCGTTTGGCGTGGCGCGCCTTCGGCCACGGGTCGCTGAAGTTTAAATACAGTTCCTTTATTTCGCCCGGCTCAAACCAGTCCTCCAGCTGCTCTGCGTTAGCGCAGATAACAACGGCGTTTTCCAGTTTGTTATCCATAATATACTTGCCCGGGTAATACGAAATATCGTGCTGCGTTTCCACGCCTATAAAAGCCTTTTCCGGGTGCAGTTCCGCCATGCCGGTTAAAAAGCGCCCCTTGCCGCAGCCAATTTCAAGGCACAGCCGCTTTCCGGGAAAACGCTCCTGCCAGTGCCCTTTATAATCCTCCAGATTGTGCATCAGCACATATTTATCCTTTAATTCTTCCATTGCAGTTTCAATCCATGGCTTTTTTCTTAAACGCATAACTACCGTCCTTTATAAAAATTTACATCTATTAATTATACCATATCTTAACGCATTTTTTGCATAAAACATTTTAATTTGGCAGGCACATCCGCCCCTGCGGATATTTGACGAAGCGCCGCCGCGGTGCTATATTAAATTTGTAAGGGCACACGCCCCCAAAGGAGGTTTTAAATATGAACGAAGCAATGAACAACCTTTTAACCAGAAGAAGCTGCCGCAAATATAAACCCGATATGCTGCCGCAGGAAGTGCTGGACGAAATTTTAAAGGCAGGCACCTATGCCGCCAGCGGGCACGGCACGCAAAACCCCATTATGATTGCCGTTACCGATAAAGAAATGCGCGATAAATTAAGCAAATTAAACGCCAAAATTTTTGGCAAACCCGATATTGACCCGTTTTACGGCGCACCGGTTGTTGTTATTGTGCTGGCCGATAAAAAATATCCCACTTACGTTTACGACGGCAGCCTTGCCATGGGCAATTTAATGCTTGCCGCCCACGCGCTCGGCGTTGCCAGCTGCTGGATTCACCGCGCCAAAGAAGAATTTGAACTGCCAGAAGGCAGGGAAATTTTAAAACAGCTCGGCATTGAAGGCGATTACGAAGGCATAGGCCACTGCATTTTAGGCTATGCAGACACTCCCGAACCGCAGGCTGCACCGCGCAAGGAAAACCGCGTTTATTACATTAAATAACCTTTGCAATTTACCCAAAATTTACAAATACCCGGCACGTTTTAACGCCTGCCGGGTATTTTTTGCCTTTAATACCGCGAAAAACGGCTAAAAAACAAGTTACGCCCCTTTACAATGGTCAGTACGGAAGCATTGGCAAACCAAAGCCCAAAATTACCCCATAAACGCCAATTTATGCCGATTTAACCTTTTGAACGCGCCCGAATATATGATACAATTAAAAAAATATTGCTATTAGAGCGGAGGTGACTGTTTCCCTAGCGGAAACACATTATTTGGATTATTTCGTGATAATTTTAAACATTATTGTAATTTTATTTCTGGTAGCGCTTAACGGCTTTTTCGTGGCATCAGAATTTTCTATCGTTAAAGTGCGCCCTTCTAGGCTCGACACTTTAATTAAAGAAGGCAGCAAAAGCGCAGTTTACGCACGCCAGGTAACGGACCACCTTGACGCCTACCTTTCCGTAACGCAGCTTGGCATTACCCTTGCCTCGCTCGGCCTTGGCTGGATTGGCGAACCCGCCGTTGCCAAAATGCTGGCACCGGTATTTGCCCTGCTTAAACTGCCGCCGCAGCTTGAGCACACACTGGCCTTTGTGGTAGGCTTTTCCGTAATTACCGCCCTGCACATTGTACTTGGCGAACTGGTGCCGAAATCGCTTTCCATACAAAAAACGGAAGCCATTGTTTTATTTGTTGCGCGCCCGCTGATTATGTTCGACAAGCTGATGTACCCGGCCGTATGGTTTTTAAACCACGTTGCCAACTGGACACTGCGCCGCATGGGCATCAGCGCCGCCAGCGAAGCGGAAGAAGCGCACAACGAAGAAGAAATCCGCATTTTGATGGAAGAAAGCTATAAATACGGCTATATCGACAAAAGCGAGCTTACCTATCTCGATAATGTTTTTGACTTTTCCGAACGCAGTGCCGGCGAAATCATGGTGCCCCGCACAGATATGATTTGCCTGTACCTTGAAGACAGCTTTGATGAAAATATCACAACCGCGCTGACGGAACGCATGACGCGTTACCCCATCTGCAACGAGGATAAAGACCATATCATCGGCTTTCTGCATATTAAAGATTTGCTGCGCGCCCTTAACGACGGCCAAAAGCCCGATTTAAGCACGCTGGCACGCGACGTGCTGGAAGTGCCTGTTTCCATGCCTATCAGCAACCTGCTGCGCCTTTTGCAGAAGGAACGCAAACAGCTTGCCATTTTGATTGACGAATACGGCGGCACCGCCGGTATGGTAACTATCGAGGATATTCTTGAAGAAATCGTCGGTGAAATACAGGACGAATTTGACGAAGAACGCCCCGAAGTGGAAGAAGAAACCGATAAAAGCTATTCCGTTGACGGCAAAATGCTTTTGGAGGACGTTAACGACCTGTTCGGGCTTGAACTTGACGACAGCCAGTGCGATACCATTGGCGGCTGGGTTTACACTCAGCTTAACACGCAGCCGCAGATAGGGCAGACCGTTAAACTGCCCAAGGCGGAAATTACCGTGGAAGAAGTGGAAGCCCTGCGCATTACCCGCCTGAAAATAAAACTCTTAAGTGCGCTCAGCAGCGTTAACCAGGGCATGCTGGACGAACATTTGAATAAGGATTAAGACCTGATAAAAAAAACGGTACCTTTTTACGGGTACCGTTTTTTTATTGCTCTTATTCAGCTTTTGTAATTTTATTTTTTCTTTTCTGCCGAGGCAATAACGGCTTCGGCAAGTTCTTTAAGGGTTATGCGGCGGTTCATGCTGTACTGGCGCATTTTGCTGTATGCTTCGTCCTCCGTAAAGCCGTGTGCCGCCATTAATATGCCTTTGGCACGGTCAAGCAGTTTGCGTGTTTCAAGGCTTTCGCGCAAACCGGCAAGTTCGCTATCCATCTTCTGGTATTCCTTAAAGCGGGCAATGGCTACCTGCATGGTGGCAAAAAGCTGTTCTTCGCGCACCGGCTTAACCAGATATGCCATTACGCCGCTGCTGTTGGCGCGCTCAACCACATCCTGCTGGCTGTAAGCCGTTAAAAGAAGCACCGGCGCAATATGCTGGCCGGTAATAATTCCGGCTGCCGTAATGCCGTCCATCTTCGGCATTTTTACGTCCATAATAACCAAATCCGGCTTTAAGCGCCGGGCAAGCTCCACGGCTTCTTCACCGTCAGATGCTTCGCCAAGCACTGTATGCCCTGCTTCCGTCAGCATTTCGCGCAAATCCAGGCGGATTAACGCTTCGTCATCGGCAATAATAATTTTTAACCCTTCCATTTTTATCCCCCCAAAGGTATTGCTACTTCGGCGCAGGTTCCTCCCTGCGGCCTGTTTTCTATTTGAAAAGTTCCGTGTAAATCGGCTTCAGCCATGGTTTTAATAATACGCAGGCCCAAGCTGCTCTGCGGAATGCCATTAAAGCCCAGCGGCAGGCCGTTGCCGTCGTCACATACGGTAAGGCGGCAGCCGTTTTCTGTCTTTTTCAGCTCCACGCTGATGGCTCCCTGCGTGCGCCCTGCAAAGGCATGGTCAAAGCAGTTTTGGAGCATTTCGTTTAATACCAGTGCCATGCTGGTTGCTTTTTCCGAAGGAATAACAACGTTATCGGCACTGAATCCGGTTGTAAGGCGCAGTTCCGGCGCGGCCATGCCGCTGAGCACCGCTTTGTAAATTCCCTGTGCCACCGCTGCCATATCCACCGTGCCGCTGCCCTGCTGAGCCAAAAATTCGTGCACAACGGCAATGCTGTTTACGCGGCTGATGCAGTCGCGCAGCACGGTTTTGGTTTCGTCCGCTTTGGCGCGGCGCATTTGCAGGCGCAGAAGGCTGGCAATGGTTTGCAGGTTGTTTTTTACGCGATGGTGTATCTCTTTAATTACCGCCGCTTTAACAAGCAGTTCTTCGTCACGCTTTTTCAGTTCGGTAATATCGCGCAAAATTACAATGGCATAGCTTGCTTCCGACGTGCCGCCGACAGGCACCACGCGCATGGCCAAAAGCATGCCGCGCAGGCGGATTTCCTTGCCTTCGGCCGTGCCTGTTTTAAGCACCATGCCGACAAGCGGCCAGTTAATTTGTACGCTGTTGGTGCGCAGGCCGATTGGCGTTGTAATGCCAACCACCTGAAAAATATGCCGGGCAGTGGAATTGGCCGCTATTATTTTTTTCTCCGCGTCAACCACCATCAGCGCATCACCCGGAGCAAGGCGGCGGTAAAACTCGCTGTCCTGCTCGGGGCGTGCCGGTGTTTTTAAAAATTCAAACGCCACGTTAATAAAAATATCGTCAACGCCGCTTAAATCAAACACCACGGCGGCAAAGCATTTGCCGCGCCTGTCCTGCACGGGGTACACACGCACGCCTGCAAACTGCCCAAGGCTCAGCTCGCGCTTGCCTTCAAGCGGAACATTGCGCTGCAAACAGCGGGCAATCAGCGGTTCTTCGCTGATGCGTACCTCACGCCCGGGCGCCAGTTCCGGCTGCTGCAAAAACTGCGTTTTGGGCATGGACTGATGGTAAACGCGCAAAAAACGTTTGTCATCCGACGCAAGGTACACTGTAATGCAGGCGTGGGCAATATCGGCTGCAAAATCCATGCCCTGCCTGATAGAAGCCAGTATATTTTTCTGTTCACTGTTAAGATTTTTTAACATAGTGTTAATCCCAAGTTTTCAAAAAATTTACAACATTAGTGTTTTACACCGTAATTCACAATGTTATCCACATTATGCACAGAGTTTTCCGCAATCATTGGGTGCAATTCTATGCTTTTTCACAGAGTTTTGCACGTTTTCCACAGTTTGTAGTTCACATTATAGACAGTGTTTATCCCAATTTTAACGATGGAACAGCGTTCAAACCAAGGGGACTTTTCTCCCCGTTGATATACATAAAATAACCGCGGCAGGCAATCATCACGGCATTATCCGTGCAGAGTATCGGAGTTGGGTGAACCAGGCGCGCTCCGGCGCGTTCTGCCGCCTTTGCCAGTGTATTCTGCAAGGTTTTGTTGGCCGATACGCCGCCTGCAAGGACAATTTCTTTAAGGCCTGTTTCTTTTAATGCCTGCACGCTTTTTTGCACCAGCGCGTCCACAATGGCATATTGAAACGATGCTGCAACATCGGCGCGGTTTACTTCTTCCCCTGCCTGCTGTTTATTGTGCAGGTAGTTAATAACTGCCGATTTCAAGCCGCTGAAGCTGAATTCAAAATTGTTACCCAGCTTGGCACGAGGAAAATCTATGGCCAGCGGGTTGCCGCCAAGCGCCAGTTTTTCCACCTCCGGCCCACCGGGATAAGGCAGCCCCAAAACACGCGCCACTTTATCGAAGGCTTCACCGGCGGCGTCGTCGCGGGTCTGGCCCAGAAGCTCAAAACTGTTGTAATCCTTTACAACCAGCAGCGCCGTGTGCCCGCCGCTTACAACCAGTGCGAGAAACGGCGGCTTGAGGTCTTTGTCGTTTAAAAAGTTGGCAAATACATGCCCTTCCAGATGGTTTACCCCTATCAGCGGCTTATCTGCCGCCCAGGCCAGCGCTTTGCCTGCCGAAAGGCCCACCAGCAGCGCGCCTACAAGCCCCGGCCCGTAGGTTACGGCAACGGCGTTTATTTTCTCCAGCGGCACCTGTGCTTTGGCAAGCGCTTCATCTATTACCGGCAGTACGTTGCGTATATGGTTGCGCGAGGCAATTTCCGGCACTACACCGCCGTATTTGCGGTGAATGGGCACCTGCGAGGCAATGATGTTGCTTAAAACCTCGCGCCCGTTTTTTACAACGGCAGCGGCAGTTTCGTCGCAGCTCGATTCAATGCCGAGTATAAAAATGTCTTCACTCATTGGTTTCAGCCTCCCTGTACAGCCACATAATTACGGCGTCCTCGTGGTTATCGGCATAATAGCCGGGGCGCACGCCTTCGGCGCGGAAGCCGCAGGTTAAGTACATTTTCTGCGCGGCTGTGTTGCTTTGGCGCACCTCCAGCGTTATGGCGTCGGCGCCTTCATTCCACGCAAGGTTTATTAGCGCCGCCGTAAGCCTGGTGCCCAGCCCGCGCTCGCGCTCTTCAGCGTCAACGGCTACGCGCGTAATCTGCGCTTCGCCTGCCACCAGCCAGTACCCGGCATAGCCTATTACTTTGCCGTTTTCTTCCATAACAATGTATGTTGTAAGGCTGTTGTTAAGTTCGTCCAGCCACATGCTTTCGTTCCAAGCGTCAAAAAACGTGCTGTTTTCTATTTTGCAGACATCTATAATATCGCCGGCAGAAAACTGGCGGATTATTGTTTCCCGTGCTTCTGTTCCCATAGCTCTTCTGCCTCCGATTTTCTGATATAGTAAGGCTCCAGCCCGAAAATGCCGCTCTGCGCTTCTTGGTTATAGGCTTTAAGCGCGGCAAGGGCTGTACCTGCTGCCTGCGGCAGGCGCAGATAATCCGGCGCTAGGCTGCACCACCCGGGCAGCTCCATGTTTTCAAGCTTGGCACATTCGCCCAAAATAACGGCAGGTTTACCCTGCAAGGCAAGGTTTTCCAAAAGCTGCTGTTTATTTACTACCTGCACGCTTTGCAGTTCAGCAACTTCGCCGTCCTGCCATTCATACAGCGCCTGGTAATAGTTGCCCTTTTGCGCGTCCAGAACGGGTGAAAGCACTATGCCGCTTACCGGCAGGTTATAGGCCAGTGCCAGCGGCGTTGCCACTCCCTGCAAAGGCTTTTTCCATGCGTAGGCCAGTGCTTCGGCAGTTGCCAGGCCAATGCGCAGCCCTGTAAAAGAACCCGGCCCCATGCTGACGGCAATTAAATCAATGTCTGCCTTCTGCACGCCGGTGCGCTCCAAAAGCTGTTCCAGCTGAGGCATCAGCCCTTCGGAATGGGTCATGCCCATATTTATTTTATATTCGGCCAAAATTTTGCCGTCACGGCATAAGCCGACGGCGCAGGCTTTGGTTGCCGTATCAATTGACAGTACCAGCATTTTTTTCCACTTCCCCGCAAAGTTTTTCGTAGCGCGCCCCGTGCGGTTCAAAAACGAACCTGCGCCCCGCGCCCTCCAGCTCTATCTTAATATGCAGATATTCTTCGGGCAGCTCGTCAATAAACAGTTCGCCCCATTCTATTACCGTCAGCCCGTCGCCGCCGCAGTATTCGCCAAAACCGGTGTTATAAAGTTCATCGCTGTCCTTTATGCGGTACAAATCAAAATGGCGCATTTCCAGCCTGCCGCTGTACACATTCATTATGGCAAAGGTAGGGCTGTTCACTTCGTTTATATCGGCGCCAAGCCCGGCTGCCATGCCGCGGCTTAACAGCGTTTTACCCGCGCCAAGCGTGCCGGTGAGGCAGTATACATCGCCGTCCTGCGCCAGCGTGCCGAGCAGCCTGCCAAGCGCTTCCGTTGCCGCACTGTCTTTGCAGTAAATTTCCATGTTTCATATCCTTTCGCTAAGTTCGTTGTAATGCCAAAAAGCAGTACCGGAACCTGCCGGTACTGCCTTTGTTATTTTGCTATAATATCCGTATCGCGCTCAAAGGCGTCCATCAAATCAATATGCCCTTTAATGCTGGCTTTTTTCTCGCCTTCTATTAAAAAGTTTACCTTTTTAATTTCCGGAAACTCCGTCAGCGTATTGGTTATAGCCGAAGTCAGCATCATTTCGGTGTAAGAACCGGCTTCAATATTGTAAATTTCCTTGCTTAAATTTACAACGGCCACGCCTTTATCAACCGTAAGGCTGATTATTTTTAAGCCTTGCGGGAAAGCGTTAATCAGCTTATCGCTTTGCGGTTTGGTGCTTATCAGCGCTTCCAGTGCCAAAAGCGGCACTTCTTCCTTATCACCTTTAACGGTTACCTTTTCGGCATACAGCTTTTCGGTGCCGTCAGCAGGTACACGGTAAATCGTTGCCGTATGCTCACGGCTGTCTGCAACAGCATTGGCGTCCGGCAGCACGGCATTGTTTTCCTGCGTGCAGGCCGCGGCAAACAAAGTCATCAGTACCACGCAGAGTACTGTTAAAAATTTTTTCATCATTTTAAGTACCCTCCGTTATTTAAAATAATCTTCAATGCCATCGGCAATGGATTTTGCCAGTTTGTTGATATACCAGTTGCTGTTCATCAGTTTTTCTTCTTTGGGGTTGGAGATAAATGCCAGTTCCAGAAGGGTTGACGGCATGCTGCAGCGTTTGTTTACATAGAAGTTTGCCTTGCGTATGCCAAGGTCATCCAGCCCGAAGTTTTTTACAAGCCTGTCCTGCACGGCCTGTGCCAGACGGGCATCGTTATTTGTTTTGGGATAATAGTAGGACGAGAAGCCGCCTACGCTTTTATTGGTGGAAGAATTGATGTGAATGCTTACGAAAGCATCGGCGTCGTTGTCTTCCGCCACATCAACGCGGGCCTGCAGTTCCTGCGAATCGCTGGCGTTAGGGCCGTAAACGTCGGTATCGCCGGTGCGCGTCATGCTGACTTTGGCGCCTTTTTTCTTCAGCAGCTCCTGCACTTTTTTGGTAATTTTAAGCGTTACGTCTTTTTCGCGCGTGCCGTTAGAGCCGATTGCACCCGGGTCGCTGCCGCCGTGGCCGGCATCAAGCGTAATCTTTTTGCCTTTCAGCCCGCCGTCAGTTTTAAAACTGCTTTTGGTGGTTTTCTTTTCTTCGGTTTTAACCGCCGTTTTTTTAGGCACGGTTACTTTAGCCGTAGTTTTGGGAGTTGTTGTTTTAGGCACCGTAGTCTTGGCCGTGCTGGTTTTGGGCACGGTTACGGGCGCTTTGGCCTTTTCGGCAGATGTATTTGCTTTGGGAATAACCACGCTCGGCGTTGCCGTTTTATCGGCGGTAATATCCACAACCAGGCGGTTGGGGCGCTTTGTTACAGGGTCGTTCTTTAAGGTAAACGCATTGTAATCCTGCGTGCCGATAGTGCGTGCCAGCGGCAGCTTCAGCAC
>ULTA01023648.1_pt1 | contig 25113 bp, 20 predicted proteins | sample 1957181 | NCBI WGS metagenome assembly ULTA01 (sample SAMEA4835722, study PRJEB28245) | human gut metagenome | biome: gut microbiome; material: fecal sample | place: Denmark | collected 2008
GACCGAGAGCAGCGCGGGCAAAACGTCGTATATCTACTACGAGGCCGAGGTGACCGTGGAACCCGACGGCACGCTTTCGATCGAAGAAAATTAAGTTTTTCGCCCGGGAGCGCGGTTTTCTCCCGATTTTTCCTAAATTTACAGGACAGATGCCCCGACAACCGGGCATTGCCATAATGAAAACTACATGAAAACTACCCACCCATTCGTCGCCCCTGTCCTCGGCTCGACCCAGAGCAAGGTCAACATGGAGGCCTACGAGCAGGCCATAGACCAATACAACGAGGGCAATTACCTCGGGGCGTTCTATCAGTTGCTCGACCACCTGAACCCGGAGTTCCGCACCAAATACGGCAATGCCGACGGCACGGAGTTCCATATCCCGCACGGTTCCATCCTGGTGAACATCCGCATCGCGGACGACAGGCTGCATATCAGCGCCGATTTCCTGGTACTCCCCGAAAAGGGACGCGTGGCCATGCTGCGCCAGGTCGCCGACCTGAACATCAACCGGCTGATGCTGGCGCGTTTCCGCAAGGAAGGCGACAAACTGATGATGGAATACGCCTGCCCGCTGTCGCAAAGCCATCCGCACAAACTGTACTTCATACTGCGCAACATCTGCCACGTCGGCGACCGCTACGACGACGAGTTCTGCACGAAGTTCGGCGCCCAACGCAGCTACGAACCGCAGGTGACGCCCTACCCGGAAGAGGAGGTGACGCGCATCTACGAAGCCGTCCGGCAGACATGCCGCGAAACGCTCGACGCGGTGAAGGAATACGAGACGGAACGCAAATACGGCTATTCGTGGAACGTGATCGACATCGCGCTCTACAAGATCGCCTATTTCGCGCACCCGCAGGGGCAGTTGCTCAACGACCTCGACAAGGCGGTCGACGACATGGACAAGGAGCTTCCCGTGGCTGAACTGGTGGCCAAGGGCAAGGCGTTCCTCGAACGGCTGCTCGCAATGCCGCGCGAGGAGATGGCGCGCGACCTCTACCTGGTCGACACGCTGGTTTCGACCAAGCGCCGTTCCTCGCTCAACAACGTGCAGGAAAACTTCAAGGAGGTGTACCAGGAGGCTACCGAAGCCATCGAATCGGAAAATTTCGAGCGCAGCACCGTGCGCATTCTCTACAAGTTCTACGAAATGTATTACTACAACGACGTGCAGGACGACCTGAACGCCGTCGTGGCGGGGGCGCTCGGCAAGTCGGCCGGAAAAACGATGGAGGAGGCTTCGGAGATCCTGTACGAAGCACTCGAAAAAATCATGGAGGACGACCTCTCGGCGGACGACGGGGATTTCGACGCCGGGGAGCTGGGCATCGCCGGTGCGGCCGCCGCGGAGCAGGTGCAGCAGATGGCCGCCGCCATGCAGGGCCATGTCGCGCAGATGCAGGCCGCGATGCAGGAGGCACTGGCCAAAGGCGACATGGCCGAATACATGCGGCTGGCGCAGGAATTCCAGCAAAAAATGATGGAACAGGCCCTCGGGCAACAAAAATAACCGCTCTAAACCCGTATATCCTATGGAACAGAACAATATTTACAAGACGGTATTCAAAGTGACCCATTCGGGCGGCTCGGGCAGTTGCTTCTACCTCAAGGCCTATGACCTTTTCGTGACGAACTACCACGTGACCGAGGGCTTCCGCACCGTCGCCATCCACGACAACGAGCGCAACCCGTACCTGGCCAAGGTCGTGCTGGCAAACCCGGCGATGGACATCGCCCTGCTGGCGGCCGAAGGGGATTTCTCCTCGCTGCCGGACATTTCGCTCGCCGAGGACGACACGCTGACGATCGGCCGCAAGGTCTACGTCGCCGGGTATCCCTACGGCATGCCCTTCACGATCACCGAAGGTTCGGTGTCGTCGCCCAAGCAGCTGATGGACGGCAAATACTACATCCAGACCGACGCCGCGGTGAACCCCGGCAACTCGGGCGGCCCGATCCTCGACGAAGACAACCGGGTGGTGGGCGTGACGGTGAGCAAGTTCACGCAGGCCGACAACATGGGCTTCGGCATCCGGGTCGAGACGCTGCACGCACTGCTGGATACGATCGGCGACCTCAACCGCACGGTATTCCAAGTGCAGTGCGGCAGCTGCGAGGAGCTGATCGCCCAAGAGGAGGAGTACTGCCCGTCGTGCGGCGACAAGCTGCCCGAAGGCGTCTTCGAAGAACGCGAACAATCGCCTCTGGGCGGGTTCGTCGAATCGGCCATCGAACAGATGGGGGTCAACCCTGTGCTGGCACGCGACGGCTACGACTCGTGGTTATTCCACAAGGGAAGTTCGGAGATTCGCATCTTCGTCTACGACAACAACTACCTGTTCTCCACCTCGCCGATCAATCTGCTGCCCAAAAAGGAGGTGGAACCGGTGCTGGACTACATGCTGAGCGAGGATTTCGGCCCCTATAAACTGGGGATCGAAGGCCGCCAGATCTACATCGCATACCGCATACACCTCTCCGACATCACCGACGAATCGGAGGAGGAGATCCGGAAGAACATCGTCGACCTGGCTTTGCGGGCCGACGCCATGGACAACATGCTGGTGGAACGCTTCGGGTGCGAATTCTCGGAGTATTCGAAGGCGGACGCGCAGTAGGCGCCACCCGCCAAGACAAGGCGATGCCGGGCTTTCCAGTAAAGCCCGGCATCGCGCTTCTTGCTCCGGCCCGCACAAACCTGCGCCACAGGCTCCGGAAAGATGCCTGCTGCTCATACGCCGGCGCGCAGAGCCACCATCGCCGGAGGCTTCGCTGCGGGATCCCCGGCAGAAGACAGTGCGCGGCATTCCGCAGGAATCCCGGATACACGGCGCCCGCAGGCGGAGGCAGCCGAAAAAAGAGCCCCGCAGGCCGTGCTGGCTGCGGGGCCGGAAGGCCTATAGGTTATCCTGTTTGAGATGTTCGGCGAACAGGTCGATGCGGTGCAGTTCCTGCGGGATACGGATATTCTGCGGGCAATGCGGCACGCACTGGTTACAGCCGATGCAATGGCTGGCCTGGCGGAGTTTGGGGACGCTGCGGTCGTAGCCCACGAGGAACGCCCGGCGCGCCCGGCGGTAATTTTCGTCCTGCGACGAGGTGGCGACATTCCCTTCGTTGACACACTTGTTATAGTGCAGCAGGATGGCCGGGATGTCCAGCCCGTAGGGACACGGCATGCAATACTTGCAGTCGTTGCAGGGGATCGTGGGGTAGCGGAGCATCAGCTGCGCCGTCTGTTCCAGAAACTCTTTGTCGTCATCGGTCAGCTCGTCGAGCGGCGAGTAGGTGCGCAGGTTGTCCTGCAAATGCTCCATGTAGGTCATGCCGCTCAGCACGGTCAGCACCCCGGGGAACGACCCCGCGAAACGGAACGCCCACGAAGCGACGCTCGACGACGGGCGCCGCTGTTTGAGATGGGCGGCGATGTGGTCGTGGACATTCGAAAGGCGCCCGCCCAGCAGCGGCTCCATGATGACGGTCGGGATACCGCGCTTCTCCAGTTCGCCGTAAGGTACTCGGCATCGGTATTGCGCGTGTTGACCTCCTTGGCGTGTTTCCAGTCCACGTAGTTGAGCTGTATCTGCACGAAGTCCCACTTGTAGCGGTCGTGCTGCGCAAGCAGGTGGTCGAACACCGCGATGTCCCCGTGGTAGGAGAACCCGAGGTTGCGGATACGGCCGGCCTCACGCTCGGCAAGCAGGAAATCCAGCATCCCGTTGTCGATGTAGCGGGCTTCGAACTCCTCCATGCCGCTGCCCATGCCCACGCCGTGCAGCAGCAGGTAGTCGATATAATCGACCTGCAGCTCGCGGAACGAATTGCGGTACATGGCCATCGAGGCTTCGCGGCTCCAGGTCGAGGGCGCGAAATTGGACAATTTGGTGGCAATGAAATACTTGTCGCGGGGATGGCGGCTCAGCGCCACACCCGTGGCATGTTCGGAATGCCCCCGGCAATAGGCGGGCGAAGTGTCGAAATAGTTCACCCCGTGGGCAATGGCATGGTCGACCAGCGCGTTGACCATCTCCTGGTCGATGTCGTCGCTGCCGCTGACGGTCGGCCAGCGCATGCAGCCGTACCCCAGCAGCGACACCCGTTCGCCCGTCTTGGGGTTGGTACGGTAAGTCATCTGCCCCTGCCGTGCGCCGTCTGCCTCAGAGGCGCTTCCCGCAGAGCGGGGCTTGCAGCCATACAACGCCGCCGTGGTTACGGCGGCACCGGTACCGGCGACTTTCAGGAACTCCCGGCGGCCTATCTTTTTCTTCTCTGTCATACGTTTGAAGGATTAAACGGTACGGTGATTCTGGTGCCCTTCGACATAAATGGCGCTGAACGGACGGCTCGGACAGAGGTTCTCGCAGGCGCCGCAGCCGATGCAGCGGGCCTCATTCACGACCGGAATACGCAGGGAGTCGGGCTTCCCCGGCTCCTTATGCACCATCTGGATAGCCCCGGCGGGGCAGTGGCGGGCGCAGTTGCCGCACTCCACGCCGTCGGTATTGACGACGCAGTTGGCGGCGATCCATACGGCGTGGCCGATCTGCACCGATGACTTGTCCTCCTTCGTGATCCGGCGTATGGCCCCCGTGGGACAGACCTCCGAACACTTCGTACATTCGGGGCGGCAGTAACCCCGTTCGTAGGACATCTCGGGTACCATCAGCGACATCAGCTTGCCCGACGGTCTCAGCACCTGGTTGGGACACACGGCCACGCACAGCTGGCATCCGGTACAGTGCGCCTCCATATTACGCATGGAGAGCGATCCGGGCGGGGTAATGGGCGTCGTACGCCGGGGGATTTTCTTCTGCTCGATCACGGCCAGGCCGCCGTCGACCTTCTTCTCCTGTGCCCTGACCGTCGCACAGGCCATGACCCCGACCAGCGAAAGGAACTTGCGGCGCGAAGCATCGGCCGGTTCCCCCGCCGCAACGGCCGCCTTCACGGTCGCAGGTTCCACGGCAGCGGGTTTGCGGCCGGCAGCGGGTTTGCGCGAAAAGGAGATCGCTCCCTGGCGGCATTTCCCCAGGCAGTCCATGCAGGCCACACAGCGGCTGTAATCGATCCGGTGCGTCTTCGCGTCGATGCACGACGCCTTGCAGTTGCGGGCACAAAGGCCGCAGCCGTTGCATTTCGAGGTGTCGATGCGCGGCTTGAAAACCGCGAAGCGCGACACGAGCCCCAGGATCGTGCCGACAGGACAGACCGTATTGCAATAGGTTCGGCCGTTGCGCCATGCCAGCACGGCCAGCACGATGAACGTCACGGCCGCCACGGCCAGCGTCGCGGCGCCCTTGACCCAGACATCGACCGTGTAGAACGCATAGCTGCCGGCTCGCTCGGCCAGATAGGCCAGCAGGTTGTTGCCCCACAGGTAAAGGGGTGCAAAAAGGTTGGACACGATACGCCCGTAGGCGCTGTAGGGCGCCAGCAGGTTCGACACGGGCTTGAAATGGGCGACCAGCGCCACGAGGAACAGCGCCAGTATGCCGTAGCGCAGCCACGACAGCGCCCGCGAGTAGCGGAAGCGGTTCTTCCGCCGCCGGGCGGCCGCCCGCGACACGACATCCTGAAAGACGCCCAGCGGGCAGATGACCGAACAGTAGACCCGTCCGAAAAGCAGGGTCAGCAGCACGAGTGCCGCGACCACGCCCGCATTGACGGCCAGGACAGCAGGCAACAGCTGCACCTTCGCCATCCAGCCGAACCACGCATGGAGCGTTCCCGTGAAATCGAGCAACAGCAGCGTGATCACCGTGAAGAAAACGGCCGCAGCCGTGATTCTGATTTTGCGTAACATCCGTTTTCGTTTATTTTGACAAATTCATTCCCCCGATCCATTTACCGACTGCATCCCGCGAGCCCTTCACGGCACTGCCGCGCACCGGCAGCCCGCCCAGCAGGGTAGCCCCGTGACAGAGCTTTCCGATGTCCTCCTCGCTGCGGCCCATGCGGCTGCCCCCGTGCGTCATGAACGGCGCAACGGTCTTTCCCGACCAGTCGTACGCGGCAAGGAACGTCGCCACGGGCGGCGCGACGGTGCCCCACCAGCAGGGCGAGCCGACGAAAACCACGTCGTATGCGCCGATGTCGGGCAGGCGCCCCTTCAGCGCGGGCCGGTATCCCCGGCCAATCTCGCGCTTGGCCTGGGCCGTAACGGCATCGTATTGCGCAGGGTAGGCGCTCTGAGGGACGATCTCGAAAAGATCCCCGTTCGTAGCCTCGGCAATCTGCCGCGCCATTTCGCGCGTGTTGCCGCTATGTGAGAAATAGGCGACGAGCACCTTTTTGCCGGAGGCCGTCTGGGCCTGCATGTCCATGGCCGGGAATAAAACCGCGACGGCCGCTATTAAAACCGATAATCTCATAATCCGTAATTTTCAATCCGTTTATACGCCGCGCCCCATGGCATAGGCCTCGTCCATCGCGGGCATCCCCTCGATGTCGCCGGCACGCCATGCCCCGACCCCGTAGACCACGCCTTTCTCGCGGGGGTCTTCGAGGCAGTCGAGCAGACCGCGGAAACACTCCACCGTGCGTTCCATCATCGGAACGCTCTCTTCGGCGGCCGTCAGGATGAAATAAAACTCCTTGCCCTTCATCTCCAGGTAGCGGGCGCAGCAGCGGTCGATCAGGGTCTTCATCTGTGCGCTGAGCGTATAGAAATAGACCGGCGTAGCCATCACGATCACGTCCGCTTCGACCATCTTGCCGATCACCCCGGCCGCATCGTCTTTCTGCGGGCAGGGCCCGGCACCGCCGTAGCAGGCACCGCAACCCGTACAATAGCCGATCCTGCGGTCTTTCAGGAAAATCTTTTCGACCTCGTGTCCGGCCTGCTGTGCCCCCGCCATGAAACGGTCGCAGAGCCGGTCGGAATTTCCCCCGCGCCGCGGGCTGGAGGAGAGTACCAATACTTTTTTCGCCATAATCTTCATCTTCATTCATTCCCGGGCGCCACTTCATTCAGGCAGGCGATCGCGTTGAGCGACCGCGGATAGCCCACGTAGGGCAGCAGCTGCGTGATGACGGTCAGCAGCGTCCGTTTGTCGTTGCGCAGGTTCAGGTTGCCGCGGATATGTCCCTTGAGCTGCGGTTCGCAGCCGCCCAGCGTAAGCAGCATCGAAAACGTCAGCAGCTCGCGCGTCCGGGCATCCAACCCGCCGCGGGTGACGTAATCACCGAAACAATTCATCGACAGGTAATCCTGTATGTGTTTCTGGCCCTCGGGGGCCGCTTCGCGCAGGGCGTCGATATGTCCTGCGCCGAAAATGGCCTTCTGGACGGCCAGTCCCCTTTCGAACCGCGTCCCCGGCGAGGTCGTCGACTGTCCTTCGAGCGGAAGCGCCACGCCGCGCGTCACCAGCACATCGTTGGCGATATGTACGAAATCGAGCACCTTGGCCATCCCCACGTACGGCACCGCCTGGTAGAGGACTTCCTTCGCCTCGACGGGCGTCACGCCGGCGTTGAGCGCCCCTGCGAGCATCGTCCGGAACTCGGACTGCCCCTGCGCGGCGATACACGATGCGAGGATGCACATCATCCGCGTAGGGGTATCGAGGTCGCCGTAACCGGCGACTTCGCCGAATGCAAAGTTATCAAAAATTTCGATTAATTCGGGATCCGTCGCCCCCAGTCCCGAGGCATCGCCCGAGAAAAGTTCCGCACGGTTGCGGAGCGCCTCGGCGCCCAGCTGCGGAACGACGGCAGCCGCAGGGGCGGTCGCCGCGGCATACTGCGCGTCGTCGACCGGCTCCAGCCACGTATTGCGGTTCGTCTGCGGGTTGGTCTCGACGGCCAGGTGCGAAAACCAGCTGTCGGGGGCCGCGCCGTGCCAGTGCACCACGCCGGGGCCGATCTCGACCACGTCGCCCGGCAGCAATTCCCGCGCAGGTTCGCCCTTCGCCTGATAATACCCCCGACCGCTCACGGCGACGAGCAGCTGCCCGCCCGTGTGGCTGTGCCAGTTGTTCCGGCAACCCGGCTCGAACGTGACGTTCGAAACGGGGCAGTTCAGGGCCTCGTCACGCGTCAGCCGCGCAAGATAGGCCTGCCCGGTAAAATACTTCGCAAACATTTCCGGCAGCTTCTCCCCCCGGGGAAAAACCGATCCGTATATTCTCTCCTTCGTTTCCATGTTACCCGTATCGTTGGTTTGTGCGTAAATTTCCGCCGTCAGCGCCAGCGCCGCGACAAACGCCGCAAGAATTCCTTTTTTCATCCGTCCGCTATTTATCGAGGTCATACTTCATAGTCCCGAGCCATTCGACCGTCTGCGGATCGCGGTGCGAGAGGAAACAGCTCTGCTTCATGTCGAGCGCGGCGATCCGTACCATATCCTCCGGCGCCCCGCGCAGGGATGCCGCTCCGGCGGACGGCCCGCGCCACGGCGCGTTCGTTCATATAGGCGGCTGCCGTGTCGATCGACCGGTAACCGGCCGCCAGGGCATCAGACACGCACCGTTCGCAAATCGCCCCGTCCACCTGGTAGACGCCGAACCCCAGCACCGGCATCTCCACACCATTGTTTAAAATCCTCGTTTCCATAGTTTTGACGCCTTAACAAATTATCATGTTGCAAAAGTAGGGTATTCCGCACTGTCCGTCATTACCCGGATTACAGTTCGTCATACCATTATTACCGATCCGCCGCAGCAGGTGCGGCAAGCGAAGAAAAAAACACTAACTTTGTGTCAAACAAACCGGAACAACTATGGAAGAGATCGCAAGGCTGGATCATGTGTACCAGTATAACGAACTGATGGGAATCGAAACCCTGCACCCGCTGGTCAGCGTCATCGACATGTCGAAATGCCCGCGCATGCGTCACTCGCGCCGCCTGTACGGGTTCTACTGCATCTTCCTGAAAGATGTCAAATGCGGCGACCTGCGCTACGGGCGCAACTACTACGACTACCAGGAAGGGACGCTCGTTTTCACGGCCCCGGGACAGGTGGTCGGCGTCGAGGATAACGGCGAGGTTTTCCAGCCCAAAGGCTGGGCGTTGCTGTTCCACCCCGACCTGATCCGCGGCACGTCGCTCGGGCGCAACATCGGCCGCTACACCTTCTTCTCCTACGAATCCTACGAAGCGCTGCACCTCTCGGAGCAGGAGCGGCACGTAGTGATCGACTGCCTGCAGAACATCGCGGGCGAATTGCAGCACGCCATCGACAAGCACAGCCGGACGCTGATCGTCTCGAACATCGAACTGCTGCTCAATTACAGCGTGCGCTTCTACGAGCGGCAGTTCACCACGCGCAGCGACGTCAACAAAGACGCCCTGTCGGGATTCGAACGGCTGCTCAACGACTATTTCCGGGATGACGCCCCGCAGCGCGACGGGGTGCCTTCGGTACGCTGGTGCGCTGAGCAGCTGCACCTTTCGGCCAACTATTTCGGCGACCTGGTCAAAAAGGAGACCGGGAAATCGGCGCAGGAATACATCCAGCTGAAAGTCATCGACATCGCCAAGGAACGCATGTTCGACACGACCAAGTCGATCAGCGAAATCGCCTACGAGCTCGGGTTCAGGTATCCGCAACACTTCACGCGCCTGTTCAAGAAGTGCGTGGGGCAGTCGCCCAACGAATACCGGACACAAAACTGACCCGGCGGCACGGCCGGCAAAAGGAGGCGGACGGGAAAAACGGAGAGAACCGGAGAGAACGGCGGACTAAACGGTAAAAACAGGCCGGCACAAACAGCTCGCCAGGTACGATCAGCCCGGATAAAACGCAGTTTCTGCCCCGGACAAAACGCAGGCTTCCGCATCGCGTACGAAAATCCCCGCACACTGGAAAAGTGTACGGGGATTTCAAATACGGGGTACTTCGCGGCATATCCGGCCAACCGGCTCCCTGCCCCGGCCAGTTCCGAACTACACCGGACGCCAGCCAGCCGGCAGCAATTTCCACAGCAGTACCCGTGCGGCATCGGGCGACGGGCGCGCTACGCCTCAGCCTTTCCTGCCCTGATCGGCAACGGCGGCCATCAGCCGGGCTATCTCATCGGGGTCGCCCAGGAAACGATCCCCCGCGTAGTTGAGACCCTCGTCGAACTCGAAGACATAAGGCACGGCGGTCGGGAGGTTGAACTCCGAAATCGCCTCGTCCGAAATGCCTTTCAGGTGCTTGATGATGCCGCGCAGGCTGTTGCCGTGGGCGACGACCAGGATGGCGTCGTGATGCGCCAGCGCCGGCAGGATCTCGCATTTCCAGTAGGGCATAATACGCGCGACGGTGTCGCTGAGCGATTCGGTGCGGGGCAGTTCCGCCTCGGGGACATCGCGGTAACGGGGATCGAAACGCGGGTTGCGCGGGTCTTCCTCGCCCAACGGCGCCGGGGCGACGTCGTAACTGCGGCGCCAGATGTGTACCTGTTCGTCGCCGTACTTTTCGGCGGTCTCCCGTTTGTTGAGCCCCTGCAACATCCCGTAATGCTTTTCATTGAGCCGCCAGCTCTTCGAGACCGGGATCCAGTCCTGATCCAGTTTGTCGAGCACCACGTCGAGCGTCTTGACAGCACGTTTCAGGTAGGAGGTATAGGCATGCCCGAACAGGAAACCCTCCTTGCGGAGCAGCTCCCCGGCCCTGGCCGCTTCGGCAACGCCTTTCTCGCTCAGATCGACATCCGTCCATCCCGTAAAACGGTTTTCCCGGTTCCATGTGCTCTCGCCGTGGCGGAGCAAAACCACTTTTTTCATCCTATCGCTTTTTCAGGTTCGGCACGCACCTCGTTCACCAATTTGCGGTGCTTGTCGAAATCGTTAATATTCTGCAATGTAGTATGCGCTATATTATCCAACGCTTCACGTGTGAAAAAACCCTGGTGCGAGGTCATGATGACGTTGTTGAACGACAGCAGGCGTGCCAGGATATCGTCGTCCATGATCCGGTCGGAGGTATCCTCGTAGAAATAGGCAGCCTCCTCCTCGTAAACGTCCAGCCCGGCCGCCCCGATCTTCTTCTCCTTCAGCCCCTCGATCAGCGCCTCGGTATGGATCAGCTGGCCGCGCCCCGTATTGATCAGGATCACGCCGGGTTTCATCTTGCCGATGGCATCGCCGTTGATCATATAGCGCGTCTGGTCGGTCAGCGGGCAGTGCAGCGAAATGATGTCCGCACGGCGGTAAAGCTCGTCGAGCGTCACGTATTCGACCTGCGCCTGCGCGGCGTATTCCGCATCGGGGAAGATGTCGTAAGCCAGCACCTTCATGCCGAACCCCTTGAGTATCCGGATCAGCTCGCGGGCGATCTTGCCGGTACCGACGATGCCCGCCGTCTTGCCGTACATGTCGAACCCCATCAGGCCGTGCAGCGAGAAATTCCCGTCGCGCGTGCGCCAGTAGGCACGGTGGACTTTGCGGTTGAGCGCCAGCATCAGCGCCACGGCATGTTCCGCGACGGCATGGGGCGAATAGGCCGGAACGCGCACGACGGGGATGCCGTATTCGGCCGCGGCCTTCAGGTCTACGTTGTTGAAGCCGGCGCAACGCAGTGCGATCAGCTTCACCCCCATCGCGGCCAGCTGACGTATCGTGCCGGCGTCGGCCGTGTCGTTGACGAAGATGCAGACCGCGTCGGCGCCCTGCGCCAGCAGGGCGTTGTTGCCGTTCAGGTGGCTGCGGTGGTAATTGAACTCGAACCCGCAGGACGCATTGGCGCGGTCGAACGACTCGCGGTCGTAGGGTTGGGTTCCGAAGAATGTTATTTTCATAAATGCACTTTTTTTCCTCTTTTATCGTACAGAAAACGGTTTTGCACGGCCGGTTATTATGCGATCGTGACCTCGGGGTCGAGATATACGTCCTGGATGGCGTTGAGCAGCGCCACGCCCTCCTTCATCGGGCGCTGGAACGCCTTGCGGCCGCTGATAAGCCCCATGCCGCCGGCCCGCTTGTTGACGACGGCCGTCATCACGGCCTCCTGCAAATCGGATGCCCCGTGCGACTCGCCACCCGAATTGATCAGCCCGACGCGCCCCATGTAACCGTTGGCCACCTGGTAGCGGCAAAGGTCGATCGGATGCTCGGTCGTCAGCTTGGTGTAAACCTCGTCGCGCGTCTTGCCGAAGCCGACGGCGCGGAACCCGCCGTTGTTCTCGGGCAGCTTCTGCTTCACGATGTCGGCCTTGATCGTCACGCCCAGGTGGTTCGCCTGCCCCGTCAGGTCGGCCGAAGCATGGTAATCCACCCCGTCCTTCCTGAAACCTTCGTTGCGCAGGTAGCACCACAGAATCGTAGCCATGCCCAGCTCGTGCGCATAGTCGAACGCCTGGGCTATCTCCACGAGCTGGCGGCGGCTCTCCTCCGACCCGAAATAGATCGTAGCCCCCACGGCGGCGGCGCCCATGTTCCAGGCATCGCGCACGGTGCCGAACATCACCTGGTCATAGGTGTTGGGGTAGGTGAGCAGCTCATTGTGGTTGAGCTTGACGATGAACGGTATCTTGTGTGCATATCTGCGTGCCACGGCGCCCAGCACGCCGAAGGTCGAAGCCACGGCGTTACAGCCGCCCTCGATGGCCAGCCTGACGATATTATCCGGGTCGAAATAGGCCGGGTTCGGGGCGAACGACGCCCCGGCGGAGTGTTCGATGCCCTGATCTACGGGCAGGATCGAGACATAGCCCGTACCGGCCAGGCGCCCGTGGGCGAGGATCCATTGCAGGCTGCCGAGCGTCCGGATGTTACGGTCGGATTCGATCCAGACCTTGTCGACCGTATCGGGTGCGGGCAGGTAAAGCAGGCGCTTGTCGATCGTCCGGCAGACATGGGAAAGGTAGTATTCGGCCTTTCCCCCGAGAATTTCAATGGTTTTCATAATTTTGCGATATTAAGCGATTCGAAGCTCCTTACTGCAATTCGGGTTCCAAACACGCCGGCGCCCCGCGACAAAACGAAAGCCGCCCGGCGGGGCGGCTTATTTCTTGGAATTGCGGTACTCGGTGGGAGATTCACCCGTATGTTTCTTGAAATAACGCCCCAGGTAGGACTGGTCGGGGAAATGCAGGCGGTAGGCGATCTCCTGCACCGACAAGTCGGTCGATTGCAGGAGCATCTTGATCTCCAGCAAGACCGACCGGTCGATAAACTCCTTGGCGGTGCTGTGCGCGATCGTGCGCACGATGGTCGAGAGGTAACGGGTGGAAATGCAGAGTTTGTCGGCATAAAACGACACTTCGCGCTCCTGCGAACCGAACTCGTGCACGAAGGCCACGAACCTGTGGAACAGTTCGGTCTGCCGCGTGGTCGATTCGGGCACCTGGCGCTGCATGCCCACAAAACGCTGCAACTTGTCGTAAATCTCCATCAGCACATTCTGCAAACGGTTGCGGATGATCGTGTTGCGGAAAATATTATTCCGGTCGCGGTAGGTATAAGCCGCCATCTGAAACCAGATGGCAGCCCCCTCGACGATACGCGCCGGGGGATAGGCGATCGGATTCTCGCGCAGGGTGCGGAAAAAGGAGGGCTCGAGCCGGAGCCGAAACGCCGCCTCGGAAAAAATATCGTGCGAAAAGGCGCAGAACGTCATCCGGAAGTCATCGGTTCGCTCCGTGAGCATCAGCATCGAACCGGGCAGTACGAGCACCAGGGTATTCCGTTTCACAAGACCTCCGTATTGGTTTACAGTCACATGGGCGCTGCCTTTGCGGCAAAACAGAATGGCCCCTCCCTCACAGCGGTTCGCATAATTGTTGAAATAGGAAAAATCGGATTCCCCGACTACGAATTGCTCTTCGGCAGTAGTAATTATAGGATTTATGGCAGACATATGAATTCGTTTTTCGAACAAATTTAGCGCATTTTCCGATATTTTCCCAAATTTTGTTCCGAAAAATACCAACACTGTTCGCAATATAAAGGCACGATCACGCCCTTTTTAGGGTACTTTTGCAACGAAAAAAGTTTTTTTAGTTTAAAACAGGAGAAAAGTATGAAGCAAACATTTGTGAAAGCTGCTATCATGGCAAGCTTCATGGCAGCCGTTTCGTGCGGTCAGGCACCCACGGAGCAAGGCCCCGCGCAATACGGCGTGACGACCATTGCCACTACCGACCGCGAAATCCAGAGCAACTACTCGGCAACGATCCGCGGACGCCAGGACATCGACATCTATCCGCAGGTTTCGGGAACCATCTCCGAACTGCGTGTCACCGAGGGCCAGTCGGTTTCGAAAGGACAGACCCTTTTCATCATAGACCAGGTACCTTACAAGGCAGCGCTCCAGACAGCAGAAGCCAATGTCGCAGCGGCAAAGGCCAGCGTGGCAACGGCCCAGCTGACATATGACAGCAAGAAGGAACTCTTCGCAAAGAGCTTCGTGTCGCAGTACGACCTCTCGACAGCCGAAAACACGCTGCTGACGGCAAAGGCGCAGCTCGCACAGGCCGAGGCGCAGCGCGTAAATGCCGCCAATAACCTCTCCTACACGGTCGTGAAGGCCCCTGCCAACGGCATGGTAGGTACACTGCCGTACCGTGTCGGCGCACTGGTGAGCGCGTCGATACCGCAGCCGCTTACGACCGTCTCGGACAATTCGGAGATGTACGTCTATTTCTCGATGACCGAAAACCAGCTGCTCAACCTGACCCGCAAATACGGCTCGATCGCCAACACGCTCAAGAACATGCCCGACATACAGTTGCAGCTCAACGACGGTTCGATTTACGACCAGACAGGCCGCATCGAGTCGATCAGCGGTATTATCGACACCTCGACGGGCAGCGTGCAGCTGCGCGCGGCATTCCCCAACAAGGGAGGCCTGCTCCACAGCGGCGGCGCAGGAAGCATTATCCTGCCCGTCAATTACACGGATTGCATCGTGGTTCCCCAGGTAGCGACATTCGAACTGCAGGACAAAGTATATGTATATAAAGTGGTAGACGGCAAGGCTACCTCGTCCATGATCGACGTGGAGAAAATCAACAACGGACGGGAATATATCGTCAAGTCGGGCCTCGTCCCGGGAGACGTCATCGTAGCCGAGGGCGTCGGCCTGCTGCGCGAGGGTACGCCCATCGTAGCCAAGACGCAGGGCGCCGCAGCGCAGGCCACACCGGCAGCCGCAGCCCAAACCCAAACCGAAAAGGAGGAATAACCTATGACACTGAAACATTTTATCGAACGACCCGTACTGGCGTCGGTCATATCCATCGTAATCGTAATCGGCGGTCTGATCGGTCTGGTGACACTGCCCGTGGAGCAGTATCCCGACATCGCACCCCCGACGGTGATGGTGCGCGCCTCGTATCCGGGCGCCAGCGCCGAGACGATCCAGAAATCGGTCATCGTACCGCTCGAACAGGCTATCAACGGTGTGGAAGACATGACCTACATGACCTCCAGCGCCGCTGTCGGAAGTGCCTCGGTGACGATTTACTTCCGCCAGGGAATCAATGCCGACATGGCTGCCGTCAACGTGCAGAACCGCGTTTCGCGGGCCACCGGCCAGTTGCCTTCCGAAGTCACGCAGATCGGCGTGACGACCATGAAGCGGCAAACCTCGATGATCAAGATCTTTTCGCTGTACAGTCCCGACGACACCTACGATGAAACGTTCCTGTCGAACTACCTGAAGATCAACATCGAGCCCCGCATCCTCCGTATCGCAGGCGTCGGCGAGGCCTTCACGCTCGGTGCCGACTATTCGATGCGTATCTGGCTCAAGCCCGACGTGATGGCCCAGTACAAACTCGTCCCGTCGGACGTGACGGCGGCGCTCGCCGAACAGAACATCGAATCGGCAACCGGTACGCTGGGTGAGAACTCGGACAATGCGTTCCAGTATACGATGAAATACCGCGGACGTTATCAAACTCCCGAAGAGTTCGGGGAGATCGTGCTCCTGGCCAAGCCCGACGGCACGCTCCTGCGCCTGAAGGATGTCGCGGACATCGAGCTGGGCAGCGAGTCCTATGCCTACAAAGGCTACACCAACGGCCACCCGGGCGTCAGCGCTATGGTCTACCAGACCGCCGGATCGAACGCAACCCAGGTAGTGAACAACATCAACGCACTGCTCGACGAGGTGGAGGCGGAACTGCCGAAAGGCGTCGCCATCGCCCACCTGCACAGTGTGAACGACTTTCTCTACGCCTCGATCAACGAGGTGATCAAGACGCTGATCGAGGCCATCCTGCTTGTGATCCTCGTGGTGTACGTCTTCCTGCAGGATATCCGCTCGACGCTCATTCCCACCGTTTCGATCATCGTATCGCTGGTCGGTACGTTCGCCTTCCTCTCGGTAGCGGGCTTCTCGATCAACCTGCTGACGCTCTTCGCGCTCGTCCTTGCGATCGGTACGGTCGTAGACGACGCCATCATCGTAGTGGAGGCTGTCCAGGCGCGTTTCGACGTGGGATATAAGTCCTCCTATATGGCGACCATCGACGCCATGTCGGGTATCACCTCGGCCATCATCACTTCGACGCTGGTCTTCATGGCCGTGTTCATCCCCGTGTCGATGATGGGCGGTACGTCGGGTATCTTCTACACGCAGTTCGGTATCACGATGGCCGTGGCCGTGGGCATCTCGGCGCTGAACGCCCTGACGCTCTCGCCCGCACTGTGCGCCCTCATCCTGAAACCCTACCTCGACGAAAACGGCGAGATGCGCGACAACTTCGCGGCCCGCTTCCGCAAGGCATTCAACTCGGGATTCAGCACCCTGATCAACAAATACAAGCACGGCGTGCTGCTCTTCATCAAGCACAAATGGCTGATGTGGTCGACGCTCGGCCTGGCATTCGCCGCACTCGTCCTGCTGATGAACAGCACCAAGACGGGTCTGGTGCCCGACGAAGACCAGGGTACGATCATGGTGAACGTCACCACGGCACCGGGTACTTCGCTCGCCGAAACGCACATGGTCATGGAGCAGGTTGCCGACCGCATCCAGACGATCCCCCAAATCAGGGACTTCATGCAGGTGGCAGGTTTCGGTATGATCGCCGGCCAGGGTTCCTCCTACGGTATGTGTATCATCAAGCTCAAGGACTGGGAAGAGCGACCGGACAAGGCGGATGCGGTGAACGCCGTAATCGGCCAGATATACAGACGCACGGCCGACATCAAGGATGCACAGATTTTCGCCGTGGCACCGCCGATGATCTCGGGTTACGGTACCTCGACCGGTTTCACTATGAACCTTCAGGACAAGTCGGACGGCAGCCTGACGGACTTCTACAACATCTACCTGCAGTTCATCGGGGCGCTGAACCAGCGCCCGGAGATCGAACGCGCCTACTCGACCTTCAACATCAACTTCCCGCAGTACATCGTGAGCATCGACGCGGCAAAGGCCAAACGGGCCGGCATCTCGCCCAACGCGATCCTTTCGACGCTTTCGGGTTACTACGGCGGGCAGTACGTCTCGAACGTCAACCGGTTCTCGAAGATGTACTACGTGACGATCCAGTCCGACCCGAAATACCGTCTCGACACCGAATCGCTCAACAACGTCTTCGTACGCTCCAACAACGGCGAGATGGCTCCCCTGGGACAGTTTGTGAATCTGGAAAGGGTTTACAGCTCCGAGGTGCTGAACCGCTTCAACATGTACAGTTCGATCGCCGTGAACGGCACGGCGGCCGCCGGGTATTCGTCGGGTGACGCCATCAAGGCCATCCAGGAAACGGCCGCCCAGGTACTGCCGAAGGGCTACGGCTACGATTTCGACGGTATCACCCGCGAGGAAGCGCAGACGGGCAGCAACACGACGATCATCTTCGGGATCTGTATCCTGCTGATTTACCTCATCCTGAGTGCCCTGTACGAAAGCTTCCTGCTTCCGTTCGCTGTCATCCTCTCCGTACCGTGCGGCCTGCTGGGTTCGTTCCTCTTCGCCAAGATGTTGGGGCTGGAGAACAACATCTACCTGCAAACGGGTATCATCATGCTGATCGGCCTGCTCTCGAAGACCGCCATTCTGATCACGGAGTACGCCTCCGACCGGCGCCGTGCGGGAATGTCCCTGACACAGGCCGCCGTATCGGCTGCCAAAGTCCGTCTGCGCCCGATCCTGATGACCGTCCTCACCTGCGTATTCGGTATGATCCCGCTGGTGCTCTCGCACGGCGTGGGCGCCAACGGTAACATGACCCTCGGTTCGGGCGTCGTGGGCGGTATGATCGTCGGGACACTGGCCCTGCTGTTCCTCGTACCGACGCTGTTCATCGCCTTCCAGACCCTGCAGGAGAAAGTCAAGCCCATAGAGTTCGACCCCGATCCGCAGTGGGCCGTACAGGCGGAACTGGAGGAGTGTAAAAACGAGAAAGAGGAGTAACAAGATGAAAAAGCTTATTATCATACTGGCCGCAGCGGCCATGACCGGCTGCGGCATCTACAAGCCCTACACCCGTCCCGAGGTGAAAACCGACGGGTTGTACGGCACGGCCGAGACCGCCGACACGACGACGATCGGCAACATGGGCTGGGAAGAGATGTTCACCGACCCCTACCTGCGGACGCTCATCCGCCAGGGGCTGGAGAACAATACCGACCTGCAATCGGCGCAATGGAGGATCAAGGAAGCCGAGGCGACGCTTAAGTCGGCGCGCCTGGCTTACCTGCCGTCGTTCAACTTCGCACCTCAGGGCAGCATGAGCAGCTTCGACTGGGCCACGCCGGGCAAAACGTACAGTATCCCGGTCACGGCAAGCTGGCAGATCGACATCTTCAACGGCCTGACCAACGCCAAACGCAAGTCCAAGGCGCTCTACCTCCAGAGCAAGGAGTACGAACAGGCAGTGAAAACGCAGTTGATCTCGGGCATCGCAAATCTCTATTACACGTTGCTGATGCTCGACGGGCAATACGAGGTTACCGAGCAAACCGCCGGGAAATGGCGCGAGAGCGTCCGCACGATGCGCGCGCTGAAAGAGGCCGGCATGGCCAACGAGGCTGCCGTAGCGCAGTACGAAGGCAACTGCCTCGCCATCGAGGCTTCGCTGCACGACTTGGAATACCAGATCCGCCAGGCCGAGAACAGCCTTTGCTCGATGCTGGCCGAAGGCCCGCACCCCATCGAGCGCGGCCGCCTCGAAAGCCAGCAGTTGCCCGACGACCTGACTGTCGGCATACCGGTGCAGATGCTTTCGAACCGCCCCGACATCCGCAGCGCCGAATACTCGCTGATGCAGTCCTATTATGCCACCAGCGAGGCACGCTCGGCCCTCTATCCTTCGATCACGCTGAGCGGGACTCTGGGATGGACGAACAACAGCGGGGCCCGGATCGTCGACCCCGGAAAATTCCTCTGGTCGGCCGCCGCTTCGCTGCTGCAACCCATCTTCAATGCCAACGCCAACCGCGCCCGCGTGAAAATCGCCAAGGCACAGCAGGAAGAAACCAAGCTGGCATTCCAGCAGGCCCTGCTCAACGCGGGCGCCGAGGTCAACAACGCCCTCACGCAGTGCCAGTCGGCCCGCGCGAAAACCGGCCTGCGGACACAACAGATCGAGGCGTTGGAACGCGCCGTGGAGAGCACGGAACTGCTCATGCAACACGGCAGCACGACCTACCTCGAAGTACTGACCGCCCAGCAGTCGCTGCTTTCTGCTCAGCTGAACCAGATTGCGGATCGTTTTGACGAAATCCAGGGTATCGTGAACCTCTACCAGGCTCTGGGTGGCGGACGCGACATCGCAGCGGAGGCGAAATAATGAAAAGGGGAGCGACCAAAGAGGAGATCATCCGCATCACGCAGGAGCTCATTACCCGGAACGGCATCCGTGCCGTCCGGGTGGATGAGATCGCGCAGACGCTGGGAATCTCGAAGCGCACCCTCTATGAAATGTTCGCTGACAAGGAAGACCTGGTGAGCGCCTGCCTCGATTTCATGTGCCACCAACAGCAGGAGCGCATCACGGCTTACAGGAAACGCCGCAGCAGGAGTTCGCTGCAACGGGCTTTCAAACTGGTATACGAATACATCGAACACCTGTATACGGTCGAAAGCAGCTTTCTGTCCGACCTGCGCCACAAGGTGGCCTATGCCGAACATTTCGACGAACACCGGGAATTCTGGCGCAGCGAACTGACCGTACACCTGAACGGGAGCCGCGAAGAAAAGCTCCTGTTGCCCGAAATCGATGCGTCGAGCTTTGCCGACCGGATTCTGGAAACGATCTTCGAAATGCGGATAAACAATGCGACGCGCGAGGAGTCCTACCTCTTTTGCAGGACGATCCTGCGCGGTGCGGCAACCCGCGAAGGGGTCGAGCGAATCGACAGCCACAGATAATTATTCTGTAATACAATGAAAATCCCCGCAGGAGAGAGCCCTGCGGGGATTTTTTCTGTCATAATGGCGGGCGGCAGGCAAAACCCAGAACGAGAATACGATTGGAATACGGGAAAGGCAAGAGGGGAGGGACGCAAATCCCGCCGTCGGGCATCCGCACAAAAAGGGCCGCACTTGCGAAGTATGGCCCTTTTCAACCATCATATTTAACCTCTGACTAATAGAGCAGGGTTTCGTCGGCTTCGTCCCGATACCATTCCACATGTTCCCGGCCGCCCGATGCAGCCCATGCGTTGAAATATGTATAGACATCCCGGATATCGCTGCGTTCGAGCGGATAGCGGAACTCGCCCGGGATACACAGCGCCCACATCATGTAGTTGTTCTTCACACCGTCGCCCTTGGTGACGAAATAGCGGTAGGGATCCGACTCCAGGAAGGTGTTGCCCGATACGACCGCGAATTGCGTCGGCTTGCGCCCCGGTATGTGGATCTCCTTCTCGCGGGTGAACGTGCCCGAACTCTTCTGGTTCACAACGATGAACGCATTGAGCGCCGATTCGCGGACGGCTGCGGGGTCGACCGGCTGCGCAAAGGTCACCGTCGTCGTGTGTTTCACGGTCGGTATGGCCACGCCCTTGGTCGTATTGATGTAAGTCCCTTCGCCCAGGATCTCCTGCGATGTGTTGAAAAGCGGGATCACGGCCAGTTCGCTGCCCGATTCGGGGCCGGAGCCCGCAAACGCACCGCGGCCGAAGGTCGTATTGGTGGTCTCCACGCCGGCGACCTCCGACGCACGTACCTTGTCCAACTGGACGGCAAAGGCATTCAGATGCGCGGCCCCTGCGGCCTTCAGTTCCCAGTTGATGCGGATCAGTTCGACCTTCCCAGTCTCCTTGTCGCTGCGGCGGTCGACGCTTACGACCACCACGACATCGTTCATGTCGTAGTCGCCGATCCACGGCCAGCCATCCTCGAAGCAGTAGGTATAAGGGGCACCCTTGACCTCGATATATTCGGGTTCGGGTTCCGGATCGGGAGTAACGGGCTGCCTGCCGCCGTTGCAGATGGCCTCGGGGATCACGACCGTTTGCTTGGCACGCATCACGGCGCCACCGGTAAGGCTACGCTCGTCGATAACGTATTTCGAATCGGCCGCATTGTCGTACACGACTTCCATCAGCCCATCGAACTTCGTCCCGTAATAGCGTGAGCTCACGCCTTTCTCGCGGATCACGACCACGGCCATGAGCTGGTCGGCGGCAGCCTGGCTCACGATATGGACATTGCCGCCCGACTTACCGGCATTATACTCGTCCATGGCGAAGATCGAGCCGGCAGCGGCGTACAACTCCGTATTGCTGTTGAAATAGACCTCCTCGGCATCGAGCCCCGCGCCGGATGCAATATAGAATCGGGCACCTTCGGCGGCAATTTCCTCGGCTACGGTATGGCAATTCACATAGAGTGTCCCCCCGCCGCGGGCTTCGAGTTTCTCCATCGAGGCCAAACCTTTCTGGTAAACGACCGAGTTGTTGGTCAAATAGAAAGTCCCGTCAACATCAACGACACCATTCTCGCAGTTAGACAGTTCGGCGTAGGAGTTGAGCTCCAAATCATCGCTCTCTATCTTGCCGTCGTTATAAAGTTTCGCCCGGTTGGTGATTTCCATGTCATCGGCCTCCAATTCTGCGGCGGCACCGTTGTAGAACGCACAGGAATTATTGATGTCGAACGTCCCGTCGACGATGAATTTCCCTTCGTTGACCACGGCCTTGCAGGAAAAGTTCGTTTTCCCGGCCGTGAACTTACCGCCTTCGAAAACGAAAATCGCGGGGTTGGGTGCGTTCTGCTGCATGTTCGCACTTGCTTCACGGATGTACACCTCGCCGCCCGGAAGCACTGCGAGCGTCGCCTGGCCGATCGTAACGGAGGCATCGAGCGTCAGTTTGCCCGCCACGTAGAGGATCGGCGAGGGGTTGGGGCTAAAGGTTCCGTTCAGGCCGATATTGCCCGTAACCTCGGCTCCTGCCGGGATATAATACTCCGCAGCGGCAAAAGGAGCCCAGCTCGCACCCAGGTCGATCTTGCCGGCAGGCGTACTCCGGATGATGGCCCCCTCGGCGAAATCACCCTCGGCCTTCGCCGCGAGCCGCGGGTAGTCGGGCATCGAACTGTCGGCCGCGGCGCGCGCCATCCCGGCCATCCGGAGTAAGGGCGTCCCGGCTGCGGCCTTCATCCGCGCACCGGCGACGTTCACCGACGCTGCGACCGGTTCCATGGAGACGGCCACCGTACCGTCGGGCAGGGTAGTCTGGACATAAATGTTCCCGATCCCGGCCGGGATCGTCACCGCGGTTCCGAACACGGGGCGGGATGGCGTCACCACACCCATCGCCACGATATTGCCGTCCGAGAGGATCGGGGAGCAATACACGCGGATAACGGCATATTGGGGCGTATTGCCCGTAACACTCGGCATACCGACCGAAATATCCAGGTCGCGGGTCGTTTCCCATTTGAAGTCGGCGGGAACTGCAGACGAGGGCTCCTATTGATATTTTTAATCTATCCCTTGTGCATAGTGCACATTCTTCGACACAAATATAAACATTAATTTTTCAAACCAAAACTTTTCCGCCCTTTTGTTCAACAAAAAAGGTCGAGATAGCAACTATGGCATGCAAAACCCCGGCCGCTAAACAGTTTTTTGCAAAAAAATCGGGCCAACCGCAAGCATGAGCCGAAAAATTCCTATATTTGCACACAGGAAAACATCCGAAAGCAGAAAATGATTGCCACGACGACATACCACGACACATACGGCGGCTCGCTCCGCAGTATGACCATGGATATGATGTACATGCGCAACCGATTCCGCCGGGTGTAGATTTTCCGTGTATACGAACGACACAATCCGGCTTCAGAGAGGTCGGATTTTTTTTGTAACGACTAAAAAACAGATAGCATGGCTGAGAAAAAATTACGTTTCGAGACATTGCAGATCCACGGAGGGCTGCAACCCGACGACCCAACGGGTGCCCGCGGTGTGGCAATATATCCCACGGCGGCATACCGCTTCAAGAGCTGCGAACACGCCGCCAAACTCTTCGACCTGAGCGAAGGGGGCAACATTTACACCCGGCTGCAAAACCCGACCACGACCGTATACGAGCAACGCATCGCCGCCCTGTACGGGGCCGTGGGGGCGCTGGCCGTCTCGTCGGGCATGTCGGCCATACTCATCGCCGTGCTCTCGCTGGCGGCCGAAGGCGACAACATCGTCGCCTCGCCGTTCCTCTACGGCGGCACCTTCACCCAGTTCCGCATTTCGCTGCGCAGGCTCGGCATCGACTGCCGCATCGCCCGAAGCGAACGCCCCGAGGACTTTGAGGCGCTGATCGACGGACGCACGAAAGCGATTTACGCTGAGAGCATGGGCAACCCCTCCTGCACCGTATCGGACATGGAAGCATTGGGCAAGCTGGCCAAACGCTACGACGTGCCCTTCGTCGCGGACAATACGTTCGGTGCCGCGGGCTACCTGTGCAACCCCTTCGAATGGGGTGCGAACATCGTCGTCGACTCGGCGACCAAATGGATCAACGGCCACGGCACGGCCATGGGCGGGGTGATCGTCGACGGGGGCAATTACGACTGGGCCAACGGCAAGTTCCCGCAGATCGACGGCCCGTCGGAAGGGTATCACGGACTGAATTTCCACGAGGCATTCGGCGCGGCGGCCTTCATCGTGAAATGCCGCGTGGACGGTGTCCGCGACCTGGGCTGCTGCCCCTCGCCGTTCGACTCCTACCTGATGACCCTCGGGCTGGAAACGCTTTCGCTGCGCGTGCGGCACGAAGTCGAGTCGGCCCGCAGGCTGGCCGAATACTGCCGCAACCATCCCAAAGTGGAGCGCGTGAGCTTCGTAGGCTTCGAGTCGCACCCGAGCTACGCGAACGCGAAGAAGTATTTCCGGTTCGGTTCGTCGGCCGTCTTCACCATCGAACTCAAAGGCACGCTCGACAGCACCGTGCGTTTCGTCGAATCGCTCAACCTGGCGGCACACATGGTCATGATCGGCGACTCGGTCACGGTCGTTACGCACCCGGCATCGACCACGCACAAACAGCTCAGCGACGCAGACCTCGCCGCAGCAGGCGTCACGCCGACCATGCTGCGCATCTCCGTCGGGCTGGAGAATACCGACGACCTTATCGACGACTTCGAACAGGCTTTCGCACACATCGGATAATGGAACCCAGCATTTACAAAGCACCCGGGCCGTTCGTGCTCGAAACGGGGCATACGCTGCCCGAGCTGAGGATCGCTTACCACACCTACGGCAAGCCCAATGCGGCGCATGACAACGTCGTGTGGGTATGCCATGCCCTGACGGCAAACTCGGACGTGGCGGACTGGTGGCCGCACACGGTCGAGGCGGGGTGTTTCCTGGACCCGGCACGCCACTTCGTGGTCTGCGCCAACATCCTCGGGTCGCACTACGGCACCACGGGGCCGCTGCACGTGAACCCGGAAACGGGAAGCCCCTATTACAAGGATTTCCCGCCGTTCACGATCCGCGACATCGTCCGTGCACACCGCCTGTTGGCCGGCGCGCTCGGCATCGGCCGCATCGACACGCTCGTAGGAAGTTCGGTCGGGGGATTCCAGGCCATCGAATGGGCGGTCTTGGAGCCGGAGCGCATCGGCAAACTGATCCTGATCGCCACGGCGGCCAAGGCCTCGCCCTGGACGATCGCCATCGACCAGACCCAGCGCATGGCCATCGAGGCCGACACGACGTTCGGCGAGCCGCGCGACGACGCCGGGATGGCCGGACTGGCTGGCG
>ULTA01010490.1_pt1 | contig 24837 bp, 20 predicted proteins | sample 1957181 | NCBI WGS metagenome assembly ULTA01 (sample SAMEA4835722, study PRJEB28245) | human gut metagenome | biome: gut microbiome; material: fecal sample | place: Denmark | collected 2008
TTAAATTTATTTCTAACAATATGTGTTGCGGAATTAAGGGTATGAAAAAAACAATGGATCACAGTTTATTGCTGATACATTGGCAAAAGACTTAGATATTATATATAATAAGCCTGTAGTATGCATTGAGAAGGTTCAAAAAGGCTGGAATGTATGTGATGAAATATTTAGTTCCGTCGTATTTTGCGGTAATATAAAGGATTTGCCACTTATAATAAAAGGAATTGATATATCAAAATACACAAATTGTATTGAGCAGTTGGAATATCATGGTACAACTTCTGTATTCTGTGAGATAGATAAAAATCCTTATAGTTGGATATATATGCCAAGCCGCAACCACGAGTCACACCGTATTATATGCACGGGTAATTTTTCGCCAACAAATAATGCAGATGGCAAAATGACGGCAACAATTGAATTTACGGATGAAATTTCTATTGAAGATATAAAAGAAAATCTGAAAAAGATTCCATTAAGCCCTAAATATATTACCCATCACTATAACAAATATACATATCCTATTCAAGATGCGAACACAAGAGAGATGATTAAAGATTTGAAAAAAGAACTCAAAGTTTCAAATTTCTTCTTCACTGGGCGATTTGCAGACTGGGAATATTATAATATGGATGTTGCAATTGGGGCATCAATAGATACTTGTAACAATATAAGCTGTTAATATTACAAGATATGAAAAACGATTTAAACACTCATTTCAAACGCAACATAATAATAACCGGCGGAGCTGGATTCATTGGCAGTCATGTAGTAAGACTGTTCGTAAACAAATATCCCGAGTATCACATCATCAACCTCGACAAGCTGACTTATGCCGGCAACTTGGCTAACCTCAAGGACATTGAGGACAAGCCTAACTACACGTTCGTTAAGGCAGACATCTGCGACTTCGACACAATACAGCAGCTCATGGAGAAATACCATGTTGACGGCATCATCCATCTTGCTGCCGAGAGCCATGTAGACCGCTCTATCAAAGATCCGTTCACTTTTGCACGTACCAACGTGATGGGCACACTAAGTCTGTTGCAGGCTGCAAAGCTCTATTGGGAAAGCCAGCCTGAAGGCTATGAGGGCAAGCGCTTCTATCACATATCGACCGACGAGGTGTATGGTGCACTGGAGCTGACACATCCCGAAGGCATCGAGCCTCCGTTCACAACAAAGGCATCGTCTGGCAAGCATCATCTGGCATACGGTGAGAAGTTCTTCCTGGAGACAACCAAGTATAACCCTCACAGCCCGTACAGCGCAAGCAAGGCAGGCTCGGACCACTTTGTACGTGCCTTCCACGACACTTACGGCATGCCTACCATCGTGACCAACTGCTCTAACAACTACGGACCTTATCAGTTCCCAGAGAAGCTGATACCTCTGTTTATCAACAACATACGTCACCGTAAGCCGCTGCCTGTATACGGCAAGGGCGAGAACGTGCGCGACTGGCTCTATGTTGAAGATCACGCCCGTGCCATCGACCTTATTTTCCACAAAGGAAACGTTGCGGAGACATACAACATCGGAGGATTCAACGAGTGGAAGAACATCGACATCATAAAGGTTGTAATCAACACTGTTGACCGTCTGCTTGGACGTAAGGAAGGGGAAGACATGGACCTTATCACATACGTTACCGACCGCAAGGGCCACGACATGCGCTACGCCATAGACAGCAGCAAGCTGCAGCGTGAGCTTGGCTGGGAGCCGAGCCTGCAGTTTGAGGAAGGCATAGAGAAGACTGTCCGCTGGTATCTCGACAATCAGGAATGGATGGATAACGTTACTTCGGGAGATTACCAGAAATATTATGAGAGTATGTATAAGGGGAGATAAAATGTTTTTAATGTAAAAAATATAAAGAGTTCAAAGATTAATTTAATAAAGGAGAAAACATTAAATTATGAAATATGATTATCTAATAATCGGTTCAGGCCTATTTGGAGCCACATTTGCTTATTTGGCAAAACAGAAAGGAAAACGTTGTCTTGTTATTGACAAACGTTCACATTTAGGTGGCAATATATATTGTGATAATATTGAAGGCATAAATGTTCACAGATATGGTGCCCATATATTCCATACAAGCAATAAACAAGTGTGGGATTTTGTAAATAGCATTGTAGAATTTAATCGCTACACAAATTCTCCTGTTGCCAATTATAAAGGCAAATTATATAATCTGCCTTTTAATATGAATACATTCTATCAGATGTGGGGAGTAACTACTCCTGACGAAGCTATGGCAAAGATAGAAGAACAGAAGGCTGAAGCTGTTGCTAAGATGAAAGCAGACGGTGTTACAGAACCGAGAAATCTTGAAGAACAGGCTAAGACGTTGATAGGTACAGACATATATGAACGACTTATAAAGGGGTATACTGAAAAACAATGGGGACGTAAGTGTACAGATTTGCCGGCATTTATTATAAAGCGGCTTCCTGTAAGACTTGTATTTGACAACAATTATTTTAATGACAAATATCAGGGAATACCTGTCGGTGGATATAATAAATTGATAGATGGTCTTCTTGAAGGTATCGAAACACGTATAGGAGTAGACTTTTTAACAATGAAAGGTACGTGGCATGATATTGCAGACAAACTTGTTTATACTGGTGCTATAGATGAATATTTTGATTACTGTTACGGCAAGTTAGAATATCGTACAGTCAGGTTTGAAACAGAGATTTTAGATATAGCAAACTATCAAGGTAATGCTGTTGTAAACTATACTGAACGTGAAGTGCCATATACACGTGTTATAGAACACAAACATTTTGAAATGTTCGGACAAGAAGTTTATAATTGTCCAAAAACTGTCATATCAAAAGAGTATTCAACCGAATGGCAGCAAGGAATGGAGCCGTATTATCCAGTAAATGATAAACGCAATAATGAACTTGCAGACAAATATCGTGAAAAAGCCAAAGATGAAAAAGACGTGATATTTGGCGGAAGACTTGCTGAATACAAGTATTACGACATGGCACCAATAATTGAGAATGTTTTAAATTTATAGCAAACATGTCAAGTAATATTGAAAATAATAAAAGACTGGCAAAGAATACACTTTTTTTATATTTCAGAATGTTTATAACCCTAGTGGTTGGTTTATATACAAGTAGAGTTGTATTAAACGTACTAGGTGTTTCTGATTATGGAATATACAATGTAATAGGAGGAATTGTTACTATTTTTGCAACTTTAAACTCAGCTATGTCATCCACTTCCTCAAGATATATAACATTCTATTTAGGAAAAGGTAATGCAAACAAATTAAATAATATTTTTTGTACAGTTACTTATATACATGTCGCAATAGCTGTTATTGTCATTATTTTATGTGAAACATTTGGTGTATGGTTTTTCTACAATCATATGAATATTCCACCAGATAGAGTTAGAGTTGCATTTTGGCTCCTTCAATTTTCATTTGCAGCATCTTTTCTGTCAATGATTAATATTCCATATACAGGCCTTATTATTGCACATGAAAATATGAATATATATGCTTATATTTCTATATTTGATGCAATAATGAAATTGGCGATTGCTTTCTTTATTCAAATTTCACCAATAGATAAATTATTTTTCTATGGTATATTAATTTTTATAGTTCAATTCTTAGATTTCTTATTTTATAGATTTTATTGTGTTAAAAATTATATTGAATCACATTTAAAATTATTTTTTGATAAATCCTTATTTAAGGAATTATTATCATATTGTAGTTGGAGTATAATAGGAAATTTAGCTGTTATAATTAATACACAAGGAGTAAACTTATTACTTAATGTTTTTTTTGGCCCTGCTGTAAATGCGGCAAGAGGAATTGCGGTTCAAGTACAAAATATTATTAATCAATTTGTATCAAATTTCCAAATTGCATTAAATCCTCAAATTGTAAAAACGTATGCAAATCATGAAAATAATAGAATGTATCAATTAATGTTTGCTAGTGCAAAATATGGTTATTTATTATTATTTTTAATATCTCTACCAATAATGATAGAGGCAAAAACCATATTGACAATTTGGCTGAAAATTGTACCAGATCATACCATCGTATTTTTACGAATTATTATATTATCTTGTCTCGTAAATGCTCTGGCAAATTCATCTGCCGTTGCAGCCGGAGCCACAGGTAAAATTAAATTATACAATATCTTAGTTGGTGGAACCGTACTTTTACCCGTTCCAATCTCATATTTTATTTTAAAAATGTATCCTCAGCCTGAACTTATATTTTATACTGTTTTATTATTTGAAGTAATTACACTTTCTATAAGATTATTACTTATGAAAAAGATGATTTCACTATCAATTATTTCATTTATAAAAAATGTGATATTTCCAATTACAGGAGTAACTTTAACATCAATATGGTTTCCTATATTGTACCATTATTATTCAAATGAGAACTTGATAAATACTTTACTCTGTTGCTTAATCAGTTTTATAGCAGTATGTATATCAATATACACAATAGGACTAAGCAAACAGGAAAGAAATGTTGTAATAAATATTATTAAATTAAGAATCGCACACCATAAACGATAATTTGAGATGGACTTAATTTGTAAATACGAAAATTGTACAGGATGTTCTTTATGCTATAATGTATGTAATCATGATGCCATACAAATGATAGAAAACAAAGATGATTTATAATTCCCCAAATTAATAAGGACAAGTGTGTTGATTGCGGATTATGCAAAAAACAATGTCCAGTTTTAAATCCACAAAGAATACATAGAAATAACTTATCTGATGTAGAAATTTATGAGGGATGGACATCGAATGATGAAATTAGAAAAAAAAGTTCATCTGGAGGAATCTTTGGTCAATTAGCAAAACATAACATAGAAAACAATGGCATTGTTGTAGGTGTCGAATATAAAAATAAAAAAGCCTTCCATACAACTATTTGTAATATAGAAGAATTATATCGTTTACAAAATACTAAATACATACAATCATATGCTTCTGAATCATACAAAGAGGTTTTTAAATATTTGTCAGAAGGTAAATCCGTAATATTTTCAGGTACCCCATGCCAAATTGCAGCTTGTCAGTCATATCTATTCAATAAACGCTATAAGGGACGTTTATTAACCCTGGAAGTCATCTGTCATGGAGTTCCATCCTATTTAACATTGAAAGAGGCTATATCTTATAATAACGCAAATGATATAAAATCATTCAGAAATAAAGATAATGGTTGGGGATATCAATCACAAGAAATGAAATATCTTCTTCAAGATGGTAAAAGTATTATAAAAGATAGAAATATTGATTTATTTTATCGATTGTTCTTCAGTAAATCTTTTTTAAGACCATCATGTTATTCATGTCCATTCGCCAAAATGCCTCGAATAGCAGATATATCAATCGGCGATAGTTGGGGCACACAAAATAATAACGTTGAGGAAATATTAAAAGGGTTATCTTTAATCATTATAAACAATAAAAATGGAAAAGAATGGCTGTTAGAAAATAGAGATATAGTTTTAAAGAAAACAAATTGGATTAAAAGTTTATATATTAATAGAAATATATATATGCCATTCCCTCCAATAGACTTAATAAAAAATATAAATACTGATTTAAAATCCTATTTTAATAGATTTAACCCTAGCAAATATTTAAAAGATACTAATCTTGGATTTGAAGAGAAAACGTTAAGATGTTCTGATATAAGATTTAGACTATATATACTTAATCAAAGAATTCGTGGGAAATTCTTTGATAACATACAAATATCAAATATATCAAGAATAAAGTTTAACTTTTTAATTTTATCTTTCAAGTTAGATACAATTTTATCTAATAAACTTTCAACTAAAATTTTAAATAAAAACTTTATAAAACTTCTTTTTAACATTTATAATTCAAAAAAATGAAAATAGGAATTTTAACTTTAGTTCCATACGATAACTACGGAGGTATATTACAGGGTTATGCACTACAAACTATTTTACAAAGGAATGGTCATGATGTGCATATTTTACGTACGAAGTTATATAACTATAGACCTAAAAGGACTATAATAAAAGATACAATTAAATGGCTGATAAAATATTATTTATTGAAAAGAAAAGATGTACCATGTATAAATATATACAAATATCTGCCTTATCGGGTGCAAAAAATTCAACCGTTCATAAATAAATGGATTAATTTCACAAGAACTTTTAGAAACTCACATGATATTTATAATTTTATTATTAAAGAAAAGTATGAGGGTTTCGTTGTTGGAAGCGACCAAGTTTGGCGCCCATGTTTAAGTCCTGATTTATATCATATGTTTTTAGATTTTTTACCTTCAACGGATAAGCGTAAACGAGTAGCATATGCAGCTTCATTTGGAGTAGATAACAATGAATTCTCAAATTCTCAAATAAAAATTTGTAAACATTTACTACAACGCTTCGACGCTATATCTGTAAGAGAACGCTCAGGAATAAACTTATGTAAAAAGCTTTTTGATGTGGAAGCTGTAAATGTTCTTGATCCTACGATGTTATTGGATAAAGAAGATTATTTAAGTTTAATAAAAAATTATATTCCTATAAATCCCAACATTCAATTAATGCAATATGTGTTTTTCTTCAATAACGATGAAAATAATATAATATCAAAAATAAGTCAATTATTAGGTATAGAGCCAACTAATTTAATGACAAAACGCTTTTTACATCAAGTATATGAAAAGAATCAATTAAAAGATTCTGTTTTTTGCCCTGTAGAAGAATGGATTTATGCATATAGTCATTCAAAATTTGTAATTACAGATTCTTTTCATGGTACCGTATTCTGCATTATATTTAACGTTCCTTTCATTGTTGTTTCCCCTGTAGCATCAACACGTTTTCAATCCCTTCTATCTACATTTGGTCTAGAACACAGATTAGTTATGAAATCTGAAGAGGTTACAAGTAATCTTATTAACGAAAAAATTAATTGGAATGCCATAAACAAAAAAAGAGAAGAATTAAAAGAACAATCTATAAATTTTTTAATTTCATCATTAAATAATTAGGATATGAATAAGTATAATAAAATATATGTTCTGGCTCCATATAAATATACAACTGGAGGAGTAGAATTATCTCATCAATTAGTAGATTATTTGAGAAATAAGAATCAAGATGCATATATTGTATATATTGAAAATTTAAAAATTTCTGATAATCAAAATATTACTAAAGCATATAATGCTTATAGTATAAAGACCACAAAGATTATCGAAGATTCGCCTAATAATATTATTATTCTTCCTGAAATATATTTCGAATTTATTTTAAAATTCAAGAAAATACAAATAGGGTGTTGGTGGATGTCTGTAGATAATCATTATAGATTTTCTAATATTTTGGATAATATTTGTTTCGAGAAGAATTTGGTTAATCGTATTAAGATTCTAAAGCATTATATATGTGGAGATATATATAAATATAAAAATTCAATAAAACTTTTACATAATGAAGAACATAGAATTATCCATTTTTATCAATCTCATTATGCCCAATATCATTTATATAGTTTAGGTATGTCTAAAGTATTACCTTTATCAGACTATATAAATCCAGAAATTGAAAATGAAATAAATTATGTACCAAAAGAAAATATTATTCTTTATAATCCTAAAAAAGGTTTAAAATTCACACAAAAGATTATATCAAATATGCCTGAATTTAAGTTTATCCCTTTGCAAGGATTCAGTAGAAACGAGTTGAATGATATATTTGATAGGGCTAAACTATATATAGATTTTGGTGAATTCCCCGGTAAAGATCGATTGCCAAGAGAAGCTGCTATCCATAGGTGTTGTATAATTTCAGGTAAAAATGGTGCATCCTTCTTTTATGAAGATTTACCTATAAAAGAAACATATAAATTTGATACAAAAAATAAAAATGTAAGCAAAATTTGTGTACGAATAAAAGAAGTTCTTCTTTATTACGACAAATGTATAAATGATTTTGAAAATTACAGGAATATTATTCGTAAAGAGAAAAAAATATTCTATAATGAAATAGAAGATATTTTTATGTGATATCATAAATATCTTCTTTTCCAAATATTACAATGATTTATGAGCGCTCTGTTTTATTTAATTTTAGGAGTTATATGCGTATCAATGTTTTTTATTGATAAGAATAAAAAATATGTGCTGCTTCTAATAAATTATATATGTCTTACACCAATCACAATACCAGGTGTTCCTTTCGGAAATAGTATATTCATTGTGCCTATATGCTTTTTCATATCTGAACTAAAAAAATTCACAAACGATTATCATAATTTGTCATCTTATATAAAGAAAATTTTACTAATAATGATAATTGCTACAATAGTTTTGCAAATTAATAGTCCGCATTATAATAATTCTACTTTTAATACAATAAGATTAATTATTTCGGAACTTATTACAAAATACTTTGTTATTGCGTATGCGTTTATTTCTATTAAGAACTTTGATGAATTTCAGAAAATTTCAAAAGGTTTATACTATTCGTTAATTATACTTACTCTTTTTGGTATATTAAATTTGATAACCCATAGTTCTATTTTACTGAACAGTCTCGGTTTCGAATCTTCTCTTGTTGATACTGACAGATTTAGAGTCAAAGCAATGTTTGCAAATTCATTTAATTATGGATATACGTGCATATTATTACTTTATATTGTAACCCTTTTATACAATAAGGGATTTATGACAATAAAGAAGTATTATATATCATTATTATGCTGTATATTTGGAATCGTAGCATGTGGCAGTCGTTCTGTAATTTTAACGGCAGTAATTTCATATTTAATATATATAGTATTAGCTAAATCATTCAGTAAAAAATTATATATCCTTGTTATAGCAACAATATTAGGCATTGCAAGTTATAATTTTATTCCGAGCGTAAATGATAAAGTGAACCAAACATTAAGTATCTTCACAGACTCTTCTGGAAATAACGTTGGAGGCAGTAATATTAATATGCGAAAAACACAATATTTAACCACTTTATTTTATATAAAAGATAATCCTTTATTTGGCAGAGGCAAAGATTTTTTTAACATTGATTTGGGATGGAAGGATGTAACAGAAAATAGAGATTTAGTAATGACTGATTTAGCAGGTTTAGAAGGAGTCTTAATGGCATTATTATTGGAACGAGGTATCATTGGCGTTATATTTTATTTTATATTCTATATTACTTTATTTTTCAAATTTATAAAATATAAAAAATATGATAAAGAAACAAGTTGTATTGGAATCTCTATCATAGTTGCATATATGTTTTTCGCCAACTCTAATGGCGAATTAAACTGTGTCGGTCCAACATTACTAATATGTGGAGCCTTACTACATATTTTAGGAACTAAAAAAAAATATACAATACATAATTAAATCTTATTTTAGCAAAGCACTATGAAATTTTCTATTACAATACCTGCATATAAAACAGCATATTTGAAAGAATGTATAGAAAGTATTTTAACACAAACGTATACTGATTTTGAACTAATCATTGTAAATGATGCATCACCTGAAAATCTCACATCCATTGTTCACTCTTTTAATGATTCACGTATACGTTACTATATAAATGAAAAAAATTGTGGAGCTATAAATGTTGTTGACAATTGGAATAAATGTTTAAACTATGCCACAGGAGACTATATAATATGTATGGGAGATGACGATAAATTATTACCTACATGTTTGGAAGAATATAATAAATTGATTGAACGTCATCCCAATCTTGGTGTTTATCATGCCTGGACACAAATTATTGATGAAAAATCAGATATTGTACGGATGCAAGAAACGAGACCTGAAATTGAATCTGTTTATTCTATGATGTGGGGAAGATGGTCCGGAAGAATACAATTTATTGGTGATTTCCTGTTCGACCGTAAAAGACTGCTTAAAAATGGAGGCTTTTATAAGCTCCCACTTGCATGGGCATCAGATGATATCACTGCATATATAGCCGCTCAAAATACAGGTATTGCAAATATGCAAGTACCAGGATTCCAATATAGAGTAAATTCATTAACAATAAGCAACAATGGAAATGCAAAAATAAAACTTTTGGCTATTAATCAGGAAGGAGAATGGTATGAACATTTTCTTAAGGATAACGACCAAAAATTAGATGATGTAAATGAAACCTTTCGAAAAATGCTTTTAGAGAGAATATATAATATACTAAATAAGAAAAGAGTGGGAACAATAGCCCAATATCTTTCTATTAATGGCTTATATAAGATATACTTTTATTATATAAAGAGGAAAAGTTATAAATTGACAGTACCTTTATTAATATATACTATCATAGAAACATTAAAATATAAATTTATCCATAAATAGTGTCTGCTTTCGTTAGCTTGTGAGCGACATTATTTATAGAATACTTCAGAATTGACACTAAAAAATACTTCTAAAAATAATTATTCCTTTATTATAATATGCTTATCCGCAGTAAAGCCCCTCTCCGTCTCGGTCTTACCGGAGGCGAATCTTATCTCTTACCATACAGTGACATTTATGGATGACTGATTTTAAATGCAACGATTAATTTATATGCATATTGTACATTTGATATCAATACAATTCATACGATAGACTATTCAAAAAATAAATAAGATAATAGATATAGAAAGAAATCTATAATAATATTGAATAATAAAGCTCATATACATTGCTATGAAAAAAATAAAAGTTCTTATAATTGCTACCGATCCTTCATCTGGGATGATTCCTTTTGTTGCAACCATAGCTAATACGTTGGCTGACGATAATAGATTTGAAATTTATGCAATAGTTACAGATAGAGGGCATATGTCGTTTTCAGAAAGATTAAATAAAAGCATAAGTGTAAAAGCTATAAATTATCCAGTTTCTTTACTAAAAAGGATATTATTTAAGATATATCCAATCAAGTTATTCAATTTGCTTGAAAGTCAAATAAACGAAATTAAGCCCGATGTCATACATTTTATGGTTGGAGAATATGTGTTTGCCAATTATTTAAAGAAAATAAAGCCGCAAAGTTCATTATGCCTAACGATTCATGATTTACACCCTCATGAGCGCAAAAACAGTTCAATTAAAGATAGTTTTATTTATAAAAATATTATCTACAAAGGATATAAGAAATGTGAAAAATACATACCAAACTTAACAACATCCTCTTCATCACAATATGAAGAATTAAAAAGACTATATCCATCCAAATGTGTTACTTTCACACATTTTCCAACTTTAGTTACAGAACAAATCAAACAAGGTAAAGTTATAGTAAAAGAATTATTGGATGTCGATAAATATATTTTATTTTTTGGATCTGTCGACACATACAAAGGTGTAGATCTATTGATTTCAGCTTTTTGTTCTATAGAAAATACTCATAATATAAAATTAGTTATAGCAGGAAAAGGAATAGATTATAACATAGAAAACAATAAAAATATAATCAGACTTAATCGTTTTATTAAAGATGAAGAAGTTAGTGATCTTTTCAAAAATGCTTCTTTTGTTGTGTATCCATACATTTCAGCTACAATGTCTGGTGTACTTTCCATTGCATATTATTTTCGCAAGCATGTACTTCTATCAGATGTTCCGTTTTTTAAAGAAAACGCAACTCCAAGTTGTACTTTATTTAGGACAGGAGACAAAGAAGATTTAAAGAACAAGATAAAAATGTTACTTGATCAAAATATTGAAAAGTTTACAGAAGATTATTACTCAAAGATGTATTCAAAAGGAATAATTAAAGATGACTATTTTAATCTTTATAAGAAAATAATTATCAAATAATCTATATAACATGAAATCTATAGTATTCATCATTCCATATTTCGGACATTTCAACAATTATTTTGATATATGGCTTAACAGTTGCGCTAATAATCCAACGATAGATTGGCTGATTTTTACCGACTGTAAAGATAAGCACAATTATCCACAAAATGTAAAAGTAATATACACTGCTTTTAATGAGATTCGCGGTCATTTTCAGAAGTTTTACGATTTTTCTATTTCTCTTGAAAAACCATTTAAACTATGTGATTTCAGACCTGCTTACGGAGAAATATTTCATGAGTACATAAAGGATTATGATTTTTGGGGATATTGTGACACAGATTTAATATGGGGCGATATTAGGAAGTTTATTACAGATGACATTCTTAATCACTATTATAAAGTCGGTTTTTATGGACATTGCACTATATTAAAAAATGACAAAGCCACAAATAATATCTACAAAAATAAATATTCAGATTTACCAAACTATGAGCAGGTGTTTTCATCTCCATTATCTTTTTGTTTTGATGAATATTGTATAAGTGAAATTTTTAATCGTTCAAATGTAAAGACGTATAGATTAGGTTGTTGTTTTGATATATGTGTAAATTATCGCAGCTTTATTCCTGCAACAAGCCATGATAAAAATGATTACCCAAAACTTCTAACATCTGTATTTAACTACAATAAAGGAAATTTGAATTGTATTTATAATTCTAAAAGTGGTAAAATGTTAAAAACAGATGTATTATATATTCACCTACAAAAACGTCCAATGAAAATTCTATGTTCTAATTTTGAACAATTTTCTATTGTTCCTAATTCATTCATTGAATATATTAACAATTGGACTTATAATTTAATAAGCAAAAAGGCACCAAGAAGATTATTTTATCCTCATTTCATAAAATTAAGAATAACATATATTATCAATATTATACTAGGTAAAAAGGAACTCAGATTTTATCATTATAATAAGAAACAAAAATTAAGTAAAAATTGAATTATGTCTAAAACCACTTATCTCTATCATAGTAACAACTTATAATTCAGAGGACATAATAAAACGAACTTAAATTCATCATAAAAACAGACCTATTCAAATTTTGAGTTTATAATTATAAATGATGGTAGTATTGATAATACTGGAATAATTTGTGATACATATTCAAAATGTGATGTACGTGTAAAAGTGTTTCATAATTAAAATAATGGAATAGGTCATACACGTCAATTTGTTTTAAAACATGCTAATTGGAGTATTTCATTTTTGCTGATGCAGATGATGGGGTAGAACAAAATATGTAGCAAGAAATGTTGACATGTGCAATAAAGATTACACGCAATGCAGATATGGTTATTTGCGACTATTTTGAAAATACACCCATTAACCAAAATGTTATATCACAAATGAGCAAAATATATTTGGAGTATTCTGTCTCTACAATATATTTTAAAGTATATAAACATTAATATTCGTTTGAATAAAACAATATTATATCTATGCTCAAAGTAAAAAAATAATAAAGATATAGAGATTAGTCTTTATGAAAAATTAACATCTTATTTATATAATATGAATATCCTAGTTTTAAATCCTGTAATGTACACAGGTTCACTGACAACGTATGAAATTCCAAAAGTAGAATCATTAAAAGACACTATGATGTATAATATGTGTCTTGGATTTAAACATAATGGTCATAAAGTAACATTAGCTGTAGCAGAAGAATATAGACCTGTTAAAGAAGAACAATATGATTTTGAAATAGTTTTCTTTAAATCAAATTTCAAAAGAATATTTCCTCCTGTTATAATACCTTTTTCTTTAGAATTATTTAAATATATCAAAAATAACAAAAATAAATTTAACTTGATTGTTGCTAGTGATGCATTTTCTTTTGCATCGATATTTGCTTCAATAATAGCACCTACTAAAACATTAATCTGGCATGAAATAGCAAAACATCAGAGGAAATTTCATCAAATACCATCAAAGTTTATTTATAATGTTATTTGTCCTTTAATTATGAGAAATTGCCTAGTTGTTCCACGCTCACATGACGCATACAATTTTATTAGGAAATATTTAAAGAAGGTATCTTCAACTCCTGTTGAACATGGAATAAACGGAAACGTATTTCGACCAGGTTCAATAAAAGAAAAACAGTTCGTAGTTATTGCCCAATTAATTAAAAGAAAAAATATATCTTCAATTATTGATAAGTTTGGACAATTCTTAAAGAAATACGACTCAGAATATAAATTATATATTCTTGGTCGTGGACCTTTAAAAGAACAACTTGAAGAAGAAGCAAAAAAGGTACATGCAACAAAAAATATAATTTTCACCGGACAGCTAACCCATTCAAAAGCAGCCCCTATAATTTCATCATCTGCTGCAATGCTTATTGATACCTTACAAGATAACAATATGGTCTCAATCCCGGAAACGATAGCTTGTGGAACTCCAATACTTACTAATTCTATCCCAACAAATTCTAGTTATATCAAAGATTTGAATTGCGGAATTGTTAAAGACAAATGGAATGAAGATGATATGTTTAAAATTGCAAATGACAATATGTATTCAGAGTCATGTGTAAAAAACCGTTATAAATTTCTTTGCGAACATCAAGCTGAATTAATTGTAAAAATTTGGGATAATTATATTAATAAGAATAATTTATGATAAATAATATTCAGAATTTAACTGAGTATTTAGATGCCGATTTTACAGTAAATAGTGTAAATTGCTCTAAAAAATATTTGTTATTAGAACCAATACTAGCATTATTTGGTAGTGTTCGTGAAAGTTTTTATGTTAGAAAATATTTGCGTATATTAAGAAAATATGAATACTATATAAATGCTGGTAATCATTTGAAAATGTTATATTATGGAGCCATATGGAAAAGGCTATCTAACAAATACCAAATTTATATTCATCCAAATACTGTCGGCAAAGGACTTCATATTCCGCACTTTCACGGAGGAATACAACTGAACTGTTTATCAATGGGGGACTACTGCACAGTTTCGGCAGGTGTGATTGTTGGAAATAAAGGTTCTCAAGAAAACCGTGCAACGATAGGCAACAATGTTGAACTTACAATTGGTTGCAAGATTATTGGTAAAATTAAAATCGGCGACAATGCTGTTGTATGCCCTAATTCAGTAGTTATAAAAGATGTTCCAGCAAATGCCATTGTGTCTGGGGTACCTGCACAAATAGTAAAAATAAAAGAATGTCAATAATGTAATTTTGACAATGAACTTTATAGATTTCAATAATACAATTATCTCTATACTTTTATCTTTAATAAAGCAGAGGCCACGGATAGCAAATATTATTATTTGAATGAAATTCTATTAGACTAATAATAATTATATGAAAGTACTTCTAATAGACGTATACAATTACAACAAAGGCGGAGCTGAAACAGTATGCTTCAATACGGGAAAGATGCTGGAAGAACATGGGCATGAGGTGGCTTACTTTACACTGAAGTGGGCAGACAATAATCCTTCGCCATACAGCAAGTATTTTCCTGAGTCGAAAGAAACGAGGCGCGGGCCACTGAAACAAGTGAAAAATATGATAAACTATTTTTATCACTTTGAGGCAGCACGCAAGATAGAACAGCTGATTGGGGACGAGAAGCCGGACATTGCACACATTCATCTGATGTGGGGACAGATAACGCCCTCGATATTTCCTGTGTTGAAGAAATATAATATACCGATATTGTTCACTGTTCATGATTATCGTATAGTATGCCCGGCATACACCTTCAGAAACGGTAAAGGACAGATATGTGAAGAGTGTAAAGGCAAGCACTTTTATAAATGCTTTACCAACACATGCTGTAAAGGCAGCAAGCTGATGAGCGCAGTGATGGCAGCAGAACAATATTTCAGAAACAGATATTTTAATCCTGCAAAATATATCGACGGCTTTATATATGTAAGCAACTTCGCAAAAGAGATTCAGGAGCGATATATGCCGGCAGTAAAGGCAAAGAAGAACATCACGCTGTATAATTTCTCTACGTCTATTGTTGAACACGCAAAAGAAATGCCTAAAGACAAATATTTTCTGTTCTTCGGACGCTTGTCGTATGAGAAAGGCGTAAAGACATTGCTTGAAGCATTTAAGGACATTAAGCAGTGTAAGCTGAAAGTGGTAGGCACGGGACCTAAAGAAAATGAGCTGAAAGAATATGCCAAAAACAACGGCATGCACAATGTGGAGTTTCTCGGATATAAGAGGGGTAAAGAACTTACAGATCTGGTAAGCAACGCATATTTTGTGGTAGTACCGTCAGAATGGTATGAGAACAACCCGATGACTATAATAGAGGCTTACTCCGTTGGCACTCCTGTAATTGGAGCAAAAATAGGCGGAATACCCGAAATCGTGGTTGACGGAAAGACCGGCTACCAGTTTGAGAGCGGAAACGTAAAGGCATTAAGCGAAATAATATTAAAAGCAGACGGCCTTAATGACGAAGGATATAAAGCTATAAGCGGAAATACAATAAAATTCGCTAACGAGAATCTAAGCAAAGAAAGCTATTGGAATAAGCTGATAGCATTCTATGACAGCTTTTTACGAAAGTGAAAAGTTAAAAGTGAAAAATCTAATTGCCAACGTAGTGCTTGCGACAAGAATCCACAAGACATATGGCTCTAACTCCTAGTCAACTTGTTGGCGATAACTACTTTAACTCCTAGTTATATTATTTTATTTTCTTCCCCCTAATCAACAGCCAAAGGGCGGAGAGGCACGAAAGAAGAATTATGCCGGCGTGTTGGGCTGATTCTTTTATATTGAGAAAAAACTTTGACATGGACTTTTGCTTATGACGAGGCAAAAGTAATGATTTATTTTTAATCCGGAAAATTTTATGAAAATTGTTGTTACCGGTACCCGTGGCATTCCTAATGTCATGGGCGGAGTGGAGACGCACTGTGAGGAACTGTTTCCGAGAATTGCAGCCATGGGCGAAGACATAACGGTGATAAGGCGTAAAAGCTATGTCAGCGACGGCCTGAAAGAATGGAAAGGCGTAAAGCTGGTGGACATTGAGACACCGAAGAAGAAGTCGTTTGAAGCCATTATACATACGTACAGAGCCATAAACAAGGCGAAGAAACTGGGGGCAGACATACTACACATACACGCCATAGGACCGGCTCTGCTGGTGCCATACGCCAAGATGCTGGGCATGAAGGTGGTGTTTACGCATCATGGCCCTGACTATGACAGGGACAAATGGGGCAGGGCAGCCAAAGCGGTGCTGAAGCTGGGTGAGCGCATGGGGTGTATGTTTGCTGACGACGTAATAGTGATCAGCGACGTGATACGCAACCTGATTAAGGAGAAATACGGACGTACAAAGAACGTGCATCTGATATATAACGGCGTGTCGGAGCCTGAGGTATGCGACTATCCAGAGTATTTTGAGGAACTGGGCATAAGGAAGGGCCGCTACATATTGGGGATGTGCCGCTTTGTGCCGGAAAAGAACCTGCACCATCTGGTGGAAGCGTTCGGGAGAATTAAAAATGAAAAATTAAAAAGTAAAGACGGCGGAGACGATGATATAAAGCTGGTGCTGGCCGGTGACACAGACTTTGAGGACGACTACTCAAGGGGACTGAAAGAGATGGCGAGGAAGAATGGCGTGGTGCTGACGGGATTTGTGAAGGGCCGTAAGCTGCACTCGCTGCTGACCAACTGCATGTGCTACTGTCTGCCGTCGAGTCATGAGGGCCTGCCGATAGCGTTGCTTGAAGCCATGAGCTACGGCGTGAAGGTGATAGTGAGCGACATACCGGCAAACCTGGAGGTGGGCCTTGACAAAGATGACTACTTCCCTGTGGGCAACGTGGACGAGCTGGCGAAGAAACTGAAAGAGGTGATAAGCCGTGAGCCACAGCACATAGACTACGACATGGCAAAGTATGACTGGGACAAGATAGCGAAGGAGGTAAGAGGGGTATATTGTAATTTGGAGTTAAAGTAGTTAGAGGAGTTATCGCTCACTAAGGTGAGCTAGGAGTTAAAGTCAAATGTTTTGTGGATTATTATCATAAATTCGCGTAGTGCTTGCGACAATAACCAACAAAGCTATTGTGCCGGCGGATCTGCGCTCCGCCGGAAGTGAGTATAAGGATTTATTTAATCCGATTACTTCCTATTTTGTTTTTAGGTAGTTAAAGTAGTTATATTAGTTATCACTAACGGAGTTGGCTAGTAGTTAGAGCCATATACTAACGTAGTACGTGCGATAATAATACGCAACGCACATGTAGTAGCTCCATAGCCCATAAGGCTGTTAATACAGTCTCCTGTTCACTATATTTATACATAAAGAGGTCATGCCATTATTCCTGACGGGGTAGTGGCATGACCTCTTTTGCGTTGTATGGCTAAGTGTCGAAATGGCACATGTCATTTGGAGTTAAAGTAGTTAAAGGAGTTATCGCCAACAAGTTGGCTAGGAGTTAGAGTCATATGCCATGTTGATTCTTATCGCAAGAACTACGTTTGCAATTGGATTTTTCATTCTTCACTTTCGTAAGACGCACTACGTTTGCTATTGTGCCGGCGGATCTGCGCTCCGCCGGAATTGAATATCAGGATCTCCTGATCCGATTAAAATACCACTTGTTTAAGTGAAGAACGAAGAGCAGGCGCTGAGCGCAAGCAGGCTTGCGCAATTAAAAATGAAAAATTAAAAGTGAAAAACGCCTGGCGGAAGTGAAGAGTTAAGAGTGAAAAATCCATGTGCATTGTTTGGTATTGTTATTGGTAGTTAGAGTAGTTAAAGTAGTTATCGCTCACCTGGGTGAGCTAGTAGTTAGAGTCATATGCCATGTTGATTCTTATCGCAAGAACTACGTTGGCAATTGGATTTTTCGTTTTTCACTTTTCATTTTTCACTTTCGTAAGACGCACTACGTTTGCTATTGTGCCGGCGGATCTGCGCTCCGCCGGTAAGAAGTATAAGAAACAAAGTTCAGCGTTAGCTAATTTTCAATCCGCTAACTTTCTATTTCACATTATATCACAATTTTATGCTAACATCGGCTATTGGATTTTTCATTTTTCGCTTAAACAATCACTATGTTTGCATTTATTTCGTGCAAGTTTAATGGATTTCTGCATTAATTTTATGCAATTTTGGCAGAATTCTGCATTTATTTTGTGCAATTCCTGTAAAATACAGTATATTTGTCATGATATAAAATAGGATAGGTATGGAAAGGCTGTATGAATTTTTCTATAGAAAACTGAAAAATACTCCGGTGGAGTTTTTCAGATATAAATATAACCAGATAAAATGGGAAAGTAGAGCTTTCGGACTTGTCGGCCCACGAGGCGTAGGCAAGTCTACTATGCTGCTGCAATATATCAAACAGAATTTGGACACAAAAGATACGCTGTATGTATCGGCTGACAATCTTTATTTTGCAGAACACAAACTTGTTGACCTGGCTGACCGTTTTGTAAAGATGGGAGGCAAACACCTGTTTATCGACGAGATTCACAAATATGAAGGATGGTCGAGAGAGCTGAAACAGATTTATGACAGTTATGACGACTTGCAGATTGTGATCTCCGGCTCTTCGATACTTGACATTTATAAGGGCATGGCAGATCTTAGCAGACGTATGCCTATTTATGAGATGCAGGGGTTGTCGTTCAGAGAATATTTGCGCCTATTTCATAGTATAGACGTACCAGTTTACAGTCTGAAAGACATACTTACGCACAAAGCAGTGATTAGTGGTGTAGAACATCCCCTTCCACTTTTTCATGATTATCTTAAAAGAGGCTATTATCCGTTCGGACGCGACGCTGAATTTGAAATTGAGCTGATGCAGGTGATAAACCAGACGATGGAAATAGACATACCAATGCACATAAAGACCAACATATCTGTGGGCAGAAAACTGAAGAGTCTGATAATGGTTGTATCTAAAAGTGTTCCTTTTAAGCCTGTGATGCAGAAACTGGCTGATGTTACTGGTATCAGCAGAAATGACATTCCTGACTATCTGATATACATGGAACGTGCCGGAATGATAAGTCAGCTGCGTAATGCAACCGGAGGACTGAGAGGCCTAGGCAAAGTGGAGAAACTGTATCTTGACAACACGAACCTGATTTATACCCTTGCACCGGAACGTGCTGATATAGGAAACGTAAGAGAGACGTTCTTTATGAACCAGACAAGGGTATGTAACGACGTGAGAAGTTCTGACATCTCAGATTTTGAGATAGACGGCAAGGTGTTTGAAATTGGAGGACGGAAAAAAGGACAAAAACAGATAGAAAGTGCAGACGACGGCTACATCGTGAAAGACGATATTGAAAGCGGATACGCAAACGTGATACCTCTCTGGGCTTTCGGACTTAACTACTAATGGTAATTCACAATTAGCTTGCGCTGAACTGCGTTAGGTTGGCGATTCGGTCGCGCTATGAACGATAGCCACAAGACTAGTGGATTGTTTCCCTAGTGGCGCAATGTAGGGACGTACCCCAGGTGCGTCCACCTTTCATTTAGCATTTTTGTTATGTCGTAAATCGTTGAAATACAGGATTTTATCAGTTGGACGCACCTGGGGTACGTCCCTACAATCAACCCTGAGTAATGCTGTTTAATTTTTACTTGTGCTTACAGCCTGCTCTTCACTTAAATAAGCACTACGTTTGCAATTGACTTTAACTCCTACAAAAAATCCATAATGCACATGAATTTTTACTTTTTAATTTTTCATTTTCATGCGAAACAATTCGCACGAACTGCGTCTCGGCAATAAAAATAAAAAAATATGTTTTTTCATTTTGTATTGCTCTCGCCTTTCACTATCTTTGCAGAAAAATACTGTGATGCAGAATACGGAAATTTTAAGTATTAAGAATTTCGGTCCTATAAATAATGCTGTCGTAAGAATTAGTAAGATTACTGTCATGATTGGCGAACAGGGCGCCGGAAAGAGTTGCGTGGCTAAGCTCTATTCTCTTTTTTCATGGCTTGAAAAAGCGCTGATGAGACATGTTCTTACTGAACGCTACGTTACGCAGTATTCGAGATTCAGAAAGACGTATGCTGCATATAATGGTATTAACGGATACTTTAGGCCTGATACGGAGTTGAGGTTCGACGGCTTTCACTATTCGTTTGTTTATGAGAATGAAAAATTATCTATAATAGAAAATAATCAAGATGGCGATTTGTTTAATATTGCCAAAGTGATGTATGTGCCGGCTGAACGTAACGTCTTGGGAAGTGTTGAGCATCCAACAAGATTGCGTGAACTGAGCGATCCGATGATGACATTTCTTGATGAATATGATAAAGCCAAAAACGATATAAAAAGCGGATATAAAATGCCATTCGGCGAGGTGGATTTTGAGTATGACAAACTGAACGACATTCCCAAACTTAAACATAAGAACTATGAAATAAAACTGTCGGAAGCGTCAAGTGGATTTCAGTCAGCACTGCCTTTACTGCTTGTATCAGAAAATCTGTCGAACATTGTACGCGACAATTCGGCAAAGGCTGAACTGTCGGACAAGGAACGCAAGGCGTTGCAAAAAGAGGTGAACCTGATATTAAGCGACAACACGCTGAGCGATGACGTGAAAATGGCGTCATTGAGAATGGTGTCGTCAAAGTATAGATATTCCCGCTTTGTAAACGTTGTAGAAGAGATGGAACTTAATCTGTTTCCAGACTCTCAAAAAAATGTGCTGTACGAACTGGTGGCTGATGCATATAAACTGAATGAAAACAGACTGGTGATGACAACACACAGTCCTTATGTGATAAACTATCTTACGTTGTCTGTTAAAGCTAAGCAACTGGCAAAACGTGCGGAAGGATTGGAAGATATACTGAAACGTATCTATGATGTTGTTCCAATGTCAGGAATGATTAATGCTGACGACCTGATTATATATGAATTGCATGACGGCACCGTTGAGCAACTGAAAGATTATGAGGGGCTGCCTTCTGACGACAATTATCTTAACATCAAACTGAGAGATACTAATAGCGTTTTTGACGACTTATTGGAGATTGAGGAGGACTTGGACAGCTATGATGAAAGAAAGAGTGATTGATTTCTTTAAGGATGAAATGCCTGTTGGAGATGCTTTATTCGGAATATGTGATGATGAGGATGAAGCAGCAAAGACCCCGGCTTATGTGGATGCCGACGCAAAACATAAAGAAGAATGGACAGCCGTAGTAACTAACAGGTCTGGAAAGATAATCTCGTTTATAGCCGTAGACAACAAGATTGAGATAAGGCGTGAAAACGGACAAATGGAGAACCGCTGCGATGCCATGCTGCACAATGATGAATATATTATATTCATAGAACTGAAGGATCAGAACAAGGACTGGATTAAACATGCCGTAGAAGATCAGTTGGCAACAACCATCAATGTATTTAAACAGTGGCATGACATTTCTTTATTCAAGCATAAACTGGCTTATGCCTGCAACAAACGTCACAGGAGATTTGCATTTAGTAATAAAGAAGATATGCAACGTTTCCGCAATCAGCATGGCGTAAGACTGAATATTGGATGTGATATAATGATAAAATAACTATCGTTTTAGACGGATTATAATTCATACTTTGTTAATTGTGTTTTGTTCCTATTGTGCTTATTTAAGTGAATGGCTGTTTATTGCCATAGCAAGGCATTTGGATTGACTAACGTCGAACTTTGTTTTTTCACTGTTCACTCTTAACTTTTCATTTCTATCAGGCGCTGTTTAATTTTAACTTTTTAATTTTTCATTTTCGTGCGAAACAATTCGCACGAACTGCGGCTCGGCAATAAAAATAAAAAAATATGTTTTTTCATTTTGTATTGCTCTCACCTTTTTTAAAAAGAAGATAAGCTGCATCTCAGCATAACGTTCAAGCACGCTTGACGATTCTGCCTTCGATTTGCATTATCTTTCACTATCTTTAAATAAGATAGGAGGCGGCTCGGCAATAAAAATAAAAAAATTATGTTTTTTCATTTTGTATTGCTCTCACCTTTCACTATCTTTGCATTTCTGTAATGTCCGGATAAGTTTTCGGGACTGTTAATAAATTGTTTTGGCACTATGAAAGAAATGTATTATGTATTCTGCAACCAGACATTGGTGACTGATGGGCAAGCCGGCAAAGGACGGCGGGCGTGGTGTGTGCTGAGACTTATCGCCGATGTACTGTGTGGCGTGGTGAAGCCCGGAGATGCTGGCTGCATGAAGGGCGGATGGCGCGTTGATATGGCGACAGGGCTCGCCGTAAGATTGAACAGAAATACTAACAATTAAATAACTAAACCATGCTTTATCCATTATTATTTAGAAACAACTTCTTTTCGAAAATATGGGGCGGAAGCCTGCTGAAGAAACTTAAGGGCATAGAAGACAATGACCCTACGCCTATAGGCGAGAGCTGGGAGATAAGTGCCGTGCCGGGCAAGGAATCGGTAGTGGGCAACGGCTCATTGCAGGGACGCAAGCTTAACGAGCTTGTGACGGAATATAAGGAAGAGCTGATAGGACGCACGGTGTATGACATGTACGGCGAGACGTTTCCGCTGCTGATAAAGTTTATCGACGCTGCGAAGGACCTGTCGATACAGGTGCATCCCAACGACGAGATGGCACGTAAATATCACGACTCGTTCGGCAAGACGGAGATGTGGTATATTATGGACACAAAGCCGGGAGCTAAGCTCTACAGCGGCTTTAAGAGTCTGATATCGAAATATGAATACGGCAAGCGCATAGAGGACGGCAGCATCTGTGACGTGCTGGCATCGCACGACGTGAAGGAGGGCGACGTGTTCTACATACCGTCTGGACGCATCCATGCGATATGCAGCGGTACGCTGCTGGCAGAGGTGCAGCAGAGCTCTGACCTGACATACCGCATATTTGACTATAACCGTCCGGGACTTGACGGCAAACCAAGGGCACTGCACACGGCGCTGGCATCGGAGGCGCTGGACTATAAGGTGGAGGACGACTACCGCACGCACTACACGCGCAAGATGAACTATCCGGTGCTGCTGGCGGAGAACAGGTTCTTTACGGTGAAGCTGCTAGAGGTGAACCGTGCCTTCCACAGAAAGTTGTATAAGTATGACAGCTTCGTGGTGTATATGTGTCTTGAGGGCAGCAGCGACATCGTGATAAGGTCGTGGAAAGGCGAGGAGCCTGAGATAAAGCAAGTGCATCTGACAAAGGGCATGAGCTGCCTCGTGCCTGCTTGCGTTGCCGACATGGACGTGGTGCCGAACAACGAAGACCGCGTGTCGAAGCTGCTTGAGGTGTATATTGATAATAAGAACTACTGATTTAAGTGAAGAGTGAAGAGTGAAGAGGGAAGAGTGAAGAGCAGGCGCGGAGCGCAAATAAAAATGAAAAATTAAAAGTGAAAAATCCATGTGATTTGTTGGTATTATCATTTGGAGTTAAAGTAGTTAAAGGAGTTATCGCCAACGGAGTTGGCTAGTAGTTAAAGCCAAATGCCTTGTTGATTCTATTCGATGTAATACAATTGACAATAATCGACGAAGCGCACGCACTACGTTTGGTAATGTGCCGGCGGATCTGCGCTCCGCCGGAATTGAATATAAGGATTTATTTAATCCGCTAACTTCCTATTTCACATTATATCACAATTTTATGCTAACATTGGCTATTGGATTTTTAACTTTTCGTTTTTCACTTAAATTAGCGGTATTTAAGCGGATCAGGAAATTAGCTGCGCTGAACTTCGTTTCTTATATTCAATTCCGGCAGATTGCAAATCAGCCGGCACATTAGCTTTGTTGGTTCTTGTTGCACGCACTACGTTAGCATTTGGATTCCTAATGACATGGTATTGTGCCGGCGGATCAGTGCTATTGTTTTTGGGAGTTAAAGTAGTTAGAGAAGTTATCGCTCACTAAGGTGAGC